>MTLE01000579.1_pt2 | contig 23124 bp, 15 predicted proteins | sample 1982461 | NCBI WGS metagenome assembly MTLE01 (sample SAMN05712605, study PRJNA340218) | biofilm metagenome | isolation source: sample SPL anode biofilm adapted to -200 mV | place: USA | collected 2012-02-03
CAGTTTTTGGTTCTGCCTGTCCTGGTTCGAATCCGGGTAAGACAACTCTAAGGGACGTTAATCGAAAGATTAGCGTCTTTTTTTATACCAATTACCAGTGGGGTATAAAAGCAACAGAGCCTCCAAGCGCGTACGCATGGAAGCCCCTATATAATCTCACCAAAGCCACTACAGCCCCAGCAATCCGTTATGTTGTTTCATTAGTTCTTGAGCTTGATGAAAATCGTTTGGCGAACCGATATCAATCCATGTGCCGTTTATTGGAAATTGACGCACAATTCCTCCATCCGCGATGATTGCCTCAATAAAGTCAGTAGCATCGAAATATGTGCCTCGCGGTATCAAAGCCAGACGTTCTCTTTTTATCATATATATACCAGCATTTGCGTAATAGTTATACGAAGGCTTCTCCTCTAGTCCCATCACTTTGTTATCCACGGTGCGGAATATAGCATAAGGCACCGACACCATATATGGTATTACTGCAGCAGTCAAGTCAGCCCCACTCTCTGCATGCAGAAGATACATCTCTTCATAATTAATATTAGTAAGCAAATCTGAGTTCATCAGAAGCACAGTGTCATTCTCCAAATCATTCACTAGAGTAAGCGACCCAATCGTACCCATTCTGCAAGGTTCTTTCACACATTTAACTTGCACTCCTGCCACTGGCACAGCAAAGTGCTCGTTAATCTTCTCCGCAAGGTAATTTGTGGTAACAGATATATTAGTCACTCCGTTACGGGCAAGCGCTTCAATATTATAATCAATGATACACTTCTCACCAATTTTTAGCAATGGCTTAGGAGTGTCGAGTGTCATCGGGCGCAATCTTTCGCCCTTTCCCCCTGCCATAAGCACAGCATCTATTGGAAGTATTGATTTATAGAGAGAGAAATCATAAAGTTCTTTTATCGCACCATTCTGTCCTAGATGCGGCACAAGTTTCAATTTCTTCTCGCGTAGTGTTCTAATAGATTTCACATCTATCTTTTCTCCACGCAAGGCAGTGAACTCCTCATGCATCACCTCCGACACGGGCGTATCAACTCCTTTGCCTGCAATCAAGCCTCGGCGGATATCGCCATCTGTGAGCGAGCCTAGCACTTTGCCATTCGAATCCACCACAAAAAGCGTCATAGCCTTTCCCGACAGTCCGTTTAGCTTCTTTAAACCCTCTATCAAATCGGCGTTCTCACTTATCAAATAATCTTTTACTTCCATAGCCATTGGTTATATCTTATGCAAATTTACATTTTTATTTAATTTATCCACCAAATCACATGACAAATAGAAAGATAGCTTTTATACGCACTTAGTCATTCCTCGCAATTAATCACAAGCCTAAGCTCATTTAACGTTATTTTGCTACTATCTTCCTAATTTTTCTAGCAATTCTTGTTATTGAAGTAGGAATTTAATATCTTTACTCTACACATAAACAACAAACCCGGCAGCTATGGCGGCCACAAAACATACCGTGACATGGAAGAAAAAAAATTTCAATTCTTCATCCCAACCAAATTAGTATTTGGTTGCGGAGAGCTAAAACAACTAGCTAAAATGCCCCTTCCTGGCAAGAAAGCACTTATCGTGATTTCTGCCGGCACTTCAATGAAAAAGTTTGGCTATCTCGACAAAGTTCAAGGCTATCTTAAAACAGCCGGGATAGAAAGCGTTGTTTTCGACAAGATTTTACCTAACCCTATAAAGGCTCATGTAATGGAAGGAGCTAAAATCTGTCGCGATGAGAAATGTGATTTTGTTATCGGTCTTGGTGGAGGCAGCTCCATCGACTCTGCTAAAAGTATTGCCGTTATGGCGAAAAATGATGGTGACTATTGGGATTATATCTTCGGCGGTTCTGGCAAAGGCAAACCGATCACCCAAGAAGTCCTTCCTATAATAGCAATCCCCACAACTGCAGGAACTGGCACCGAAATTGATCCTTGGACAGTGGTCACGGACATAGAGCTCAAGGAAAAAATAGGTTTTGGAGTGCCACAACTATTCCCCACTATCTCCATCGTGGATCCTGAGTTGATGATATCAGTACCTCCACGCCTGACAGCTTATCAAGGCTTTGATGCCTTCTTCCACGCTGCCGAAGGCTATCTTGCAAGCATTGCCACTCCTATAAGTGATATGTTTGCCCTTGAAGCCGTCCGACTTCTTTATAAATATCTGCCAGTTGCCGTTAATGATGGCAAGAACCTCAAAGCACGTAGCAAAGTTGCTTGGGCAAGCACTCTTGCTGGTATGGTAGAAAGCACAAGCTGCTGCATCTCAGAGCACTCTATGGAACACGCCATGAGCGCATTCTATCCTGAATTACCTCACGGCGCCGGACTTATCGCTATATCAAAAGCCTTCTACAAGACTTTCAAGAATGATAAGATGAAACGCTACATGAAGATGGCTGATATCATGACTGGACAAAAGAGCGCACGACCTGGCGACTTCATTGATGCTCTCGAAATAATGCAACGCGAATGTGGCGTTGACAACATAAAACTTAGCGAATATGGTATAACTCCTATGGATTTCCCTCGTTTTGCTGATAACGCTTTAGCAACTTGCGGCAATCTATTCCAACTCGATCCGCATATGCTCACACGAGAAGAGATTATAGATATATACGCTAAATCTTGGAAATAATCCGATTTTATTAAATTATCCCATGATTTTAACATTCGGAAAGTTAATTTATTCTCTTTTTTAACAAAATATTTGGTGATTTACAATTACACCTATATCTTTGTATCAAGTTTTCATGGGTATAGTTTTATATTATTAGGTTGTTTTTAGATAAAAAAGAATTAGACCGGTTCGCGAGAATCGGTCTTTCGTTTTTCACTGTTCACCAGACTCGTAGTAATTTACACAATAAACATATATTAAGCAAAAGCAACCTGATTGGCAGACATTCTGCAAAGTAGGAGAAATCCTATCAGGCAGCTGACGAAAGATTACAGCCGACCAAGTTGTGATTGCAGGCAACTTATGGTGTCCTGACGCAGGTAGTGAGGACAATTGGATAGATGGTGTGATGACAGACTCTGATTGCTGAACCCACAATTCGGAAAGGGCAACGCAGGATCTGCAGTGATACACATGGATGAGGAAACACTGCATCTGTACGCGAGGGTCATTCCGATAGTTATGGAAAAACTGAAAAAGGCAAAGGTTAATGATACCGTCTTTATGATAGTAATAGACAAAGGAAAGCTTGAATTCTAATTGGCAACTAACATATTGACATTTGGTTTAGGAAACAGCTTGAAAAAGCTAATCGAATAGATACACGAATAGACATGAGCCAAAAAGAGTATTAAAGCCGTAAAATAGTTTTATAAATTCGAAAAGAAACAACTAAAATACTATCGTGTAATATAATAATTATATTTTGGGTGTATTTGGCTGAAAATTCTTATTTTTTGTATTTGGTTGAGGAAACTCATTCCAAGAGAGATATAAAAGGATAAGAAGCGTTATGTTTATCTTATGATTGGTAACGTAGAAAATTCACAATAGTACACAAGGATGGCATAATTGGCCTCACACTATAGCATGATAGCATGGACTGGTTATTATCATATCAGAGTACAAAGGTTTCCTATGGCTTCCAATCAGAACGTGGCATTGCAGTTCCACGCTTCTGTATATAATAAATTATGGCCTTCGGGACTGGAAGACTTATGAAAGTTATGGCAGAAATTAAATTTCCAGTCTTTGAACTTGAAAAGGAAAAATTTCAAGTAACAGTTGATACAAGGCTTTATCAAAAAGCTGTTATAACGGCTGCAATTTACAAATTATCCCATCTTTTTTATATTCATCAATCAATAGATACCATTGATGCAAATATTATTAATATAATATTTGAAAATAAAGATGGGAATACCGTGGAAAATATTGTTCCAAAACAATTTTGTAATGAACTTATTGATCAACAAATAAGATATGACACAGAGCAAAAGTTTGGAAAGATTCGAGATATGATTGTTGAGGAAGCTTTCAAGCCAATAACAAAATGAAGCATATATTGTATTTAGTGTTGTTCCTTTTAATATCAGTGTCTTATAACGGAACAGAAAGCTATTCTCCCAACCCAGTATTACAGACGATGAAATACCTAAAAGAATTATCTCAAGAACCATTTGCATTGCATGAAGCGGGATTTTTCTTTAATCCATTACTGGAAGGATGTCATTCATCGCATTCGTCTCAGTCATGGCATCGCTCACATAGGTCTCATTACTCATCAAGATAACTATGGAAACATACACATTTTTGCCATTCCGTTTTGAACGATTTAATGAAAATGAATATCTCCTAACAAATGAAGTCGGAGAATACATTTTCTTATCAAACGTGGATTTTCAACGCTTCGTTAATGGTGAGCTGAACGAACACAGTGAATTGTTTTACGATATTGCCTCAAAGCAAATAGCTACAATCGATAGGATTGAAGAAGTGACGCAAATGCTTGCTATTAAATTCCGTACTAAAAAAAGTATTATGCGGGATTTCACTTCGCTGCACATGGTTGTGCCTACTTTGCGCTGCAATTCCAGTTGTATATATTGTCAAGTAGCTCGTAAAAATATAGAAGACCATTCGGCCGATATGACAAAAAAAACAGCTAAGAATGTTGTAAAAACAATATTCCAATCACCTTCACCTTTTATCAAAATTGAATTTCAAGGTGGCGATCCTTCAACGGACTTCGATATGGTAAAATATATCATAGAAGAAGCTGAATGGCAGAACCTTTTTAAAAGAAGAAACTTGGAATTTGTTATCTGCACCAATCTTACGTTGCTCAAGCCAGATATGGTAAAATACCTCAAGAAACACAAATGCATGATTTCTACGTCTTTGGATGGACCTAAAAAGTTGCATGACATGAACCGTCCATTACAGAATAAAAAACTAGACCACCATGCCATTTTTGAAAAGAATCTTTCTATGATACGGCAAATATGGGGTGACAATGATTGTGTTTCAGCACTGATGACGACCTCTAAGCATAGTTTAGGACATTTCAAGGATATCATTGACGAATATATACGATTAGGTTTCAATAACATTTTCTTACGTTCGCTTAACCCTTATGGATTTGCCAAGCAATATAAAGAGAAAATTGCCTATTCTATAGACGAATTTATTGCTAATTACAAAGAAGGTCTTGATTACATTATAGAGTTAAATAAGCAAGGAACTTTTTTTGTAGAAGGTTTCGCTGCACTCCTACTGAAACGAATGCTTACTCCTTTTGCTACGGGGTTTGTCGATTTGCAATCACCTGCAGGTGTAGGAATCTCAGGAGTAATTTATGATTATGATGGTAGCGTATATGTGTCTGATGAAGCCCGAATGATGGCACGTTTTAAAAATTATTATTTCAGGATGGGCAACGTAAACGAAAATAGTTACCAGGAAATGTTTAATGGAGAGTTGTTGCATAAAATCATTTCATCTGCTTGCAACGAATGCTTGCCTGTCTGTGCCGAATGTGTATTCCAACCGTATTGTGGTGCAGATCCTGTCCGTAATATGTCAGAACAAGATAACATGATAGGCTTCAGACCAACAAATGAAATGTGTAAGAAAACGAAGGCTATTATACATTATTTGTTCGAATTGATACAGCGACATGACCCAGAAATTAATAGAGTATTTTGGTCTTGGTTAAATTGATAATATTATGAAACATATTCAAGGAACTTCATATAACATAGAGAGCGATATAATAGGACGTATTACCTTTGGTAAGAATATTTTTTTAAATCGTTCCAAGGATATTTTGGTTTGCAAAGATATAAAGACTCCCCCGTTCGGCTATTTGGCTTCGACCACAAATATTATTGAATTGGGGAATGAAAGGAAACCATACTGTATTGTGGATAAAATTGATGATTTTCATGAAGGAGATGTCGTAGTTATCAATAAGCAAGGAGAAATCATATTTGTATATGAAATAGAATCCAATCATAATGCGCTGATGACGACAGAGCGATGTAACCACCGTTGTATTATGTGCCCACAACCTCCTATTTTACAAGAAACGGATAAAACACCATTCAATCTAAAACTAATTTCGTTATTTGATAAAGGAACCAAAGAAATAGGTATCACTGGGGGTGAGCCTACTCTTATAGGAGATAGTCTTTTCTCCTTAATAAATCATATCAAGAAAGAATTGCCTAAGACAGCTATCAGTATTTTATCTAATGGCGTAAAATTTGCCAATAAACAATATGCTATAAAGCTAGCTAAATGTCGGCATCCTGATTTACAGATAGATATACCATTGTTTTCGGATATAGCAGAAGAACATAATCGTATTGTAGGAGCGAATACATTCTATAAGACCATTCAAGGGCTATATAACCTTGCTTTATTTCATCAGCGAATAGGTATTAGAATTGTTGTTCACAAGCAAACTTTTAAACGACTCCCTCAATTTGCTGATTTCATATATCACAATTTTCCTTTTGTCTCCCAAATTGCCTTTATGCAAATGGAAGCAACTGGATTAGCGAAAAAAACATTGATGAACTTTGGATAGATCCATATGATTACAACCGTGAGTTGAGGGAAGCCGTACTGCTGCTTGCAGACAGAGGTATGAAACCTTTCATCTACAATACGCAACTATGTATATTGCCTGAAGATATTCGTAATTATGCGCTACAATCAATTTCGGATTGGAAAGATATTTACATATCAGAATGTGAAGGATGTGTGTTAAAAGGAACTTGTGCCGGTTTCTTCGAATCTAATAGACAAAATCATAGTGCATATATAAAAAAATAGAATATATATCATCTGATATATCGTGTTAGTTTACTGAATGTTTAATTTTAAAAAGGAGGTATCATTGAAGAAACTTTTGTTCTTTGCGGTTTCTGCAATTCTTGCAGGTTCCATCTATTGTTACTCTGTTAGTGAGAGGATTGTTGCTAAAGTTACGAATAGCAACACTCAAATCGAACAACAGAAGAAGCAATCATTGGTGTTAGAACAGTCATCTTCCGGGTTTAAACTACTCGCCAGTCACAGTTCTCATAGCAGCCATAGTTCTCACAGCTCTCACTATTCAAGTAGATAGAGAATTGGAATTTTCGAAGGATAGATTCGTTTTAGAAATGAATCTATCCTTTTTTAATGTTATAAATTTATTGCAAAAGTAAAAACATAAGTAATGATTTAACAAATATCTATATTTAGTTTGGATGCTGTAATTAGAACTATTTTGCATTTATAAGAGTTCTCTGACATCGAAGCAAGGCTCCCCAAACCCAAGAAATCATAGCTAACACCAAATCATTTTCCAAGCATTCTTCCACAATCCATTTATTTCGTTTCTGAATGTAAAATGCCTTTTTTCAAATACGTCATCAGCACATTCATCGCCGCGTCATATTCTTGCCGTTCCTTCTCTTCGGCCTTCTCATATATACTCTTTATCTCTATCAGCGCTGTTCCAATAGCACCAAGTAGTGTAAACACTGGCACCAATGGCAGTTCAAAACCTGCCTCAACTCTCAAATATTCTACTCCGGCTATCTGCATTGCATCAATCACAGTAAGAGCAAAAAGCACGTTATAATAGCGCGCAATCTTATCCACTGTGCGTCGCAAAGCCTTACTTCTTGTTGCCTCGCCACGTTTTTTCGCTTTTCTCACGCCACTTATGAGGTCAGCTAATACCGCAAGCAGTACTAACACATATTCGCCAACTACTAAACCAAGTATGCTCATCAATTTCTCAATTTCAAGTGTGTTCTCCATAATATTAGATTTTCCACAAAGATATCACGCATTCAATTTAATAAATTCAGAAAAAGTCAAATACAAAAAAAACGTCACCCCCCAAAAGGAATGACGCATTCACTATATTTAATTTCTTATATCAATCTTTCTCGTGAGCGAAATAATCGTTCATTCTAGCTCTAACTTTAGGAGCAAGTCTCAACACCGTAAACATCGTTGGGAAAGCCATAAGCGCAAACGACAAGTCCATTATGCTCACCACTGTGTCGAGAGAAATCATACATGCCACCACGATCATTACCAAATAAAAATAGTCGTAGTATTTTGCATTTTGACGGCCAAAAAGAAATCCAGTGCACTTCGTGCCATAGTAGGAGTAAGAGAACATCGTTGAGAACGCGAATATCATCACAATCACCATCAATAGATACTGTCCATAGCCCGGAAGCAGACCCTCAAACGCTCCAAGAGCGATCGTAAGTCCTTTCACGCCGTCCACATCATAATTACCAGCTATCAAGATTGGAATTGCAGTGAGCGTACACACAAGCCCGGAGTCTATTGCCGGACCTATCATCGCAATCAAGCCCTCTCTCACAGGCTCGTTATTCCGGGATGCACCGTGCATAAGCGAAGCTGTTCCCACTCCTGCCTCATTCACATACATCGCTCTTCTGGCTCCTATAATGGCGATTCCTGCCATTGCTCCAAAGCCGGCTTCCCAGTTAAAGGCTTGATTGAAAATCTCTGCGAATACCCCTGGAAGTCTATCATAGTAAATCACCATAATTCCAAATACCAGAATGAAATATCCGCCCACCATAAGTGGTACTATCTTGGTTGCTATCTTCGAGATTCTTTCTATTCCGCCGAGCATCACCACGGCCACAAGACTACACACCACCACTCCTATAACAAATCTGAGAAGCAAAGTATTCTCAATACCTGCCGGGGTGGTAAATACTGTTGTTATCGACTCTGTAAGCTGGTTGGCTTGCATCACGCATAGCGTGCCTATCATTGCAAAAAACGCAAAGAATTTTGCCATCGGCAACCATTTCTCACCCAGCCCTTTAGTTATCATATACATCGGACCGCCTTGTATCTCTCCGCGATTATCCGTACCTTTATACATAATTGCCAAGGAACCCTCAAAAAATTTAGTTGACATTCCCACTAAAGCACTCACCCACATCCAGAATATAGCTCCAGGACCTCCCATTGCTAACGCTATGGCCACACCGGCTATATTTCCCATTCCCACCGTTGAACTAATTGTGCTCATTAAGGCCTGGAAAGAACTAATCTGACCTTCGCCAGTAGCTCCTTTCTTGCGTAAAGCCCGTATTGAAGATGAAAAATGCCTAAGCGGAACTGCTCCTGAATAAATAAATAAGAATAATCCGCCACCTATAAGCAGAAAAAACAATGGATATCCGCATACAAAGTCACTTATGTTGACGATTGCCGATTTTATAATATTAATAAAGTCTGTCACTTGAAATATATTCTGTTTGTTTCGTTTTCCCCACAGTTATCCTTTGCATCTGTTATATGGAGCATCGCTACTCGAAGATAGATTTAAGCACAACTGCAATTGTAAATTTGGGTGCAAAGGTAAGCTAATTTTTTGTATAAAATATTTATAAGCACCTAATTATTCGATTATTCCCATCTTGCGCATAAGATAAGTTGCATTCATATTCTTGGCTATTCCATGTTGTAGCAAATAATCAAAAGTGAGAGTATCGCCTCCGAGTTGCGCTTCAAAGCAATAATTATCCACGTTGTCTGGAAATTCCTCCGCTAATGCCCCAAGTTTAAGGTCATGAGTAGCAATTATTCCCGTAACCTTCTTATTCACAAGTTGGCGCACGAGCCCTATCGACCCTTTCTGTTTATCCACAGAATTAGTCCCCTTCAATATCTCATCAAGGATCACAAATAGCTTTTCTCCTTCATCCGCCCTTTTTATAATAGATTGCAACCTTGTCAGTTCAGCAAAAAAATATGACTTATTTTCCTGCAATGAGTCGGTGGTTCTTAACCCTGTGCACATCACACGTGGCGAAAATGTCATCGTCTTTGCAAACACTGGAGCTCCTATCAGTGCAAACAGGTAATTTACTCCCACCATTCGCAGATAAGTACTTTTTCCCGCCATATTAGCTCCTGTAACCACCATAAAATCGCCACTTCTCATCGGCTCTACATCGTTGCACACGCATTGAGCTTCTCCCAGTAGAGGATGTCCCATCTTCGTTCCTTCTATCACGATTGCTCCCAATTTATCTTCCGTAGGGAATATATAGTTGGGATTATTATAGCCATATGTTGCTAATGCTGAGAGCTCATCTATCTGGCTGAGTGCATCTTCCCACTCTGCTAGTTTGCCTCCATAAAGTTTAGCCCATTTCTCCGCTGCACCTATTTGCCTGTAATCCCATTGCACGAGTACGTTAAACACAAAGTAGCTCAACCAGTTATATCTCTGATCCAGATTTCTCACTATCTTTAGTAGCTCTCGGGAAGCCTTGCATGCGTTGTATTCTCCACTCACGGCTTTCCGTATAGAATTAAGCTTTTCCGATTTGAAATCAGTCTTTTCTATCTCCAGAAACAATTCATGATACACCATCACTCTTTCTGAAATATCACTTAAAGCTTGATGTTGTCTGCCTACTTTTTTTGCTCCGAACCCGGCTGCCAGTAAAGAAATCATAATTAAGGCTGTAACCATAACACCCACTGACTCCCCGTATATTCCTAGCCCTATTACTATAAGCCACAATATCGGTACTACCCACGTGGCTATCCTAGCTAATACTGGCAATGCGAAGGATGGCAGTCTGCGTATATCCACATTTTCACTTCCCTTATCTTCATCCTCCACGGCCACAATACCAAGAGCTCTCATGGTGGTTCGAAAAGCATTCATCGAGCATAATTCTTTCACCGCGTCTTGACGTAGCTTTATCTCAGCTCTCACATCTTGTGGATTCTGTAAATGCATGGCTAGCAGATCCATTCCGTTGCGGGTGGCCGTGGTGTCAAGGAGCGAAAACAGCGAACCCTTTCCAAATACATCTAAGTCATAACTATATGGATGTTCAGCATCGAGAAATTCATCACCAGTAGGAGCTTTCTTAAGGTCAAGAGCCATTCTTGCCACATTGTCTTTGGCTATCCTGATATATGCTTCTTCAAGTGCTCGTGCCCTAAAAAGTCTATCGTGATATTTCACCAATACGAGAAATGCAATCACACAAATTCCGTCAACCACACCAATCACCTTTGGCGCTCCCCAATAGAGCCATATAGCTCCCATTGCCACTACCGCTAAGAGCAATCGCGCCACCGACACTGTCATTATCTTTTTACTCAGCCCACTCTTCTTTTCCTGAGCTTCTGCTTGAAGCAAATTATAATATTCCTTTGGAGACATCTATCAATTTGTAATTTTTATTATCAAAGATAGACTTTTTAATCCATATTGACCGTAATAACTGGTTGCTCTAGAACTTTTTCTCTTATTTTTTACTACTTTTGTAAAGAATAGACGATATACAATACACATTACGAAATGAGATTCTTTTTCATCACATCTACAATTCTTTGCCTTTTTTCCATGATTTCGGCCACGGCTGCCGACACATATCGCCGTCCTCAGAGTCTTAAAGACGGAGACAAAATAGCCATTATCAGTCCCGCTAGTTATCCAGAAAAATCTTATGTGAGAGAAGCCGAAAAGGTTTTACATAATTGGGGATACAAAACTGTTGTCGGCGAACACGCATTTCTCCACAACGGTTCTTATGCTGGATCTCCTGAGCAGCGTGAATCCGACCTTCTTTGGGCACTTCGCGACACCACCATAAAAGCAATAATGTGTACTCGCGGGGGTTATGGCTCCGTCCAAGAGCTTAGCCGTATTCCTCTCGACTCTCTTGCCAAATATCCCAAATGGCTAATTGGCTACAGCGACGTCACCGCAATACATAGTGCCATGGTATGCTGTGGCAATATGAGCATCCATGCTCACATGTGCGAGCATCTTCGCGATTACCATGGATTAGACTCTTGCAGCATTGCACTAAAAGGAATACTAAGAGGTAATTTACCTAAATATGAGATTGCAGGACATCCATATAACCATCCTGGCACGGCTCGTGGCACTCTTGTTGGAGGAAATATGTCTGTTTTTTGTGGACTAGCTGGGTCCGACATGGATTTTCTTAATCAAAAAGGCATTATCTTGTTTGTGGAAGATGTGAGCGAAAGAATCACAAGCATAGACAGAATGTTTCATCTTCTCAAAGTTCGTGGTGTCCTCAATAGAATAAAGGGCCTTATAATAGGACAATTCACCGACTATGCTCCCGACTCCGATTACTCCAATATGTATGACATGATATATTCTATCACACAAAAATACGACATCCCAATAGTATATAACTTTCCTGTAGGACACGTAACGCTGAATTATCCAATGATAGAAGGTGCTAACGTCACTCTCACTGTGACCTCGCAGAATGCATCCCTATCCTTCAACGAATAACCCCTCCTTTGGCTAGGCCGCGCATATTCACGTACCGGCACTGTCACACATAGCAATTACTCCTGAGACGTTCTGAAAGGACTACAGATTGTCTAAACCGAATACGAAGTGTACGGATATAAACACCTCATAAGAGCCGTCTGAATGGCAAAGCCCGAGTATAAAGACAAAAAAAGACCGATTCACCCCGAACCAGTCTTCTTTACCTTAAAAATTAACCTTAAAAATATAAATCTATATGCTTATGAAAAACTGATACAAATATACTTCCATTTATTTTAATAGCAAACTTTTTTGTTAAAAGATTCCATAAATTAACTTTTAGATTGTTAAACGTATCGGCACACACTATATTCGTCCAGAAATTTAAAGCATTCAACTCCTAACAAATCTAATTCAAATATAAGTTTCGACCCATAAAGGAAATCTCACGTATTTCACACATTGAAAGCACCATAAAGCCATTACCACAAAGGAGCGTATATTTTAACACACCCTCAAGAAAGTCCAAAAAACCTAGATTAACTAAAATGGAGAGGAAATGCCTATATAGAAGCACTTCACAAGACGCGTCTGAATGACACCACACTAGTGTATCGAAAAAAATAAGGAGACTCTTTTCGAATCTCCTTATCTATGCGCTTCAAGATGGACTTGAACCAACGACCCCCTGATTAACAGTCAGGTGCTCTAACCAACTGAGCTATTGAAGCAGTTTTGTAAATCACTTCCCGTGAATTGCGTTGCAAAAGTACTCCCAATATTTGAATTATGCAATATCTGCTTCAAAAAAAGTGAAGTTTTTTTGCCTTTTAAGAAATTTTTAAGCACTCTGCTTGGGTATAATCCAACCTTATGTAGTACTTTAGCACTTAAAATTTGACAAATGAAGAATTTTATTAAGACAGCTTTTTTATGCGTGGCAGTGGGTGCTATTGTAGCGCCTATTTCTTTTGCCGCTAAGAATGATACTGACGACGCTGCTATCGCGCGCAACTTAGATACTTTCAACAGCCTTTATAAGGAACTAAATACTTTCTATGTTGATACTATTGACGCTCAAAAGAGTATCGAAACAGCCATCAACGCTATGCTTAACGATATCGACCCCTACACGGAGTATATACCGGCTAAAGCGCAAGACGACTTTATCGCCCTCACTAGAGGTGAATATGGAGGTATCGGTTCTTATATCATGGAGCGCAAAGGAGCCACATATTTCTCCGAACCTTACGAGAACAGTCCTGCTGCAAAAGCCGGAATCCGTCCTGGAGATAAAATCGTTATGATTGAAAACGATAGTGTAATAGGTTGGAAAAGCGACAAGGTGAGCGAACGTCTAAAGGGGCAGCCTAACACCAAAGTGCATCTAGTTATAGAAAGACCTTATGTGGATAAGAATCTCACATTTGATATCCTTCGTGAAAAGATACAACTTCCTTCTGTGCCTTATTACGGGCTTCAACGTGGCAACATTGGCTACATCTCCCTAACTTCTTTCACCGACAAATCTCCGCAAGAAGTTAAAGATGCCCTTATTGCTCTTAAAAAGAATCCTAACGTTAAATATATAGTTCTCGACCTTCGTGGTAACGGAGGGGGATTACTTGAAAGCGCAGTGCAAATCGTAGGACTATTCGTTCCTAAGAACACCGAGGTGCTTCAAACTCGTGGACGACTAAAGCAAAACAACAAGATATACAAGACCACACAAGAGCCTATCGACACTCAGATTCCTCTCGCAGTGCTTGTGGATGGTGGTTCAGCTTCATCTTCTGAAATTGTTGCCGGTTCTCTTCAAGACTTAGACAGAGCCGTTATAATCGGTAGTCGCTCTTATGGCAAAGGCTTGGTCCAAACCACTCGCCCACTTCCATTCGACGGAATGCTGAAGGTTACTATCGCTAAATACTATATTCCCAGTGGACGTTTGATCCAAGCTATCGACTATTCTCACCGCAATCCTGATGGCTCAGTAGCTCGTATTCCCGACAGTCTGACTCATATTTTCAAAACTGCCAATGGTCGTGAAGTGCGTGACGGCGGTGGTATAACACCCGATGTAGATGTTAAGTATGCTCCACTCAACAGAATGGTCTATAATATTGTTAAAGATAATTGGGCTTTTGACTTTGCTACGAAATATGCGCATGATCACCAAACAATTCCTGCTGCTAAGGATTTCGTTATAACAGATTCAATTTATGCTCAATTCAAGCGTTTCATTCGCCCTTCTGAATTCCAGTATGACAAAGTGTGCGAGGACAAACTTAAAAACCTCAAGGAGACTGCTGATACCGAAGGATATATGAATGACTCCGTTAAAGCGCAACTTGAAATCCTAAACAAACTCCTTAAACACGACCTCAACCACGATCTCGACATCCAAAGAAAGCAAATATCTAAGATTCTTGCCGGTGAGATCGTTAATCGCTACTACTATCAGAAAGGTGAGGCGGAAATAGGACTTAAAGATGATGAAGGAATGGATGCTGTGGTGAAATTCTTCAGCCAACCTGACAATTATAGCAAGACCCTGAAGATTAGCCAGACATCTTCCACCACCACACCTAAGAAGAAAAAGAAATAATTATTACATATAGGTAATTTTTGAGGAGAGAGGAATACGCTCTCCTCTTTGCATTAAATTGAATTTCAAAAGTGAAAATCGACGAACTTTGTAACGCATTCAATCCACCTGCTCGCGAGAAAGCTATAAAAGAGCTTATTGCCGGTAAAGCAAATCAAAATAGAGTTATCGACGGACTTTCGGGTTCGGCGCCTGCCATGCTTTTTTCGCATTTTCCAAAGCAGAAGCAGCCTTACCTTATTGTGGCCAACGTCCTCGATGAAGCGGGATACATCTACAACGACCTTTGTCAGATTAATGGCGACAGCAAAGTGCTGATTTTCCCTTCAGGATACAAGCGCGACATCAAATACGGACAGATTGATTCGCCTTCGGAAATTCTCCGCACCGAGGTTCTCAATAAGTGGTACGAAGATAAGAACATCCAATGGGTGGTAACATATCCAGAAGCACTTGCTGAGCAAGTGGCATCAAAAAAGATGATTGAGGACACCACTATCAACCTAAAAAAAGGCACCTCCCATGATTTATCAAAACTAGCACAAACTCTTCGCACCAATGGATTCCAGGAAGTGGATTATGTCTATGAGCCGGGGCAGTTTGCAGTTAGAGGCTCAATTCTCGACGTATTTTCTTATTCAAATGAATTGCCATATCGTGTCGATTTCTTCGGCGACGAGATTGACAGCATCCGTTCATTTATTGTAGAGACGCAGCTCTCCGAAGAGAGTCTTGACTCCATTTTTATCCTCAACGGCTCAAATGCCGACACTAATGGTGGCACCTCGTTTCTAGAATACATCCCCGATGATACAATTCTATTGTGCCATGATGCCGAATGGCTAAAACAAAGGATTGCAGCTATCAACGATGAGACTTACTCCGAGAGTGCAATGATTGCCGACGAGGGTGATAAGGATGCAATGAAAAAGGTTGTGGATGCTGCTCAATTTATTGCTCGCCTCAACTCCTTCAAGCGTATAGACTACAATCTAAACGAAACACGTGAAACTCCAGGAGCCAAAATATCTATGCATTGCACTCCGCAAGGCATATACCATAAGAATTTCGATCTCATAAGTGAATCGTTCACAGGTTTCCTAAATAAAGATTACAAGATATTCATCCTCTCCGATAGCGAGAAACAAATAGAACGTTTGCGGGTCATTTTCGAAGATAGAAAAGACCAAATACATTTTACACCTGTTAATCGCACTCTCCACGAGGGATTTGTCGATAACGACTTGAAACTTTGCGTCTTTACAGACCATCAGATCTTCGACCGCTTCCATAAATACAATCTCAAGAGCGATCGCGCCCGTTCTGGCAAACTTGCTCTTTCACTCAAAGAACTTAACCAAATTGAGATTGGCGACTATATCGTCCATGTCGATCATGGTATCGGCAAGTTTGGAGGGCTTCTCCGCACAAATATTAATGGAAAGATGCAGGAGATGATTAAGCTCACATATCTCAACGACGATATAGTGTTCGTATCAATACATGCATTGCATAAGCTCGCAAAATACCGTGGAAAAGAGGGTATAGAGCCGCGTTTAAATAAGTTGGGGTCTGGCGCGTGGAACAAGATGAAGGACCGCACCAAAACCAAGCTAAAGGACATTGCACGCGACTTAATCAAGCTATATGCTGCCAGAAAAGACGAGAAAGGGTTTGCTTTCAAACCCGACAGCTATTTACAGCAGGAGTTGGAAGCCTCTTTCATATACGAAGACACTCCAGATCAACTAAAGGCTACAAACGAAGTTAAAGCCGATATGGAAAGCAATCGACCTATGGATCGCCTTATCTGTGGTGACGTGGGATTCGGTAAGACAGAGGTAGCCATACGCGCTGCTTTCAAGGCTGCTACCGACGGCAAACAGACTGCTGTTCTCGTTCCAACAACCGTACTGGCATATCAGCACTTCAACACGTTTAAAGACCGTCTTAAGGACTTCCCAGTAAGAATAGAATATATCAGCCGCGCTCGAAAAGCAAAAGACGTAAAACAAATTCTTGCCGATTTGGCTGAAGGTAAGATTGACATCCTCATCGGCACTCATAAACTCATCGGAAAAAACGTGCAATTTCACGACTTGGGATTGTTCGTAGTTGACGAGGAACAGAAATTTGGCGTAGCCGTAAAGGAGAAGCTGAAACAGATGAAAGTGAATGTAGATACTATCACCATGTCAGCCACTCCTATACCACGCACTCTTCAGTTCTCGCTTATGGGAGCTCGCGATTTAAGTGCTATCACCACGCCTCCTGCCAATAGATACCCTATTCTCACATCTGTCAATACTATTAACGACGATATTATTCGTGAGGCTATCAACTTCGAGCTTTCACGTAACGGACAGGTATTCTTTGTCAGCAACCGCATCGAACAACTCTATGCATTGCAGGAGATGATAAATCGTCTTGTGCCAGATGCAAGAGTGGTAGTGGGACACGGACAAATGGCTCCCGACAAGTTGGAGCAGGCTATTATTGATTTCGCTAATCACGATTACGATATACTCCTCGCCACCACAATTATTGAATCAGGCATCGACATGCCTAATGTCAATACTATCATAATTAATAATGCCCAGAATTTCGGTCTAAGCGAGCTTCACCAACTTCGTGGACGTGTAGGCCGTAGCTCTCGCAAAGCTTTCTGTTATTTACTTGTTCCTGCACATAATCCGCTCACACCTGTCGCTCGCCGCCGACTACAGGCCATTGAGAGCTTCTCAGAGCTTGGCAGCGGAATTCACATTGCCATGCAGGACCTTGATATCCGTGGAGCGGGAAATCTTCTAGGAGCGGAGCAGAGTGGCTTTATTGCAGACCTTGGTTATGAGACTTATCAGAAGATTCTGAAAGAAGCCGTCCTTGAGTTAAAAACTGAGGAATTCAGTGATGTCTTTGACGAGGAAAATGCTGGTGACGACAAAGAAGTAAATTATGTTTCTGATTGCGTTGTGGAATCAGACATGGAAATACTGCTTCCTGCCTCTTACGTTCCTCAGGAAAGTGAACGCATCAGCTTGTATCAGGAGCTGGACAGCATGGAACGTGAAACTGACGTTATGGAGTTCCGCAAGCGTCTTGAAGACCGCTTTGGCAAGATTCCTCGTGAAGCACAAGAACTAATTAGAATTGTAACATTGCGCAGGATAGCGCGCACTCTTGGTATTGAAAAGATTGCCCTTAAAATGGGACGTATGTATATCTATTTTGTTGGTGATGAAAATAAGGCCTACTATCAGTCTGCTGCTTTCGGGCGCATTCTCCATTACTTGCAAAACGATCCTAAGCGATGCAAGATTCGTGAAATCAATGGAAAGCGCTCTCTTCTTGTTGAAAAGGTTGACAGCGTGCAGGAAGGTGTTGGAATACTTTCGTCCATGTCCTCCCTACAAGCTCTCTAATTTCATCTATTTTTCTAAAGTCCCTTTAATCATCTCTCCTGGAGATGTATTATAGTTGTCTTTTACATTCACGTATATCGTTCCGTCTGCTTTCTGTTCGATAGCGAATTTACGTTCCGATACCCAGTTCACATAATAGGCAGAGAATGCTAGTGTGCGTGGATTAACCCATGCATAGTTACCGGCTACCACAAAATTACGTTTCAGTCCCTTGAATCTATCAATAGGCATAATCGAATATGGAGGAAAATCCTCTGATTCGTGGTAGCGCCACTCTTTGTAGTCGAATGGAATTTTAGTAATGCTACCATCTTCTTTACCTATCTCAAGCACATAATGAGTACCCTCATCAAGTGCCTTTACCCAGCTAAATCTGTGGCCGTTCTTCACTAGATCAATCTTCTTACCCATAATATTCTTAGCTAGAGGTGAAGTCTTTTTGCCTATGTTCCTTGCAAGTTGTGCAGTCTCACATTTCTTTTCCAGCGTTGAAATATATTTTGAAGGTTTGATCTTCCAGTCCATCACGCCTGGCATTAGTTGATGCCAAATCGTTCCAAGGATCTTTGCTCCATATCCCACACTATTAGCGTTAACCACCACCACTAGGTCTTTGGCTGGAACCATTACGATAAACTGTCCAAGTGCCCCATCAGCTCGCACAGCCCCAGGATATTCACATCTCCATATCTGATAGCCGTAACCTTGGTTCCCGTCGGTCGCTTTCATTCCCGGAACTTCTTTTGCCGTAGGGAATTGTTTCTCTGTAGCTTCATTAATCCACTTTTCAGAAATAAGTTGCTTTCCGTCCCATTTTCCCTTATTGATAATTAGCTGACCTATTTTAGCTAATGATTCTGCTTGAAGCCTTAGTCCCCAACCTCCTGTATTAATTCCATCAGGGCTCTCCTCCCAGTCAAAATCCTTTATATTTAATGGTTCGAATATTCTTTCATTAAGATAATCTACCACCTTCTTACCTGTCACCTTTTGGACTATTGCCGATAGCATAAACGTACTCATAGAGTCATATTGGTATTTCTTCCCAGGCTTATCCACTTTCTTAGCTAGCCAAGTCTTTTCCCATAGCGGAGTCTGGCTTCTCATCTCCCAATCTGGAGTGATTCCAGATGACATCGTGAGAAGATTTCGCACCGTCATTTCAGCTAGATTCTCCGACACGTTCTTCGGAAGCTTGTCGTGAAAGAATGTGGCAACTCTATCATTCAGTTTGAGTAAATTATCATCTATTGCTAGTCCCACCGCCAGCGACACGAATGTTTTGCTTGCCGAGTAGAGTGTATGCCCATATTCTGCCTTGAACGGCGACGGATGCATCTCTGCAACCACTTTTCCATTACGCATTACTATCAAATGATGTATATCAGTCTGCGGGATCGCCTTCATACTGTCAATCATGGCGATTATTGCCCTCGATTCAATACCCTCGGCTTCAGGAGTAGCACGTGGAAATTCATTTATTTGGGCCGAAGCACCAATCCACAATGCTATAAATACAAGCGTTATAAATGTCCTAAATTTTTTCATGTATCTAAATATATAATTCTGTCTTTTATTGGCTTTGTAAAATTAATATTTTTTATGCTCTTCTTATCATCCGTTGGTAAGAAAGAGGCGCATAGCAAATGCTACACGCCTCATTAGCATAAATAATGCCATTAAACAATCTTTTCTACCATTTGTAGCTATTAAAAACTATACCCTCACTTTAGTTCGAAATCCTTTATTGAAACATCGGTTGAATTCGGCCCGATCATAACTTGGAAATTTCCGGGTTCGCACACATAATTTAAATCATAATTATAGAACTTTAATAATTGAGCATTAATGTCAAACGTTACAGTCTGGCTCTCGCCTTTTTTCAGACTTATACGCTTAAAGCCTTTTAGTTCCTTTACTGGACGGCTAACGCTGCCCACCATATCTCTTATGTACATTTGTACGATTTCATCGGCGTCATAATTTCCTGTATTAGTAACTATCACAGAAGCTGTGATTGTACCATCCTGATTCATTGAGTTTGAACTCAACTGCATATCGCTATACTTGAATGTAGTGTAAGATAAGCCATATCCGAATGGATAAAGGGGGTCATTATCTACATCAAGATATCCTGTACGGAATTTCGTGAACCATCCGCCTTCTGGCAATGGACGACCTGTATTCTTATGATTATAGTATAGTGGTATCTGTCCTACATTCTTTGGGAACGAAGTAGTAAGTTTTCCGCTTGGCGCTACTTCTCCGAATACTACATCACAGATTGCATCACCGGCTTCGCTACCACCAAACCACACATTTAGAATTGCAGGAACATTTTCCTTTTCCCAGGTCATTTGAGTACTTCTTCCAGAGAAGTGTAGCAATATCACTGGTTTGCCCATTTTGAGCAATTCTTTTAGTAAGTCGCGTTGTGCGTCTGGCATCTCAAGATTTGTACGTGAACTACTTTCTCCGCTCATCTCAGATGATTCTCCCATAGCTGCCACAATCACATCTGCAGATGCTGCTGCTTTAAGAGCTTCTGCCTTCATTTCTTCTACCGAGCGAGAATCTCTCATCTCACGGCCAAACATTGTTGCGTCTGCTTCTCTTTTAGCGTCATACATCAAGTTACAACCCTTTGCGTAGATAACTTCTCCTTGTCCCTTGACCGCATTTTGCATACTTTCATAAAGCGAATTGTACTTTTCTGCAGCCGCTGCTACGCTCCAAGTGCCAGGCATGTTTGCCTTGGTGTTGGCAAGGGGTCCTATTAGAGCAATCTTCTTATTGCGTGCCAACGGAAGTAGGTTGTCTTCATTCTTTAGCAATACAAATGTCTCTGTAGCCAGTTTGCGTGCTTTTGCTCGACTTTCTGGGGTAAAGATTTCCTTCTTAGGACGTTTGCTGTCACAATAAGTATAAGGATTATCAAATAGACCTAGCTTATACTTTGCCTCAAGGATTCTTCTACATGCCTGGTCTATGGTAGCCATAGACACTTTTCCTTCTTTATATGATTTTTCTATTGTTCCTACAAAGCCATCCGACACCATATCCATATCTGTTCCAGCGTTTAGAGATAGCGCTGATACTTGTTGCAAATCACCCATACCGTGGGCGATCATTTCAAGGATTGCAGTGTAATCTGTCACTACAAATCCATCAAATCCCCATTGTTTACGAAGAACGTCGGTCATAAGCCACTTGTTACCAGTAGCTGGTATACCATCAACTGTGTTGAAAGATGTCATCACACTTCCCACGTTCGCATCCACGGCAGCCTTATAAGGTGGGAAATAATCGTTATACATACTTCCCCTACTCATATCCACTGTGTTATAGTCACGGCCTGATTCTGGAGCTCCATAAAGAGCGAAGTGCTTAACGCATGCCATGATGGTCTGCTTATCCTTCAAGTTTGCTCCTTGATATCCTTCTACCATAGCCTTAGAGATTGCAGAGCCCAAGAATGGGTCTTCACCTGAGCCCTCTGCCATACGACCCCATCTTGGGTCACGACAAATATCTACCATTGGGCTGAATGTCCAGCAGATACCGTCTGCACTCGCTTCTTTAGCGGCTATGCGTGCTGATTCTTCGATAGCTGGCATATCCCAACTGCAAGATAATGCCAATGGAATTGGAAATACTGTCTCATAGCCATGGATTACATCCATACCGAATATCAATGGTATCTTTAAGCGGCTTTGTTCCACCGCTACTCTTTGCACTTCACGTATGCGGTCAACTCCTTTTAAGTTGAATAGTCCGCCTACTTCACCTTTCTTTATTTTTTCTGCTACGTCACTACTTTTTGCCTGCCCTGTAACTATTTCTCCGCTCACAGGAAGGTTTAGCTGACCAATTTTCTCTTGCAATGTCATTTTCGACATCAAGCCGTCAATAAAATTGTTCATCTTCGTTTGTTCAGCTGCATTCATTCCTCCTGCCGATGCAGAAAACACTGATGCTGTGGCCAATAACGTAGAAAATATAACTTTTGTAAGTCTCATTGTCATGAATTTATTTATATGTAAACCCTAATTTGTCTAATCCTGCTTGTATCTCTGGGCTGCTCATAAATAGCTTCCAAAGTAATCCTGTACGATAGTTTTCTATCATTGGGGCAATAGTACATTGGTCAATTGCCAAATAACGTGGAGTTGTCCATTTCTTTGAATCGCTGAACGCATCATAGAACCCATATTTACCCCAAATCCAAGAGCCTTTCTTGTAAAAACCTTTCAATGCCGCCATCGACTCTTCTGGAGTATAAGGGAAGGATGAAAGAGCTCCAGTAGGTGTGATTACACCAAGATCGTTATTTGGAGCATGAGCTGAATATCCATCAGGTGAGTAACTTGCCGTCAAACCCCAGCAGTCTTTGCCGTATCCCATATATGCCTTTGGATTTGCTACACAATAGCGATAATCGCTTAAGGCATGATTTCTAACCACGTCCCAATAGTTTGCATATTGGTCCACAAGGTTTCTAGGGTCAAGTCCGATATATGAATAATGTGCCCAAAATAATGGCCCACCTGTTGCTTCCGCACCATTATGCTTTACCTCTAGCGGCAAATCAAAGAATTTGCTATCGCTCTTTATTCCTCCGCTACGAGCCCATCCTTGATGATAGCATTCAGCTGGGACTCCATGTGTAGGTGATGATGCAGCAAGAATATAAGTGATTAGACATTCGTTGTATCCTTCAAGTGGAAAATTCATTTCCCATCCATAATTTGGCGACCAGTGCCAGTAGAGTA
>MTLE01003426.1_pt1 | contig 23085 bp, 22 predicted proteins | sample 1982461 | NCBI WGS metagenome assembly MTLE01 (sample SAMN05712605, study PRJNA340218) | biofilm metagenome | isolation source: sample SPL anode biofilm adapted to -200 mV | place: USA | collected 2012-02-03
TTTTCACGGCGCACTCGGACAGGGTCTAAGCAGAATCATGGCGCGATCGACGAACCTGCGAATTAATTCGACCACCCCCGCGCGCATCACCGCTCGTCCCAGAAAAGAAACAAGGCAAGAATCGCTCCTTGCCTCGGCCGGATATTAAGAGAAAAACTGGGACACTAAGCGAGTTTGCGTCGCAGCATGCCCAGGCCAATCAAACCAAACCCAAGAAGGGATACAGTCAAGCTTCCTTCCGGCACACCGTAGATCAGTGCGCCCTTGACGGGCGCACCAAAAAAGAAGGCAGGGACAAATCCCTGCCTTTGCTTTTTGCTGAACGATTTGGAATTAGGAACGCTTGCGGCGAAGCATCGCAAATCCGCTCAAAGCAGAACCTAAAAGGATCATACTCGAAGCTGTATCAGGTACCGCCGTCGCAGACAGTAAAGCGTAGTCAAAAGTGATCCCGCTTGCACTTTTGTTGTCCACGCTATACGTGATAATACCATCCTCCTGCAGATCCACAATTAAATCCATATCAAGGGAGGTTGTCTGGTAAACGTAGGTCCCGTGGGCAGTACCCACGTCGAACAACATTTCGTTCAAATCAACGGAAATAGTGAAGGCATCCTTATTTGCATCTTGAAACCAGAAACTGATGTTCCCTTTGATGATTTTCATCAAAAGAGGGTCGAATCCCAACTTACTGGTATAGGTAACGCCGTTATGATATTGATCAGTATCATCATCGGGATAACCTTCTACCTTAAACGATTCGGTTCCATCAGAATTGACAATGTCAAATTTGCCAAGTTTCCATATTTCCCCTGCTTTAATATCAACCCCAATACTATCGGCATCTGCAAACTTATAGGTTGTGGCTTGAACCCCATACACGCATGCAAACCCGATTGCGATCGAAAATAGAGTTTTGAGTTTCATGTTTTGGCTTTCGTTTTCCAGATAGGCTGGAAGCAATCCACATGCCACCTCAATAAAGAGGCGATTTTTATATACGCAACTAACTTGTTTTAAATTATTTACAACATTTTCACTTAAATCACCTCATCATTTAACGACGAGAAAAGTGTAAACCATCCCGACAAGATTCAGGATTGCGAATGAAACACTCGAAAAACACATTTACATCTAATTGCACACCATATACTTGCATCCATACACGCCTTTTAAGCCACTGTAAAAAACTCCGTCACCACCTTTAACATACTGCATACAAAGACTTAAGGCCTACACTCAGCAAGACCTCCTTTTTCTAATTTCCAAACAGTATTCATAGGGAATTTAAGCCTCGGTCACTCTTTTTAATCGGCAATCCGCCATCAGAACCGGCGGTGAAGCCGATTATTACAATCATAACATACACTATACCATAATGTTGTGAAAATAAACATGCCAGACTTGCGGATTTCTTAGCCTGTTTTCAAATTTTTTATTTTTTCCGCCGTAGGCGGCTCCGAAAGTCCTATAATGGGTTTGTAAAGGGATGCAAAATGAACTCAACAAACGAAAATTCCCACCAGCACATGGCGCCCCCCGAGAACGACAATACCCAAACTTTGGCCATGCGCGTGCCTGTGGGGGCACAGTACTTAATAATATTGCAGCAACGCCTGCCTCACGCGGATAAAGCATATATATTAAAAGAGTTATCATCGCTCAGCATCCGAATTCTGCGCCATTGCGCACAACAGTCGTGTCAATTCATCACCGTGCTAGCGCGGCATCCTCTGTCGCGTCAAGACGTCCTGCAAGAAGCAAAGTTGCTGCACTTCCTAGCCAACCACCCGGTGAAGGCAAGCCGCTTGCTCACAAATCGCCAAATCTTTTCGGGTAGCCAATTGAGCTGTGCCGCCCGGAAGTTGACTCGCCTGGGCTAACCTATTAATAGGCAAACATTTTTATATGGGTATTTATATGGAATTTAGTTGCCAAACCAGCGATTCGCAGGCGGAGTTATCCGCTCTGGAAACGTCGTGCCTGAATCAAATCCGCGAGCTTTTTGGGAGCGCCCGGGGATCGTTAGCCGACCGCATTTCGCGGGGGGCGCGTTATTTCCTAATAACGCACCATGGGGGCGAGGCCAGGGTCCGCAAAATCCTGGGTACGCCCGAATTTAAAGGACGCAAGGCGCGCACGCTACGCCTCTATGGAGAACACGCCTACCATTACGCCCTGCTTGTCAAAAACCAGGAATGCGAGCTTAACCCCACCAAAGAGCCCGTCCTGTTTTCTCGCCAGGAACTCATTCGCGACCAAGCATTTCTCAAAAAACTGGGCGAGAACTCCAAGTCGATTACCCAGTCCCTAGCCGCCCGGGCAATTTTTTGTGACATTCAATTACGCCAGACTGTCCGCAAATATTTGCCCCACCCTTCAAAGCCCCCAAAAGCAAGCTCCCCGGCTGACAATTTGCTGAGATCCGTAAAGAAACTCTTGCGCGACGTCGAGCAAGTGCAACCGGCGGAAGCCAGGGACAAGTGCCTTCGTAGTCTGCACAAATTGTGGAAGACACTCGCACAGCCCTCCCGACATCAGAATACCCCTTGATTTCCCCATGAACGAATCCCCTCAAGTGCAAGCGGCGGAAGCATTTTTGCTAACTGAAACTACGGACGCAAAAACCAGCGCCAACCCTCCACCAGCATCCGAAATCCCCCCGGCGGAGGAAACGGTGACTTCTTTAAGTGAAGAACAGATCATCGAAAAACTCAACGAGCTGCTAAAAGAGCCGGACCGCACGCTCGGGGTGCAATTAAGCCTGGGGGCTTGCTATAGACTTCTAAAATTGGCCGGGGGGCACGGCAAACAATTGAAATGGCTCAGCCAGTTGGAAATGGAACTCTCACCCCAAGGCCAAGCTGGGCAGGACGGCAATTCCCTGCGCAATTTGCGCCGATATTCGACGCTCGTCGGCAAACTGGCCATGATCATCATCAGCTTAAATGGCATTAAATCCGACATTAATGCCCCCGAATGGCTCTGGATGGTGGCAAACGACCCCGAAAAATTGAGCCAGAATTTGGCTAATCGACAACCTGCGATCACGTGCGCGGCGGATCTGGATGAAGCCGCTGATAAAATGGCCGGCCGGCGGCACACCTTGGAAAGTTGGGAAAGTGGCTTTATCAAGGTTTTCGCCGCCTTGGAGACCTTGGATCCCGCGGCGAGACAGCCCGCGTTGGACCTGATTGAAAGTTTTTTGGCCAGCCATACTCCACAGCAGATAAAATAGATCAATGAAAATACAAAATGTAGTAGAGATGTCGAATGTTTCCAAAGGGTGGCTAGCTACAATAGAAAAAAACGATCCGGCTAAATGCGAAGCCATAATGTGCCAGGATTGGGAAGACGCTTTCCATGTGCCTCCCTATCCCGCGCGCCGCCGCCGGTTCAGCGAGCGGCAAACCAAGAAACCGTCATGATATTTTATGGCCGGATCCCCCGTGAAAACGAAAGTTGGAGTCAAAATTGATGCGATCAAATCTTGGACGCATGCCCGGCATTTAGTGCGTTATATCGGCGACCGGCAGCACACGCGGCATGCGGGAAAGGCGGTTTATGGCACGCATTTTTTGCGCGCCAAATCTATCGAGGCTTTCGAACATGTTTTGTTGGCCAGCATCAAACTGCGCAAGCGGATCCGGCGTGAGAAAGCCCGCAAAACTTGGGCTCCCACCCCCGGACGACAGCACGCAAGCATTGCCACACAACCGGAAAACGTGCGGGTATTCCATCATGTGATGATCAGTTTGCGCCCCTGGCTGACGATTAGGGAAGCGGATCTGCCGATCCTCGAGGCCGCCGTGTTCCGGTGCCTTCCCGCGGGAGTTTCTGTGGCTTGGGGAACGCACGCGGAAACGGGGATCAATCTCAAAAAGTGTCGGCGGCTTTACGATGTGGATTTCCACTTTGCGGTTTCGATGGCGACCGCCGATTTTTTCCCGGTGGATACCTTTACGCTGGGGCGGAATGCCATCCGGTCGGAAGTGGATGCGGCCTTGCGAATCCTCAAACCGAGTGACTCCAGCGATTCCGGGGATGCCTATTTGCCGCCCCCTATCGAGGTGGCGGCCATGGAATTTTTGCTATCGCAGCGCCGGGAGGACCAGCGCAAAATTGAGGTCGAAACCATTAAATCGATGCGGCTTAAATCCTTGGATGATATTCCTTCTCGGCTGCATTATCCCTTTCTCTCGCGCCGCCGCCGCCGTTACCACTCCTGGTCTGATCAAGCATCCTATTCCATCGAGGACTTGGGATTTGAACTGGGCCGGAATCTGCCAAAGGAGCAATCCCCGGATCCACTTGCCCCATCCTCCCTCGAACGTTTGCCTGCCCGGGACGAAGCCCCATGGTGGGAATTTATTTTTGGGCCCAATCGATGGCGGCACGACCCACTGCCAGCCATTCCTTTCGATTTGGCCTAGCGAGCCGCGAATCCTCCCAAAGGTACTCCCGAAGAACCGATCCGGAAAGAAGCACCGAGCAAAAACCAACCCATCACTTTGAGCTGAGATATTTCCACAGCCATGCCAAAAACCAGAAGCTAGACCCATTGATTATGAGCCGCTTTCAATTGACCATCGATTTTAGTCCGGAGTTGCACGATCGTTTAACAGTCTTGGCCCGACGCTGGAAATGCCCACCCGAAAACGCGCTCAAATTCATCCTGCTGCACGCGGATATGCTCAATGGCTATTCGTTGGGTGATACCGGCTTAGAAACCTTGAAGGAACGGTTGCGCTTGTTTGAGGAGTGCGTCCAGGCAGCGAAAGAAGCCCGGCAACTTTCCGGCCAACTTGACGCCAACCCAAAGGATGCTCTCGAATCTTTGGCTGAAATTGCCAGCAAAGCCAAAGACTTGCAGGAGGCGGTTCTCAAAACTCTCAATCTAGCCGATATTTACTACCTGAAACAGATTCAGGTCCTCTTGAACTGGTTGCCAGAAATGATTCATGCACGAAATATCAAATCTTGGACTCTAATCGATCCCAAAGCAATAAAGGCGCAACTGGAAATCACGGCGGGATTGGAGTTACTACAGCGACTGCTGGTCAGTTTAGGAATGACAGAAGACAATGCCGCCATGGTAATCGCCGGGCGCGAAATTAACTTCGCCCCCGAACCCAAGGGCCAACCAGTCAAAGATCCCAGCGGTTTGCGCGAGCCTCCGGTAAAAGGTGATGGGTGATCTATCCCGCCAAACCAAGCGCGATAAACCGCAGTGAATACACATCCGGCCTGGATTGGAGACCAAACAGCCATAGGAGAGGCGCACAGCAAGGGCTAAGTTAAAGTGTAAACCGTCGGATTTCCTTCGCTTTTCCGAATCGCCCCAAAAAATAACACACATCACATTCACTATTAACCATTTGTTACTCATATCTGTTTGAATGGCGCCATAATCAGTCGGAAACCTTTACAGTTTTAGGTGCGAAGTTTTAGCAGAACCCCTATTGAATACTTTTACATCAATTTGATTTTAAGTGTGTTACAACGCAAAACACTTAAGAAACCCACTCATGGTACGTTTTGTGCTACAACGCATGGTCGTGGGGAGGTTTAAAATGAAATTGTTAGCGATCTTGAGTACTGCAGGTTTAGCGATAGTGAACACCGCGATGGCCGTTCCATCTTTACAGTTGGGGATGGCGGAGGGGGACGGTGACTACATAAACGAAACCACCGTAGCCAGAAGTGATGTATTCACATTAAACGCATATCTGACGCCGGATAGTAATAATACGTCTAGTGATCAATACTATATTTCAATGGCTGTGACCCCTAAAACAGGCTCAACATCACAAAACCTAGGATATTTTACTATCAATGGAACCCAAGTCAATGTAACTGGGGATATGGTGTTTGGAACTCCTCCCTTGAGTGCTTTATATCCGGATCTGCCTGATCATGGGATATTTGCCACTTACTATAAGGAGATGTCATTCACATTTAACGGCGGCATTACACCTGACGCTCTCAATGTTCAAGATGATTCAAAACAGGCGGACACTCTGCAGTACTTCCAGTCGTTTAATATTGACGTTAGTGGATTAGCTGAAGGATATGGCATTCATTTTGACCTGTATAATGAAAATATCAAGCTAAATGGAGACTCAGTCACTAAGTTTGCTCCGCCTAGTCACGATGCAGAGAGCCTCACCCACCGCGTACCCGATGGTGGCACCACTTTAGCAATGCTCGGTCTAGGATTGATGGCTGTAGACCGATTGCGCCGTAAAATGGCATAATACCACATAACAGCTTCCCAAGGTGGTTTTAAGCTTGTGGCCCGGTGGAATTTTGTGTCCCACCGGGCCACGTCGATTAAGGGGACTGCCGAAATTTAGAAGGGCAAGTTCGGTGCGGCCTGGGTGGACCGCCAAATTGGCAAATACGGTGGATGTAAACTGGACGAACGGCGCGCTCGTTTCATGGCCAAAATGATAAAATGCAAACCTTCGTCCAATGGTCCAAGTGGCAACCGTAAAGTTGAAGATCCACGCCGAGAGGCTAAGCGACCCATGCTTAACCTTACCGGGTTTTTTCCAACCGCAAAACTCCGCAATTTCTCGAGGTCGACATCCAAATGAAATAAGGCCCGCGAGCCGTTTGCCCCCTCAATGGATTGGATAAAATCCAGAGGTTTGTAGAAAATCCAAGGGGGAGGATTTCCATTTCCAAGTGCGCTGAGTTGCTATTCCATCGCCGCCATGCGCAAAAACAACGCTCTCAATAGGCGCCAGCAACCCAGCGCCCAACCAGGCAAAGGCTATGGGCCAATTGGCACTCAACACAATCGGCGATTTCTGATCGCCTGGCATAGCCATCCGAACTCAACTGAAAGCCAGATCTAAATCCCATTCCGAAAGCCAGCTTATGATGGATGAAACCGAAATTGAGACCCTGCGCGGCCTGCGCGCGACCTTGCCGGAAGCGACTCAAAAATGGCTGAGTGAAAAACAAATGCTGCTGGCCATGAAACACGACATTGCAGGGCCGGACCTCCGCCGGGTTTCGGAGCCGGAATACCGGCAGCAACTGGCCCGCCAAATGTATCGGTGTGCGATGGCCGCGCAATTGGCGGGAGAAATCATTCTGCCGAGGCAAGGGATGGATGCTCTCTGTGGATTGCTGGGATGGGAAATCATCCAAATGCGCCAACGCAAAAAGCGGTATCAAGCGGGCGAAATAACCAAAGCGGTACTGCGCCGTTGGGAGGCATTTGAAACACACCGGGCCTATTTTGATGACGACCATTCCCTGATGACGGCGGCGATACTCGACGACAGCCTGGATCGGCGGCAGGAAAAGCAACCCGCCGCAAAAACCGTGGAGGCGGCAAAATCGAGCCAGGCCGAGGCGGTCGCTGAGGCTGGTGCGCCAGCCTCGTCGGCCGAATTGCGGGCGGCGGATGAAGAGTGGTCGAAACGTCTGGTCTACAGCGCGGCCATGCTCGGAGATTATTATAACATTCCGTGCCAGGGCATCTCCGAGCGAGCCTATGGGGAGCAGATCGCCAGCCATTTGGAGAGTGTGATCCACGCCGCAATCCAACACCAAAACATTTCGGCGCCCAACTCCGGGGTGAAGCAGCACGCCCAGCAACTGGCAGCGGAAGTCTGGCAGATTCGCCGATTACACGAGGCATGGGCCGCCGGAAAGCTCTCCGATCAAGCCTTAAAGTGCCTGCCCCTCTACCACAAATACCACGTCTACTTTGTGCCGGCGCATGAAAAGCTCCCCCTTTTGCTGAGCTACTTACAGGTCGAAAAACGCGCGCAGGATATGGATGCCGGCAACGCTAATTAAACTCCAAATCCCAAAGGCCAATGCCAATCACAAATTTAGCATGAAAACCGGGATCGTAGTGAGGCTGGTCAAATTGCGCCCAGCGGGAAACCCCTCCGCGGAATCCGGCAATTGGAACACCTACGTTCCAGGCTCCGCGGACAATGCCACCAGCCTGCCGATCGATTACGAAATGATCGGCGTGCTGCTGGAACCGCCAGTCGTGGGGGGCCAGGTGAAATTATTGCGGCTGGAGCGCAATGGAGTGAGGTCCATGGGCTTGTTCGAATCCACCCGAATCACGAGCGTCAACGGAAATGAATTCACCACGCAGAATTCGGTGTATCGCTGGGAACCCTATGCCTCCCCCGCAACCCGCGGTTGACAGCCCAAACCAACTCCGGTCCAGGGAATGGCGGGAGCATTTTCCAACGGGTCATTAACGGCCACGTCACTGAAACGTCTTTGGCGGGGGCGATTTTCTTAAGCAAGGAACGCTGCCTGGCCGTCCCCATGAACAAAGAGAAAGCCTTCCGCGAGGCGCTCCATGCTCTCGGTTGCCCGCTGCCCTAGGGGCAAGCGCTTCAGGGTAACTTTTCGGTGGCTGGTTCAACCGGCAAATCGAGGAAAAGTTGTGGAAAGTAGAATTCGTGGACCTTCGCGGGGAACGCAACCCGCAGCGGGCCTTTGGGGCTGGGGGTTTCAAAATATCCTTCTTGGAGACCCAGTTTGATGATTTCAGCCGAGACCGTGGCGGCTTTGCCGGTGATCTCCTGCACCCGGGTGCGCGGGATTTCGCCTTCATCTATCAGCGTCCGGGCCACGCGCATGATTTCTTGGCGGTACCGCTCGAGGTGCAAAGCTTGAAACTGGAAGTAACGCTCCACTCGGGTGCGCAGAGTGGGCAACCCCAACAGTCCGCTCATGAACTGTATCTGATCGAGCATCGTTTCGAGGAAGAACTCGCAGAAGTCAGCCAAGGCCGAATCCGAGAGATTGCCCCGGCCGTCCAGATCGTTTCGGCGGCTGCAATCCGCAGCTTCCAAATGGGCGTAGTAGCGCTTTCGCCAAAGGGCAAGTCCGCGCGAGAGCGTCCACAATCCTCGGCCGGCAATCTGGTAACGGATGAGTTGCGCCTGGGAGTGGAGACGGATGACGCGGCCATTGCCATCACCAAACGGATGAATCCAAGCTAGCCGGTGGTGAGCGGCGGCAACCACCACCAGGCGATCGCCTTCCAAGATGTGCTGGTCTCCGTAGAAGCCATGGAATCGGTTCAGGAACTTCGGCAATACATCAAAATGCGGCGGGGTATGCTGGCCCACATCTACCATAAAATCGCGCAGGCAACCGGGGGTGATCTGGTAACGCTTGCCGTTTTTGGTGGCAGCCCAGTGCAGTTCCTCTGGCAGCCGGATGTAAAATTCATGGTGTAGCCAGCAAATAAATTCAGGGGAATACACCTCCACTGATTCTCCGGCCAGCCTTTCTTCCATGAGCTTCTCTACCGCAATATGAGCTAAGCTGAGGTACTGGTTGTCGCGCTGAGTCTGAACGTGCGAAAAGTCCTGCTTCATTGCCCATTCGATATCACGAGGCATTGCTTTGTGACCTTCAATGAGGTTGGAATAATAGCAGTTCATTCCCCGGACAAGGTCCGCCACCCGATGGATGGAGCACTAGCGGCGAATGAACCTGTCCAGTGATCCGGCCTGCAGCCTGCAAAATTTGGCAAGTGAGATCAGAAAGGCGGGCACTCTTCCCCTTAGGAAGCAACGGTTCCATCGCGCTTGGCTGGCGGCAAACATCCATAACCCAACAATTCCGAAGATCTTTACAGGGAGCTTAACACATAATTATATCACTGTAAACAAGCAGCTTACAAAACTGAAGAGTTTTACATTCCGCACCAATCCGAATATCTTACCGAACATCTTGGAATTTGGCGGGTTAAACCGCGCCTATCTTTGCAGTCCATTCCGTGTCGTTTGCGTGTCTTTTTCATTTTGATGCCGTCCGGCACTTACGCGCTAACGCCATTAGACTCCATTTTGTGCAACGACAATTTTTTCGTCTTCACCCCGGATTCCAGCGCCTCCGCCAGATAGGCGGAAACAAATTCACGATCTTTAAGCTGTTTCCACAAATCTTCTTTATAACTTTTAGTCTTCATCCTGTTTGAGGACTCGGACAATTTCGGCAGGAGCAGCACATTTACCGAGCCCGTGAGCAGGAAGCGCCCCGGCTGGCGCTTGCTATCGATGGCCAACTAATGGCTGGGAAAAGTTCCGGTGCCTGCTGAACCTCATCCACCGTCACCGGCGCGGTCAAACCGGCGATGAATTCATTCGGATCCCGTTTCGACACCGCCAGCACGCCGGAATCATCGAAGGTCAGATATTGGCGGCCCTGTTTTTCGAATTCCGGCATTTGGGCGAGAGTGCTTTTGCCAGTCTACTGGGCACCGGGGATCAGCACGGCGGGCAGCGGCACTCCTGAGGATTGTCCTGTCGGATGCCCATGCTCCTTCATGCCTTAAGCAACTGAATTTCAATCAGTTTCATGCCAAACACAATTTAAAAAAAGCATGAAACTCGCCCTTTATCATCCCTTGCCGGAGCACTTGGCCAAATTTTCGGATAATTTGTCCCACTGCGGCCATGAAGTCCTGTTTCCCGTTTGCCAACCAACGCTCTGGCAGCGACTGGTGGCCTTTTGTGATCCGATCTGGATGTTGGCGGAACCCGCTGCCGCAAGCCTACATTTGCCATTGAATCAATGTGAGGTTCAATCTATCCCCCTGGAGGGTTTGATATTGCATCCTGACACCGGGCAGCAAGTCCTCTGGGCACGGCAACTCGCATTGGAGGGAATTCCCATCGGGGCGTCGTTTTCATCGAACACCGAATACCGCCGTTGGTTTGCGGGGCAAGAGCCTGGCCCGGGACTATTAATCATGCCCTGCGAGCCGCTAAGCCCAGATTCCGCCGTCCGATCCCTCATCCAGTGGCAATCTTTTGGCCGCCTAAGGCCCTTGGCCGAGTTAATGCGCCAAGCCGGATACCACCTGCGTTCTAATCCGGATCAGTGGCAGCACGCCGTCGCCATTGCCAGCGCTAAATGCTTAAGCAGTAATAGTATTAAGGAATTAGTCGTGGCGGCCGAAGCCAGTTTTGCGGCCCGGCAAGCGGAGCCACTGGCCGGACTCGACACCTTACCGGCATGCTGGCTGGCTCAACTGCCGGAAATAATCAGATATAATTCCCATCCAATAGTTTGCAAACTAGCCACCCTCCCCATCAGCCTAATATCCCACAACGACGGCATGCTTTGTCTGCGATTTGCTCATGAATCTGCCTTTCCCCGCTTCACGCCCAACTCGAGGGCCTCACTTCCTTGGTGGGACCAAATCCGGATTCATTTAGCCGCCTCTTTATGTCCCAGCCGCTGGCGCCAGGAAGTACCCAGCAAAAATCGAAACGCTAATAAGGCACCCGAACATTGTATTTATAAGTAACTTATTACGTGTTATTTACGATATTTTACCCATTTATTCTCCAGCCTTGCACCGGGAGACAGCCAAGGGATTTGGCAAAACTTGCCAATATGAGCGAATTCTCACCTCCGGGTTCCTCCCTGCCTTTTTTCCACCCGCTAGCCGGGCGGGATCGAATTGTAAAACTGATTAACTTACCTTTCGTCCAGCCCGCCGATCCCCAAGGCGGCGCTCGATCATGCCGCCTGATTGCGATCCATCGACAGACTACCACCATCATAAAATGATTTTACCGCCTGTCCTGCGGGCTAGGTCTGAATCACCACCAGCCCTGCTCAACCCAAGGCCAGCTACGCTTCCCCCAGCGCGCTGGCCTTTTTCGATTTCAGCCCTGCTCCAAATGGAGAGAATTTCCGGCCGAACTAGGTTTTCAAAAAATGATAACCATCATCTACGAACCTGACAGCAACAACCTCCCTCCTCTCCAACGGCAATTAACCAGCCACGGATTCCAAGTTTTGACTGCCACGGACAATCTCGAACGCGTGCGTGATTTAGCGGGAGAATTCGCGGCCCCGCTGGGCATCCTCGGAGCTGAAACACTGGAATTTTTGCGAACCGAAGAGGATATTCGGGCCGCCTTCCCCCTGCCCCTTCCACCCGCATTTCCTTCGAGCCTGGATTTGATGCAAAGCTTAGGCCAGCCACCTCGAATCACCGCCGCCCTTTGGCGTGCCGCCGCGACACTAGCCAGTGATCGTTACGAGGCGGGGATGGCCTGCGTGCAATTGGAAGCGTATCAACCCTCAACCAGCAGTTGATGCCCGAAAACAACTCCGGTTGCAGGCGGGGAGCGTAGTCGGGTACGTCTTCTTCAACAATTCGCGCTTTGAGATGTTCGATAGTGCAAGTTGTAACGCCTAGAGCTTGGGCTACATCGGCGACTTTCCAAGGGGCTCTATGTGGCCCGGCATCGCAGAGCAAAAGAGCCCGAGCATGGATAACTTGGACGCAGAGGTCTTGCCGCCATGGGTGGGTTCTTCCAATGGACGGCGTTCTTCTTGAGTGAGGGTAATTTTATATCGGGGCGCCATGCCCAACACATTGCGCGCCAGAAAATGGTCGTTCAGATACGATATAGATTATGTTTCATGGCACTAAACAACTTCAGTCTAGAACCTTGCTTCAACGATATAACAGACTTGCAGCTTGCAGGTTCGATCTTTACAACGTATTTGTCCGGAATTGGGGGAGCAAATTTTCAATCGTTCTACACCAATGATTTGCGTTTGAAACTTTTCGGGTTGAATTTCGGGCACATTAAAAAAATCCGGACAAATAGCCCTTTTGAAAACGCCTAAAAAACGGGCTTCGAAATTCGCGTAGACTCGTGTTTCACAAGCACTTGCATGCACCCGTAGGGGTTAGTAGTCCTGCGTAGTCATTTCGGACAACTATCCTGTAAAGGCACAGCACAACAAATCCACACAGATTCGCGGTATTGTGTTGATTATTAAATAAGGTTTATTATTTTTTTCCAAAAGACCCATTCATTGCCATGAAAAACACCCTTCGTAACGCTTCACTGCTGGCGGCACTCACCGCTTTGCCCATTGGATTTAATCCGCAAACGGCCGCAGCGGCCCCCGTGGAAATTTCCGTTCAGGCGGATCAACCCGGCGCGAAGATTAATCCCGCCATGTGGGGGGTGTTTTTCGAGGATATTAATTTCGGGGCCGATGGCGGGCTTTACGCGGAATTGGTCAAGAATCGCGCCTTCGAGTTTCCCGACGCGCTGACCGGGTGGATGAAGATCAGCCCCACGATGGCCAAAGGCGAGTTCGCCATTCGCGAGGCGGAGCCGTTCAACGCCGCCAACCGCCACTATCTGCGCCTGCGCTCGGAGGGCACCGCGCCGTTGGGCGTTTCCAATGAGGGCTATCGCGGCATTGGCGTGCACGCGGGCGAGGCGTATGATTTTTCGGCGCAATTGCGCGGGGTGGACGGCGCCGCCACCGTGGTCGCCGAGCTCGTTTCCCCCGATGGCACGGTGCAAGATTCCGCCCATTTCACGGGCCTGGGCAACGTTTGGAAAAAAGTCACTGCCACGTTGCACGCCAAGGAAACCTGCGCCAAAGCCCGGTTGAACCTGATGCTGGAGGGCAAGGGCACGGTGGACGCGGACATGGTTTCGCTGTTCCCGCAAAAGACCTGGCTGAATCGCCCCGGCGGCTTGCGGGCGGACATGGTGCAAATGCTGGCGGACCTGAAGCCGGGGTTCGTGCGGTTTCCCGGTGGCTGCGTGGTGGAAGGCAGCCACCTCGACCGCCGTTACCAATGGAAAGCGACTATCGGGCCGGTCGAGGAGCGGCAACTGCTGGTCAACCGCTGGAACTACGAGTTTAAACACCGGCCAGCGCCGGATTATTACCAATCGTTCGGCCTGGGCTTTTTTGAATTTTTCCAGATGTGCGCGGATATGGGCGCGGAACCGCTGCCCATCTTGAACTGCGGCATGGCCTGCCAATTTAATTCGAACGAACTCGTGCCCGTCAGCCAACTAGATCCTTATGTGCAAGACGCGTTGGATTTGATCGAATTCGCCAACGGCCCGGCGGCCAGCGGTTGGGGCGCGAAACGCGCGGCGATGGGGCATCCGGAGCCGTTTAACCTCAAAATGCTCGGGGTCGGCAACGAGCAATGGGGCCCGCAGTACGTGGAACGCTACACGGTGTTCGCCAAAGCCATTCACACGAAATATCCCGAGATTAAACTCATCTCCAGCGCCGGGCCAGCGCCCGCCGACAGCCGGTTCGAATTTCTCTGGCCAAAACTGCGCGAACTGAAAGCGGACATTGTGGACGAACATTGCTACGCGAATCCCGCCTGGTTCTTCAGCAGCGCGGATCGTTATGATAAATACGATCGCAAGGGCCCCAAAGTGTTCATGGGCGAATACGCCGCGCAGAGCGTGGCCATCGTCAGCCCGCGCAACCGCAACAACCTGGAATGCGCGCTGTCCGAAGCCGCCTTCATGACCGGCCTGGAACGTAACGCCGAGGTGGTACACATGGCCTCCTACGCGCCCTTGTTCGCGCATTTGGAGGGCTGGCAATGGACGCCTAATTTGATCTGGGCGGATAACCTGAGCGTCTACGGCACGCCCAATTATTACGCGCAGCAACTCTTCAGCCGCAACCGGGGCGATGTGGTGCTCCCCACGTTGAACAACGCGCCGGTCCAAGCGTCCTATCTCACGGGCGGCGCCGGGGTCGGCACGCTCAACGCTTCGGCGGAGTTCAAGGACATTCGCCTGACCCGCGCCGGTCAAACCCTGGCTCGCGGCGAACAATGGCCGTGCCCGGGTGGCTGGACCGTTCAAGACGGCGTGCTGCAACAACCCAACTCGGGGCGTTCGGCGGTCGCGGTGACCGGGCCATCCAACGGCAGTGATTACACGCTAGAATTAAAAGCGCGCAAATTGGCGGGCAACGGCGGGTTATCCTTCACGTTTTGCGACAACGGCGCGGGCGCCTATGCGGCGTGGAATCTGGAAGGCGGCCAGGCGACGATGCTCACGCACTTTGCCGAACAAGATCAATTGCTGAGCCAAAAAGCTTATACCTGGGACGCCGCGGCTTGGCATGACATTAAAATTGCGCTCAACGGCACGCACGTGGAGGGCTATGTGGACGGCCAGTTAGTGCAAAGCGCGGATTTGCCCGTGCGCCGCACCCCCACCCTGTTCACCAGCGCCGTGCGCGAGGATGGAACCGGCGAACTGATCCTCAAAGTCGTCAATCCCGGCGCGGATCTGTTGACCGCCAAAGTCAATTTCAAGGGCCTTTCCAGCACAAAAGATACGGGCACGGCTACCGTGTTAACGGGCGGCCTGGCCGATGAAAACTCTATCGAACAGCCGCGCAAAGTCGCGCCGGTGACCTTGCCGCTCCGCAATGCGGGGCCGGCGTTCGATTACACTTTTGCCCCGCGGTCGATGACGGTGATCCGGGTAGGCGGCAAATAACGGCCGGAACCACCGCGCGAAAGAATGCGAACGGGCCACGAAACGTCCGCTTCAGGACATGCTGAAGCGGACGTTTGAATTTGAAGTTTGACCAGGGATTAACCGGCTAGCGGGTTGACTCCAGAAACGGCTTTGCCCAGTTATCAGAATATCCCTGCGCTCAGGGTGCCTGCGTTTCGTTACACGTCGCAAATGCGCACCATCTTCTCCAAGGTCCCCAAGGCATCCTTGGTGGGGGTATATTCATGCGAGAGGAATCCCTGGTAACCGGTGTCGGCGATCGCCTTGGCGATGGCGGCGTAATTCAGCTCCTGGGTTTCATCAAACTCGTGGCGCCCCGGATTGCCCGCCGTGTGGAAATGGCCGATGTATTGAATATTGTCACGGATCGTGCGGATGACATCCCCTTCCATGATCTGCATGTGGTAGATATCGTAGAGCAATTTCACGCGCGGGGAATCGACCTTTTTGCAGAGCTTCACGCCCCAGGCGGTGTGATCGGCCATGTAGCCGGGATGATTGACCTTGCTGTTCAGCAATTCCACACAGAGGGTCACCTTTTTCTCCTCGGCAAAACCTTTGATTTCGTTGAAGAACACGACGCTGTTTTCCAAGCCCTCATCGTCGGTGATTCCTTTGCGATCCCCGGCCAGGACGATCACATTGGGCGCGCCCGCTTCGGCGGCGGCGGTGATCGCGGCCCGCATTTTGGGAGCGATATCGGCGTGGTTCTTGAGCACATTGACCCCGTATTGGATGCCGCTGCCTCCCGGAATCATCGTGGGCATGAGCCCGTATTTTTTGAGCACCGCAAATTTGTCAGGCCCCACCAAATCGATGCCATAAAGGCCCAGGCGGGCCGTTTCGCGGCAAGTTTCCTCAAAATTGAGTTTGGAACCGGAAAAAACACCACCGCATACCGCTTGTTTTAAGCGGCCTTTGCGGGGAGTAAAGGTGGAAGCCGTTTGGGCGGTAACTTGGGGTAAAAACGCCCCAGCAGCGCCACAAGCGAGGGTTGCTAAAAAAGACCGGCGGCGTATCGGGAGAGATGATGTGGAATTCATGGCTGGAAAATAGCCTGAGAATGAGTTCCAGTCTATCCCGAATTTTCCCTTACCTTAAAAAGGAAGGATAACCACCTAGCCAGCATGTTTGAAGGCATGCTGGCTAGCATAGTCGAGGCGCACCGCGGCGCCTTAACCAACGACAGAAATGCGGCTAACTATTTTTTCTTTGCCGCGGGGGCCGCTTTTTTGGTCGTGGTGGCCTTGACTGTCTTTTGCGTGGTTTTTTTCTTAACGGCTTTCGGAGATTTGTCGCCCATAATTTGATCGTTTAGTTGATACGTTATTACCTGCGGGAGATTTTGACTGGCCCCAACCTGCGGCATTTTTGAATGTAAGCAGGTCACACCCCAACATGCACGAGGCATCCATGCCAACCATTCCCACAAGTGATTTCGCTACTAAGATACACTGATTCAAAAGATTGTAAATAGAACTCTTGCTATGTTGCGAAAAAAAGTTCGATTTTTTTGATGAAACCCGCGAAAAACCTCGCCCAACGAACGCCGCCAGCAGTTCCGGCCGCCATTCCCGGGCGCAAATGAGAGGGTGACAGCGGGCAGGCGCCCGCCCATAATTTGCGCATGCGAATTATCGGTGGATCAGCGGCGGGCACGATTTTAAAGGCCCCGAAAGGTTTCGATGTAAGGCCCACTCCGGACCTCGTGCGGCAGGCGGTGTTCAACAGCCTGGGCGAACGCGTCGTGGGCGCGCGCATTTTGGAATTATTCGGCGGCACGGGTGCGTTGAGCTTCGAATCCTTGAGCCGCGGCGCCACGCACGCCATCTGCGTCGAACTCAGCCACCGCCACGGCGAGTTCATCAAACAAAACCTCAGCGTGGCCAAGCTGCCTCCCGAATGCTTTGAATTGCGCCTGCAAGACGTGTTCGCCGTCCTTCCCCAGCTGGCTGCCGCCGGCAAAACGTTTGATTTGATCCTGGCCGATCCGCCTTACGGGGAGAAAAACGTGGGCCGCCGTTCCACTTCCTTCGCGCAAAAGTTGCTGGATACCCCCCATTTGCCGCGCTTGTTAGCGCCCGGAGGCCGGTTCGTCCTAGGCCACACCAAACGCGACACCTTGGACATTGTGGCCCCTTGGGAAGAGGCCAAGATGCTCAAACACGGTGACTCAGTGATGCGGTTTTTCGAAATCCGTGGCTGACCTTACTCCTGCGGGTAGAGCAGAATGCGGTCGTGAACGATCAACAACAGATCGTTCTTTTTGTCGCCGGTGACTTCGGCCACGCAGGCCTCGCGAGGCTCGTAGCCCTCACTGGCACGGCGGCTGCGGAACGTGCGTTCCTCAAAAACCTTCCAGCGATTCACGGGGGTGAGTTTGCCGGGGGCGTCGCAGGCCACAATATCCACGTAATTTTTCGCCGTTTCCAAGAACACCAAGTCTTTGTGGCCGGCGCGATTGAACGTACCCGCCACCATATCCATCAAGTAACCGTCCTTGACCGGCGTCTCGTAGCCGTCCAATTCTTTGAGATCCCAGACCTCGCCTTGAAAATTTAGCCAGGCGACCGAATTCACCCCTTGAAAGGCCAAAGCCCCGTGCGTTCCTCCCATCGCCACCGGTAGCAAAGTGGCAAAATCGGTTACCGGCAGCGGCGCGTTTTTAACCACCTGCCAAACTCCAGCGGCATCGCGCTCGCACACTGAAAGCGCCTTGCGCTCGGCATCCAACAGAAAGAGTGTGCCCGCGCCATTGTTTCCTCGCACTAAGGCGGCGGCGGTAATCTTGGAACTGCTGCTGGCGCCGTTGATCTGTTCTTTGACTTTGAGGTTCCAGACCATCTTGGCCGCGGCATTGGTCTCGCTAGTTAAAACCACCGCGCGCACAAAATTCTTTTGCCCCAGCAACAACTCCGGCTTGCCTTCGCCATCCACATCCACCTTGGCCAGCCAAGGCTGTTCCGCCGTGCCCCCGGGCGGGGTGACGTCAATTTCCTCGAAATCCTTCCCCGCCACTTGCCGCAAAACTTTGAGTTTTTCGAAAGGAACCAGGATCACCAGATCGTTCAAGCCGTCTTGATCCACATCCATCACCGTGATCGACGTGGGATTGGACTTGAAGGACGCCGCCAGCGCCTGGCTCTTGAAGGTCCCATTGGCGCGGTGCAATTGCAGGCTCCGCTTGCCGTCCTGATCCACGATCACCGCCAAGCTGGGTGGCACGTCCGCCTCCAAATTCCCCGCGGCCATCGCCAGCGGCTTGCCTTCGATCGGCAGAATTTTCGGGAAGGGCAATTTGCCGCCTTCAAACCGCGTCACGCCCACCTGCCGCTCATCGGCGCTGAGCAAGAACACCTCGTTATGGCCGTCTTTGTCCCAATCGGCGGCGGCGATCTCCCCCACCCCGGTCAGGGTGGAAAAACTGCGCGCGGCACCCAAGCTGCCGTTTTCCTTTTGTTGGAAGAAGGTGATTTGGCCGCCGTCCGGCTCGGACACCACCAAATCCACCCGCTGATCGCCATCGATGTCGGCCCAAGCCACCCCGCGTTTGGCTTTGCTGGTTTTGTTCAGCGGCAACACTTGAAATTGTCCTAAGCCCAGTTGCTGGGCCAGCGGCGCCGCCGGAGAAACGGTGAAACCGGATAATTGAGCGCGGCCGCTTTGGAGAGCCACGGTCACAATTTCCGTTTTGTGATCACTGTTGAAATCGTCCGCCAAGTATGACCGCGCGGGAGCCATGGCGAAGTACACTTCCGGCTCCAGCTGGCCATCCGCGTTTTGCAGGCGAAACCGGAAGGGATGCTTGTCGTCCCAGTTGACCAGCAGCAAATCGTCTTTGCCATCGCCGTTCACATCCAGCACCTGGAGGGCCTTGACCGAGCCTGAGTATGGCCGCCGCTCCGGCTCCGCCAGTTCGTGATTGGGTTTCTGCGCCAGAAAATAGTAGCAGCTTTCGCCCAGTAAAATGAGATCGCGCTGGCCGTCGCCGTTCAAATCGCCCGCAGCCAGGGCATCCAGGCCGGTGGCGCCATCATCAATGGCCCATTTTTTCGCCGTGCTCCAGCCGTTCGTGCCCAAATTGTATTGCACCACCAATTCCTTGGGATCGCCGTAATACGCGAAGTCCGGGCGGCCATCGCCGTTTAAATCCGTCGCCACCAGGCTGGATATGCGCTTCTCGGAAGCGATGGATTTGACGCGGAACCGGGCGTCGGGCGGCAGTTCATTCAACTCCCGCTTGAGGGCGCTTTTGTCGACGGCGTTGGTGTGCCCGGTTTGGTTGTAAAGAATCGTGATCTTCGAGCGGTCGTTATTCGCCACAATCACATCGTTCAAACCATCGCCATCAATGTCGGCCACGCGCAGAAAGTTGATGCCATTGTCGATGGGGAAAATCTCCGGCCCTTGGAAGCCCAAGCCGGCCGGTTTGGCGGCACTTGCGCCCTCGGCCCAACCAGGCCAGCAAATCAACCCCGCCAGCACCACCTTGGCCCAAGTGAATTTGCCCAGCCCACCGCATTTTTCCAGCAGTTTCGTCATAAGCTTCGTCCTATTTCCCCAGCGAGTTTAACCCGAAAACGCTTCCCGGAACAGCAAAATCCCACCCCAGCCGAGGCCAGGGTGGAATTTTAATTGAAAGCGAAAAACAAGAGAACTTAAAGCTCCTTGATCCATCCTGAAAGCGGGAAGCGCGAGTCTTTGCCCTGCGGGTTCATGCCCGTCATGCTGTCCAGGAACGAGATTTTGAGGTCATCGCCATTGAACTGGCACGTCACGGTGTCGTGATGCGGCGTTTCATAATAGCGCCAGGTCATTTCAAAGGTGGTTTCATCCTTCCAAATGCCACTGGCGGCGATTTTGGCGTGGCTCGGGCTATAAGGCGTGCGTGACCGCACCAAGTTGGGCAACGCAAACGGCACGGTGGATTTGCCGAGCACCCAGCGCTCGAGGCCGCATTCCACGCGCCGGCCGAACTGGCCGCCATTCCACAGAAATTCCGCGCCGCCGGGAGTGAAATTAAACATCGCCCGCTTCACGCCCATGTCGTTGAACTCGATCTCGTAAAGGCGGCCGGAAACGCGGCTCGCGGTGAGCGTCTTGGTTTTGCCCTTGGGCGGTTGCAACGCCAGGGCCTTGAGCCGCGCGCGCAACACGCGGTTGGCGGTGGGATCGGCCGGCAAAGACTGCGGTTTCATCGCGGGCAGCAAGTGGTCCCACACCAGATTAAACTCGCCTTGCATGTCGGAGGTCTCGCAAGTGAGCGCCAACACGGCGTCCAACTCGGGCATCACGATGGTGGCTTGGCCGAAAGCGCCGTCCCCGCGGTAAGCGTTATGGCGGGCGCGCCAAAATTGGTAGCAATACCCCTGGAGCCAGTCGTTCGTCTCTTTATTCGCCCCGGGGCCGATGGGTTGCTGAATCTTGAATGAAGTCGCCTCGTCGATCCATTTTTCGGGCAACAGCCGTTTGCCGTTCCACAGGCCTTTGCGCAGGAACAGCTGGCCAAACTTGGCTAACCCTTCGGTCTGGATGTGCAAACCCCAGCCGCCGGTATCGATCCCCATGGGGCATTGATCCCAAGCGATGCCTTCAATTCCCAAAGGCGCGAATAGCCGGGGCTTGAGATAATCCAGCATGCGTTCCCCGGTCACCTTATGCACGATGGCTGAAAGCATGTAGGTCGCACCGCTATTGTAGAGAAATTCCGTGCCCGGCTTGTGGGCAACAGGACGCGAAAGGAACGTGCGCACCCAATTTTCCGACGCGGCCACCGAGCCGATGGAATCTTGCGCGTGGCCCACCGACATTGAGAGCAGATCTTTGACGCGCAGGGCCGCCAGGTTCTCGCTAATGATCCCCGGCAGATCGTTCGGGAAAAACTTCACCACTTTATCGTCCACCGTGAGCCGCCCCTCCGCCACACAGAACCCGATGGCCGTGGAGGTGAGGCTCTTGCTCATCGAATACATCATATGGGTGGCGTCCGCGCGATACGGCGCCCACCAGCCTTCGGCGATCACAAACCCATGCCGCACCAGCATGAAGCTGTGCATCTCGTGCCGGCTTTTGCGAATCCCTTCCAGAAAAGCGATGATGCCTTCGGTGGCCACGCCTTGCGCTTCGGGCGTGGAGCGCGGCAGATCTTGCATGCTCGCCGCCAGCAAATCCCCGGCGCCACCCGTCAGCAATCCTAACCCCGCCAGGCCGAATCCCGCCTGTTTCAAAAATGTACGTCGATTGGTATGCATAAATTCTATGTTTGCGCGGTCCGTCGGCCGCAATTCAAGCCCTTCATCCTGCTGTTTGGCATAAGTTTAGGAAACCCGGAGCGCCCATGCAAGGGCCAAAAAACGGTGAATTTCCACCCCTTCTGTTGGAGTTGATAACACTGCCCTTGATTCATCCACCAAGAGGTTACGCTGCTTATTTGACTGCCCTTTCCATGAACCTGAGGACAGAACCGTGCCTTGACCAAAGGGCTAAATCGGCTATGTTAATTTTGCCGAATGAAAGCACTGGCCAAGTTGGTGGTCCTGTTTGCGATGTGCCTGTCGGTGTTGGTTGAGTTCGGTTTCTCGCACCAGCACGATAGCAGCACGTCCTTGGCGGGCCATCGGGATTGCCCCGCATGCCAATGGCATGCCAGCGCTATCACTGATGTCCCGGTTGTCTTCTGGGTGGCTGCCCCCCCTCGTTTAGCTATTCCCTTTCTGCCCGCGGCAATGGCAGTGGAATGCCCGGCCTCGGTCCTATTGCCGGCCAACCGGGCGCCTCCGGTGGCGTAATTTGCGCCGCCCTTTTAAATTGTAGATCGGCGCGTTATTCCCAGCGCCAGTTCATCCTGCACCCATCGTTTGGGCTTTTTAGCCATGGCGGCTTCAGCTGGCGTTTGTTTGCGGATGGCGTTTGCATGATTCGATGCAAAGCGAGCCGCCTATTATAACCAGGTATTCCTGTATTAGGCCAACCCGGCCTTATAATTATGAAAAAATTTCTATTAATAATGCTCCAAGGCACGGCGATCGCCGCCTATGGGCAAATCGATCCCAATGAAGTGCAAGCCCTGCGGCGCGAACTCGACGAGTTGCGCGCGCGCACCCGGTCGCTGGAAGACAAACTCCAGCGGCTGGAACAAATAACTCCCGGCGCCAGCAATAACGCCGCCCTGCCCTCCCCGGTGGCGGGTTCCTTGCCTGGCGCCACGAACTTGGTGGCGGCCACCACTCTCACCACCAACGCCCCTGGCGGTGCCAATTTAGCCAGCAACACCGCCAGCACCAACCGCTGGTCCCCGGCTCAGCCCATCACCGTGATGCGCACTGGCTCGGCCTACATGAACGTGAGTTTCGACGCGGTGTTGAACACCGGCTGGTCGACGGAGCGCGACGTCGATCAGCAATTGCAACTAGGCGACCACGATCCCAGCCAGCGCGGGTTCTCGATGCGCAATGCGGAAATCGCGCTCGACGGCGCGGTGGACCCTTATTTCAAGGGGTTCGCCAACATTGTGCTGAAGTTGGAAAACGACAATAGCACCGAAATCGAGCTGGAGGAAGCTTACCTTGCCAGTTCCTCGCTGCCGTGGAACCTGCAATTAAAAGCGGGCCAATTCTTCTCCGAATTCGGCCGGCAAAACCCGCAACACCCGCATCAGTGGGCTTTCGTGGATCAACCCTTGATACTTAACCGCGCCTTCGGCCCCGACGGCCTGCGCAACCCCGGCGCGCGCCTCTCCTGGCTC
>MTLE01000991.1_pt1 | contig 23064 bp, 21 predicted proteins | sample 1982461 | NCBI WGS metagenome assembly MTLE01 (sample SAMN05712605, study PRJNA340218) | biofilm metagenome | isolation source: sample SPL anode biofilm adapted to -200 mV | place: USA | collected 2012-02-03
GTTGCAATATTGGTTCCGTATCAAGTGGGCAAGCAAATGAAGATTAAAGAAGAAACAATATTAAAAAGCATTGCCCTCTCCCACCTTTTAAACGGTTATGTAAAGTGCTACACGGGCGAACTTGCGCCTATCTGCGGCTGCGCGATTGCAGCTGGCGTGGGCGCGGCTGCCGCCATAACTTATCAGCAAAAAGGCGCTGACATAAAAGCCATAAGCCTTGCCATAAATAATATCATCAGCGATATAGGCGGTATGCTTTGCGACGGCGCAAAAAGTGGCTGCGCGCTAAAGGTTGTAAGCTCGGTAGACAGCGCAATACGCGCCGCGTTTATGGGCATAAATTATTACGGTATAACGGAAGTTGAAGGCTTTGTCGGCAAAACCGCCGAGCAAACCATACAAAATTTAAGCAGAATATCCACGGTGGGCATGGTGCATGTAGACAACACAATAGTGGACATAATGCAGGATAAAACCAGATAATGAGCATTTCTATAATACTTGTAAGGCCCAGAAATCCGCAAAATATCGGTGCGGCGGCGCGCGCTATGGGCAATTTCGGGCTGGAAGATTTACGCGTGGTGGACCCTTATGCCCCCGTGTGGCAAGAGGCTGTTTCCGCCGTGGACGCTCATTATATTTTAAGCAATGCAAAAGTTTATGGCGATATTTTAAGTGCGACCGGCGACTGTAACCTTATAATAGCCACCACCGCCCTAAAAAACAGAAAGGTAGGCCAGCAGATAGTAAGCCTGCCCGATATACAAAACTTTCTGGCAGATTATAAAGACCAAAACATAGCAATAGTCTTCGGGCCGGAAAAGACAGGGCTTACCGCGCAGGAAATAGAAATTGCCCACGCCGTGCTAAATATCCCCACAACGGCAAAAGTTCCGTCCATAAATCTGGCGCAGGCGGTTATTTTGTGCTGTTATGAGCTTTCCAAAAACACCATAAAAACAAAACGCGTAGGCACAAAACGCCTGCCGACCGTAAAAGAACAGCAAATGGTGGCGGAAAATATAAAACAACTACTTACGCTGTTGGATTTACCGCCGACATTAAGTAAAGGCGTAACCGACAAAAAACTTAATGATTTAAATGCCCGACACGCGTTGAGCAAAGAAAATATTTTTTTTATCAATACAATAGTAACAAAGCTTTTAAATAGATTAAAACCATAAAACCGCCCTTAACGGCGGTTTTTTGACGGATTAAAACAGTAATCGGCGGCAGCTTGGCGGCGTTTGGTACGGGGGCTGTCTAAAAGATATAATTATGTTAAAATATGTAAATAAATCCTTTCGCGGAGCATTCAATGAACTACAATATATTGGTTATTAATCCGGGTTCGACGTCGGACGATATCGGATATTACCGTAATTTGCAGACAGTTTTTGAAGTAAGATTAGAATACTCTGCCAAAGATATAGCCCCGTATATCAACAAAAATGTTACGGAAATGGCCCCTTTAAAGGAAAAAATTATCCTTTCCTGCCTTAAAGACCATAATGTGGATTTAAAAGAAATTGACGTCGTAATCGGCCGCGGCGGGCTTACCAAACCCACCGAAGGCGGCATTTATTATATAAACGATTTAATGGTGGAAGATTTAACATACCGCGCGCTTGGCACGCACCCGTGCAATTTAGGCGCAATATTGGCAAGAGATATAGCCAAAAAAGCGGGCTGCCTAAGCATTATTACCGACCCTGAAGTTACCGACGAACTTTTGCCCGAAGCCAAATATACGGGTATGCCCGAAGTTAAGCGAATGCCCATTTTCCATTGCCTAAGCCAAAGACGCGTGGCCTACCTTACCGCAAAGGAAATAGGCAAACCTTACGAGCAATGTCGTTTTGTTATTATGCATTGCGGCGGCGGGGTAACGGTGGGCGCGCATATAAACGGTAAAATTATAGACGTAAATAACGGGCTTGAGGCCGAAGGCCCCATGACGCCGCAACGCTGCGGCAGCCTGCCCCCGGGGGTGTTTGCAAAGTTATGTTACAGCGGTAAATTTACCAAAGAAGAAATGAACCTTAAAATCCGCGGACACGGCGGCCTTTACGCATATACAGGCACGCACGACGTAAAAGAAATTTCGGAATTTATAAAAACAGGCGTAAAAAAGCCTGAAAGCGCCATAACCTGCACGCAGCAGGAGGCCAAAGCGGCCGTGGACGCTATGATATACCAATTTGCAAAGTACATTGCTTATATGGCCGGAGCAGCGCAGGGCAATCTTGATGCCGTAATACTTACGGGCGCTGTGATGTACGACGATTATATAAGAGAGACTTTAACACAAAAAATAAGCTGGCTGGGCAAGGTTTACGCCTACCCCGGCAGCAACGAAAAAGCCGCCCTTAAAGAAGCCGCCGTCAGAGCCTTGCAAAACCCTGCAATTATAAAAGAATATAAATAGGAGAAGAAAGAAAATGGAATTCAAAAGCTTCAAAGAACTCGTTGAACTTGTTAAAGGCAAATCTAACCGCGTGGTAGTGCCGGGCGCAAACAATCACGAAGCCTTAAGCGCAATCAAAATGGCGGATGAAAAAGGACTTATCTCCAGCGGTATTTTAATAGGCGATGTCGCCCTTGTAAAACATACGATGAAAGAAGTAGGTTTGGCGGAAGATAAATTTGAATTTATTCAATGCACCGACGTGCCAGAAATGTGCAATATAGCCGTAAAGCAAATTGCGGAAGGCAAAGGCGACTTTCTTGTAAAAGGCTTGGTTGATACAAAATATTATATGAAAGCCATTTTAAATAAAGAAATGGGCCTCGTCCCCCAAGGTGCGCTTTTAACACACTTTGTGCTTTTTAAAACCGACAATTACCACAAAATGTTTGCGGTAACGGACTCCGCCGTTATGATAAGCCCCACCGTAGAGCAGAAAGCTAAAATTATAGAAAACGCCGTAAATATTTTAAGAAAGCTCGGCATAGAAACACCCAAAGTAGCTATGCTCTGCCCCGTGGAAAAAGTTAACGAAAAAATCCCCTCCACGCTTGACGCGCAGGCCTTGGTACAGATGAACAAAGACGGCCTTATCAAAAATTGCGTAATAGAAGGCCCTTACGATTTATATATCACCTTCTCCAAAGAACGTGCAGCAGAAAAAGGCATTACCTCAGCACAGGTTGCGGGCGATGCGGATTTGGTAGTGCTGCCCGATTTGGACGCGGCCAACCCGCTTTATAAAGCTTTGGCCTTCTTTGCAAAAGGTGTTGAAGCGGCCGCCATTTTGGCAGGGCCCACAATACCCGTTATTTTACCTTCCCGCGCCGATACGCCCGAAGTTAAATTAAACGCAATAGCGTTAGCTTCTTATTTAAAAAATCAAAAGTAAAAATAAAGGCGGGGGCCACAAACCCCCGCCTTCTTTAAGTTATGCAAAGCCGTACAAATTTTAATTTATAAAGGATTGTTATGCAAAAAATAAAAGAGTTTCTGCTCGTCCTAAAAACGAACCCCATTAAAGCGGACCTTTTTATAATTTTGCCCCTGTGCGTATTAATATGTCTGGGTGTGTACTTTGTTACAAAGCACCATTTTAACGACTTAGCGCAGCAGCAGAAGCAAGAAGAAGTCTACTTTAAAAAATACGAAGGCAATTTAAGCCGCCACTTAAGCCTGCCGCTTACGGAAGCGGGCATCAGCAAAGAAGAAACAGGCCGTATAATAGCCAAGTTGGACAGCGTGCTTGATATGCGCCGCCTTGCCCCGCGCGATAAATACCTGCTTACAATGGACGAAGAAGATAATTTTAAAATGCTGGTAGTAACTAAAGACTTCTCCCGTTATTATGTTGCGCAAAGCAATGGGGAATTGGTTGCAGGGATATTGGATATTTCCGTTAAAACGCGCAAGCGTTTTGCCAGCGGCACGATAGACAGTTCTTTATTCGCTTCAATGCAGAGTTACGGTTTAAAACCCGGTTTTATTGTTGACTTTACCGATGTCTTCTCTTGGACGATAGACTTTAATACTGAAACCAGAGAAGGCGATACCTTTGCCTGCTATTGGCAGGAAGATTATACAGCCGACGGCACAACCTTAAACGAAACTATACTTGCGGCCTATTATAAAGGCAAATTCAGCGGCGATAACTACGCTATCCGCTTTGAAGACGAATTTTATGACCAGACGGGTAAGATAAGCAAAAAGATGTTCTTAAAGTCGCCCATCAGCGTGCGCGGCGTAAGAATATCTTCCCGCTTCTCCAGAAGCAGAATGCACCCCGTGTTAAGAATCCGCCGCCCGCATTTGGGCATAGACTACGCCGCACCTATAGGCACACCCGTTGAAAGCGTTGCCGACGGTACAGTAATATTTAAAGGACGCAAAGGCGGGTTTGGCAACTATATGGAAGTTTCCCACGTTAACGGTTTTGTAACCTGCTACGGCCACTTAAACGCATTTGCCAGAGGCGTGGGCAACGGCGTGCGTGTACGTCAGGGCCAGACAATAGCCTACGTGGGCAGAACAGGCCTTGCCACAGGCCCGCATTTGGACTTTAGAATAAGACAAAAAGGCGTTTATATGGATTTCCTTAATAATAAAAACAGAAGTTCCGCCGTGCGCGAAATACCCAAAAACAAACGCGACGAATTTAATAAAATAAGGGAAGAATATATTAAGATTTTGAATGATAAAGCTATAAAGGAATAGAGGGAATTTAAAATGAAAAAAATAGTTCTTACAGGCGGGCCGGCAAGCGGCAAAACTACTGCTCTTTCCATTTTAAAGGAAGAGTACGGCACTGATATAGAAGTGGCAAAGGAAGCCGCAACGCTGGTATACAGCGGCGGATTCCCCAGAAATGACGGCAGCAAACGCCACACATATCACGCCCAACGCATTATTTATAATACCACCAAAGAACTTGAAGCTTTGGCGGAAGAAATAAGCCCCAATGCCAAACTGGTACTTTGCGACAGAGGTTCTTTAGACGGTGCCGTCTACTGGCCGTATGGGGAAGAAGACTTTTTTAAAACTATGGGAACAACCGTTAACGCGGAATACGAACGCTACTACGCAGTTATCCATATGTCCCCCCCGAAAGAAGCAAAATACTATCAAAACACAGCCGTCCGCACGGAATCTTTAACCCGCGCGCTGGAAGTGGATGAAGCTATTTTAAAATTATGGTCGGGCCATCCGCGCCATATAGTTATCCCCGAAAGCAATGACTATGTAAAAAAAGCGCTTATCGTCAGAAAAGCTATAAGAAAAATCATCAACGGAGAAATTTAGTCTATGGTATTTGACTTTCTGTTTAAAAAGAAAAAAGAAGAAGCCGCAACCCCGTCGGCAGAACAAGCCGCTCCAAAGCAGGAGGAAGCTGCAAAAACCTCCAAAAAGGAATCGCTTGAAGAACGTATAGACAGGGAAATGCAGGCCTTGCCTTCTTTCATCAAAAACAAAATTAAAGACCCTTCAATAAAGCAGAAGTTTGTGGAACTTGCCAAGCGTATGGAAAAGGACGGCGTTGATATGAACTCCCCCAAAGCCATGAAGAAATGGGTAAAAGACCACGAAAAAGAACTTAAGGAAGAGCAGCAGGGCGGTAAAGTGGAAACCGTTGTAAAGGGTGATGAACCCGGCCGCAACGACTTATGCCCCTGCGGCAGCGGCAAAAAGTACAAAAAATGCTGCGGTAAGTAATTTAGCAAATAAAAAAATAATCCCCCCTCTTACGAAGGGGGGTTATTTTTTTAGCACATAAACAAACACAATCCGCACATAACTTTGTATCCCCTGTTAAATATGGCACTTTGGGGCTACAATAATAGATAGCAGCAAAGTGTGCAAGGGGGGCGGGCATAATAATTATTTGTCCGTAAAGCGGTTATGGGGGAAAAGCATGAAGCTATTAAAAACGGTTTTACGCTTATAGAACTGCTTGTAGTTGTATTAATTATGGCAGTGCTTGCCGCTATCGCTTTGCCAAAATATTTTACCGTAACAAAACTGGCAAAAGTAAAAACCACTTTGGCATCTCTCTCCCCTATAATTAAAGCCAATAATCATTATTTTCTGGTAAGCGGGCAATATACGCCCGATATAGATAAACTTGATGTTTCCGTGCCGTATCAAAGTAAAAAGGCAGAAGATGTTGATGGCGAACTATCCACAGTATTTACCACAAGCTGGGGAAAATTTAATATCAGAGATAATGGCGACATCGCCGTACGGTTCAGTGATGCTATGGGCAATGCGCATATTACTCTTTTTAATCCTAATACAGTAAGGGAAGACGGTTTGGACGGCTACGACGGAAAATGTATGGTGCCTGACCCTAAGGATAAAGAAGAACTTACCGTTTGCGCGCAACTTGGCACTTTGCTTGATAATGCCTCTGGCAAACAATACGGTATAAACTTGTGATAGATTTAATATTATGAAAATTGCGTGATTTGATTTATGCCGTCTGACGCAGAACAAGTTTGCAGATAAGTAGCGTGGATTTTCAGATTTTGAGAAAATTTTGATTTTATTAAATGCTGTTATGCAAGTATTTTGCGATGATTTTTAATTTTCATTTTATTGCAAGGTATATCTGGAGCGGCTGGAAGCCCGCATATCCGCAGCAATAAAAAAATTAAAAAGGGCGCAAAAGACGCCGCAAACCTTATTTAATCCGTTCTAGTCTGCCACCATCTATTCGGTAACAGGAAGTCGCAAACTCCGCCGCATGAGTATCATGCGTCACCATCAAAACAGTAATCCCACCCGCGGCAAGCGCGGCAAAATCTTTAAACACCTGCACTTTACGCGCAGTATCAAGGTTGCCCGTAGGTTCGTCCGCCAACAACAGCAAAGGCTCGTTTACCAAAGCGCGGGCAATGGCGGCGCGTTGCTTTTCCCCCCCGCTGACGGAAGGCGGCATCTTATCGGCAAGCTCTTCTATACCTAAATTTTTAAGTAAAGCGCGGGCGCGTTTAACATTGTTTTTGCCCTTCATCACAGCGGGCATGTTAACATTTTCCAAAATAGTAAACTCGGGCAATAATCCGTCAAACTGAAACACAAAACCCATCTTGCCAAGGCGGAGTTTAGCGCGGTGCGCTTCGTCCAACTTCAAAATATTTTTACCTTCAAAAATAACTTCTCCCTCCGTCGCAACGTCAAGCATAGCGATAAGGTTTAACAGCGTGCTTTTGCCGCTGCCGCTGGGGCCGATAAACACAACAAACTCGCCCTTAGCCGCGCCGAAGGAAACGCCGTCAAGCACCTTAAGCGCCGTTTTGCCCTCGTTATAAACTTTTGTAAGGTTTTTAACTTCTAAAATATTATCCATATCTTATAGCGTCCACAGGGTTAATTTTTGAAGCTTTATACGCGGGATATAAAGCGGAAAGGAAGCACAAAAAGTAGCTGCCGCCGATAACGCTTGCAACATCCCAAAATTGTATGGATACGGGAACTTTTGTTAAGTAGTAAATATCCGCAGGCAGTTGCACAATATTAAATGTGCGTATTACCCAGCACAAAAACAAAGCAAGCAGCAAGCCCGATATTATGCCCGCACTGCCTATAAAAAGCCCCTCAAGCATAAATATACGCCTTATATTTGCAGGCCCTGCGCCCATAGCGCGCAAAATGCCTATGTCGCGCAGTTTTTCCGTACCAAATAAAATAAGGTTGGAGGTTATGTTTAAAGAAGCAACTAAAATTATAAGGGAAAGGATTATAAACATCATCACCTTTTCCAGTTTTAAAGCGGCGTAAAGCGTGCCGTTAAGCTGGGCAAAAGTGCGCACGGCAAAGTTAACACCCGCAACATTTTGCACAAGCGGGGCGGCCTTTTCCGCATCTTCCAAGCGGTTAAGTTTAACGGAAAGCCCCGTTACCGCGCCGTTAAGCCCCAAAAAGTCGGAGGCCTGCGAAATGGTGGTATAAACCATTGTATTATCAAATTCGTAGTACCCTGTTTTAACAAGGCCTGTTACCTTAAAGCGTTTCATCTTTGGCAGCCCGCCCGCAATGGAACTGGGAGATACCAGCACAACATCGTCGCCGATATCAACCGCCATTGTAAAGGCAAGTTCGGTGCCTAAAACAAGCGGGGCGGAACCGTCTTTACTTTCAAAAGAACCTTCTACTATATTGGAAAGCAAATCGCTTGTCTTGCCTTCCTTTGCAGGGTCCAACCCGCGGATAACAACTCCCTGCGATTGCTTATCAAAATTTAAAATAGCCTGCCCCAAAATATTAGGGGACGCCGCTTTTACATATTTAACTTTTTCTATATCCTGTTCCAACTGTTGATAGCGGCCGTCGGGCATAACACCCAGAACCATAATATGGGCCTGCGCGCCGATAACTTTCTTTTTAATATCATTTTGAAACCCGCTCATCACAGCCAAGGTTGTAATTAACGCCGCAACGCCGACGCAAACGCCGAGTACTCCTATAATAGTTGTTATAAGAGAAAACACCCCTTTGCTCTGGGACAAAAGATATCTTTTAGCGATAAAACTTTCAAATTGCATAATATTATTGTATAAAATATATGTTCAACTTTTTAAAAAAAGGCGGAGAAAATGAAAAGGAAAGGGTTTACATTATTAGAGTTGCTTGTAGTTGTGCTTATTATAGCTATCATAGGTTCCATCGGGGTTCCGCTGTACACAAGGTCTTACAGGCGCAGTATTTCGCAGGAGATGCTTGCAACGATAAAGTTATATCAAGATTCCATTACACGTTATAAAAATGAAAAAGGGACAATGCCCTTACGCTTTGCCGATTTAGATGTTAATATAGCGGATGCGGAGCCTTCTAACGCTTTCCCTGATGCGCAGGACGCGGTAAAAATAAAAGACTTTTATTATTATTTCTTTCCCTCCCGCCATGCCGTCTTCAGTTCTTACGGGGATTTGAGTAATACGGAATATTTCGGATTTTTTATAGAAAGCAATAATATTTACTGCTTCGGCCCTGCCGCTTCTCCACATACTCAAGAATATTGCGAAAGTGTAATGAACTTTGCCCCCTATCAATCCACGGGCGTATTGGCCTATTACAAACAGCAATAATATTTTTTTGACACACAAAAAGCCGCGGTTTATAAGCCGCGGCTTTTTTATTGTACTGTTAAACTTTACGCTTAAAGCAGCTTGCCCGCCAAATCGGCCAGAGAGCTGCGTTCCGTCTTGGTAAAGGTTATATGCCCGTAATTCTTTTGGCCTTTAAACCTTTCCACCAAATAGGTAAGCCCGTTGGATTCAATATCCAAATAAGGGGTATCTATCTGGTACGGGTCGCCCGTTACCACAACTTTTGTGCCCTCACCCGCGCGGGAAAGTATTGTCTTAATTTCGTGCGGGGTAAGGTTTTGCGCGTCGTCAACTATCATATATTGTTTGGGCAATGTGCGTCCGCGGATATGCGTTACGGAGGCTACTTCCAGCTTACCGCTGGTCATAAGGTAGCGCACTTCTTCCTCGGTATCTTCTGGGTTTTTCTTATTGGCAAGAAAGCTTAAGTTATCCTGTATGGCGCCCATCCAGGCTTCCAGCTTTTCTTCCATACTGCCGGGTAAAAAGCCTATATCTCTGCCGACGGGGACAATAGGTCTGCACACCAAAAGGCGGCGGAATGTTTCGTCGTCAAAAGTTCTGCGGAGTCCTGTGGCAAGCGTTATCAAAGTTTTACCCGTACCCGCAGTACCGACTAAGGTTACCAAGTCTATACTGTCGTCAAGCAAAAGCTCCATCGCAAAACGCTGCTCTTTATTTAAAGGCTTAATGCCCCAGGCGGAAGGCTCCTGCGTCGGCAAAGCTTTTAAGGTGTCGGTAGCGGCATTTACGCGGCCGACGGCGGATTTTTTGCTGCCGTCATCGCTTTTGAGTATCAAAAACTCGTTAGGGCAATACTTACCAGCTTCTATGGCAAGCTGTTTGTTCTTATAAAATTCGTCAATCTTGTCTGCGGAAACTTCCAGCTCTCTGGAGCCTACATAAAGCTCGTCATATTTAACTTTATCGGTTGTGTAATCCTGCGCTTCCACGCCGATAGCCTCCGCCTTAAGGCGCAGGTTTGTATCTTTTGAAACTATTATAACGGGCTTCTTACTGGTTTTGTTTGATTCCTGCTTATGATAAAAATAAGCGGTATTTAAAATATCATTATCGGACTTATTAAATATAAACCCAGGCGGCAAAAGATTATCTTTTGTAAATTCTATTTTAAGAGTTCCGCCGTTATCAAGCTTAACGCCTTGGCCAAGGCGGCCGCGGCTTCTTAAATCGTCCAAGTGTCTGGACACAAGCCTTGCGTTTTTGCCTCTTTCGTCGGCAGCGGTTTTAAAATTATCAAGCTCTTCTATTACTATTATGGGGATTACGACTTCGTTATCGTCGAAGCTTTCCAAAGAATGGGGATCGTGCAGCAAGACGTTTGTGTCTAAAATATAAATCTTTCTCATAAGCCCTCCTTGTAATGTATGACACGCATATTGTAGCATTATTATAGATGAACAGATATCTTTGCATTCACGGTCATTTTTACCAGCCGCCTCGCGAGAATCCTTGGATAGAGGAAATAGAACCGCAGGACAGCGCCGTTCCTTTTCATAATTGGAATGAGCGTATTTCGGCAGAGTGTTATCACCCTAACGCTTTTGCCCGCATCTTAAACGATGCCAAGCAGATAAAAAACATTGTAAGCAATTATTCAAAAATAAGTTTTAACTTCGGGCCTACGCTGCTTTCTTGGATGGAAAAATATGATAAAGAAACTTACGCAGCCATCATTGAAGCGGATAAAAAAAGCCTTGAACTTTATGGCGGACACGGCAGCGCAATAGCGCAGGTATACAATCACGTAATAATGCCCCTTGCCAATGCCGCTGATAAAGAAACTCAAATAATTTGGGGTATAGAAGATTTTAAAAAACGCTTTAACCGCGAGCCTGAAGGTATGTGGCTGGCGGAAACTGCCGTCGACACGGAAACGCTGGAGCTTTTAGCTAAGCACGGTATTAAATTTACCATACTTGCGCCCAGCCAATGCGCGCAAACGCGCAAGATAGGCACAAACGCGTGGTGCGACGAGCCTTATGCCAAGGTGGACCCTAAAAAACCATATCTTTGCAATTTACCATCTGGCAAAAGTATAGCTTTGTTTTTCTACGACGGTCCGATATCGCAAGGCATAGCATTTGGCGATACTTTAAGAAGCGGGGAACGCTTTGCCGCACGTCTGCTTTCCGCCTTTGATACCAGAAGGGAAGAGCAGCTTGTACACATTGCTACCGACGGCGAAACCTACGGACACCATCAAAAATTTGCGGATATGGCCTTGGCCTATTGCATAAACTATGTAGAGCAAAATAACCTTGCCAATATAACTGTTTACGGGCAGTATTTAGAACTTTTCCCCCCGCAGTTTGAAGCCAAGATTAACGAAAGAACTTCTTGGAGCTGCGCGCACGGCGTTGAACGCTGGCGTTCTAACTGCGGCTGCAAAATTAACACCAATCCCGCGTGGAATCAAGAGTGGCGCGGCCCGTTAAGAAAAGCTTTGGATTTTGCGCAAGCCCGCCTTTTGGAAACCTTTGAAGGCAAAGGCAGGGAATACTTTAAAGATTTTTGGGCCGCGCGCAATGCTTATATAAAAGTTATATTAGACCGCGGACAAACGGAAGAATTTTTTAAAACTCACGGTACGCAAAAAGCCTTGGAAGATAAAACAACCGCAATGAAGCTTATGGAAATGCAACGCAATGCAATGCTTATGTACACAAGCTGCGGCTGGTTCTTTGACGAAATTTCGGGCTTGGAATCCGTACAAATTCTGGCTTATGCCAAACGCGCTTTGGGTTATAACAAAGCCTTAACGGGCGAAGATATAGAAAAGCAATTTATAGAAAAGCTTTCCTTAGCGCCCAGCAATATTGCGGCGTTTAAAGACGGCGCAACCGTGTACAAGCAACTTGTAAAACCCTTTTCTATGGGGCTTAGAAAGATTGCCATACACTATGCAGTATCGTATCTGCTTGACGAAATATTGTTTGAAGACCGTATTTACTTTTATAATATTTCCGACCAGCGTGTTGATGTTTCCCGCCAAGGGGCTGCAAGGCTTGTAGCGGGCGTGGGTACATTTACCTCCATAATAACCACCGAAGCCAGAAAGGTAAGTTTTGCCGTTCTGCACACGGGCGGGCCAGACATTACGGCAGGCGCGATATACGGGCAGACAGATAATTTAGAACATATAAAAGAAGTCTTCTCCTTTGGCGAGATTGACCAATGCAAAGCCCTTATAAAAGGTTCTTTTGTCGACGTTGTGGATATACAACAACTGCTTAAAGAAAAGCAACGCCAAATAATATCCAATGCCATAGACAAAGCCAAAAAGAGAATACGCGGCAGCTTTGCCGATATTTTTGAGCGCGAGCATACCGTGCTTGATTATATACAAAGCATCGGGCAGCCTATGCCTAAACTCTTTTTATCTCTGTCGGAATTTGTGCTTAACTTTGAGCTTAAGGAAGAACTTATAAAAGACCCCGTTAACACCGTAAAAGTGGGAGAAATTATAAGCAATCTTGCCCGCGCATCAGCCAAACCCGACGAGCAGGGCCTGCAAAGGCTTTTAACCAAAAAGCTGGACCTGCTTACAGACAGTTTTGCCGCCGACCCGCTGGACTTGGGCCGCGTGTCAAAACTTATAGAATTTTTGAGTTTTTTGGAAATGTTTTCCCTGCCCGCAAATCCGTACCGCGCGCAGAACATAGTATTTAATCAGGTAAGCCAAATGCAAATTGCCAATAAACAACATCAGCTTATAAAAATACTGTGTAAAAAACTAAACTTAAACTTAGATTAAAGGACGGTTATATATGCCAAATCCATCATTACCAAGACAAACGGGCAAACGCCAAACCCCGCAAGAAAGAACAAAAAACTTTGACGAAGTCGCCTCAGGCATGAGCAAAGAAGAAGCTATGCTGGAAGCAAGCCGCTGCTTAAATTGCAAAAATCCGCAATGCCAAGCGGCCTGCCCCGTTAATGTAAAAATCCCGGAATTTATACAGCTTTTACTTAAGGACGATGTAAAGGGAGCGGCCTCCAAAATTATGGAAACCAGCTTGCTGCCCTCCATCTGCGGACGCGTATGCCCGCAGGAAAACCATTGCGAAGGCCATTGCGTACTTAAGGCCAAATTCGGCTCTGTCGCCGTCGGACTTTTGGAAAGATATACAGCCGATGCCGCGCGCAAAGCAGGCCTTTTGGAAGCCCCCAAACCGCAGGCGGAAACAGGTTTTAAAGTAGCTTGCATCGGCTCAGGTCCATCCTCCCTTTCCTGCGCGGCAGAGTTAAGAAGAGCTGGACATAAGGTAACCGTGTTTGAAGCCCTCCACGACTTTGGCGGCGTGCTGCGTTACGGCATTCCGTCCTTCCGTCTGCCCAGACAAGTTATTACCAACGAAATACAAACGGTAAGAGATATGGGCGTTGACTTTCAGGAAGACGTTTTAATCGGCGCGGCTTTGAGCATAGAAGACTTGCTTAAAGATTTTGACGCAGTCTATATCGGCAGCGGCGCGGGCCTGCCCACCATGGCGGGTATCCCGGGGGAAAACGCCGTCGGCGTATACAGCGCGAACGAATTTCTTACAAGAATAAATTTAATGAACGCCTACAAATTCCCCGCCGTAGACACGCCCGTTAAGATAGGCAAACACGTTATAGTTTTAGGCGGCGGCAACAGCGCGATGGACGCGGCAAGAAGCGCAATGCGCTTAGGGCCCGAAAGCGTAACGGTAGTTTACAGACGCAGCCATGCGGAAATGCCCGCCCGCCACGAAGAAGCTGAAAACGCGGAAGAAGAAGGTATTAAATTTTCCTTCCTTACCGTGCAAAAAGAAATTTTGACGGACGAGAACGGCCACGTAAAAGCATTAAAATGCCTGCGCGCGGAGCTGGGCGAACCCGATGCCAAAGGCAGAAGAAAACCCGTTATTGTTGAAGGCTCGGACTTTATTATCCCCGCCGATACAATAATTGTAGCCATAGGCCAAAAGCCAAACCCGATTATTCCAAAAACAACACAAGGTTTAAAAATGACTGACCGCGGAACGGTGGAACTTGGTGAAAACGGTAAAACCAGTATTGAAGGCGTTTACGCAGGCGGCGATATTTCCCGCGGCGGCGCAACCGTACTGCTTGCGATGAAAGACGGCATTACTGCAGCGGGCCAGATTAACGATTATCTTAAAACCAAAACACCCAAGGGGACAAAATAAAATGGAAAAGTATACGATAGTAAATAAAAAAAATATCTCCTCCGTAATAAGCGAGTTTGAAGTTTACGCGCCGCTTATCGCCGCCAAAGCCAAGGCGGGACAATTTATAATATTGCGCGGCAGCCCGACGGGCGAAAGAGTCCCCGTTACCATTGTGGACTGGAACGCGCAAAAAGGCACAATTACGATAATAGTGCAATCCATAGGCAAATCAACCGCGTCTTTTAACGTTCTTAACACGGGCGATAAATTTTTAAATGTGGCAGGCCCTTTGGGTATGCCTATAGAAATTAAAAATTACGGCACGGTGGCTGTTGTTGGCGGCGGCGTGGGCATTGCGGAAGTTTACCCGATAGCAAAAGCCTTAAAAGAAGCGGGTAATAAAGTTATATCCATATTAGGCGCCAGAACAAAAGACTTACTGATATTAGAAGAGCAAATGAAAAGCGTTTCCGACAAAACCGTAGTTGCCACAGACGACGGCTCTTACGGGCAGAAGGGCATGGTAACAGACGCTTTAAAAGGCCTTGTTGACGGCGGGGAAAAGATTGACGCGGGTTTTATCATAGGCCCTATCCCGATGATGAAGTTTACCGCAAGACTTATGGTAACTTTAGGCATTAAACCTTTTGCCAGCTTAAACCCTATTATGCTTGACGGTACGGGCATGTGCGGTTGCTGCCGCGTGGTGGTAAACGGGGAAACCAAGTTTGCCTGTGTGGACGGCCCTATGTTTGAAGCTTCAAATATAGATTTTGATAATCTTATCAAAAGGACTTCCGAATACAAAACGGAAGAAACCGCCTGCGTACCGCACGACCATAAATGCAGAATAGGTTTACACTAAGCAGTTTTATATAAAGCAAAAAGCCCTCTTAAAAAAGAGGGCTTTTTTATTTATTGCAAAAATTATTTATTCTGGTATATGCCATTCACCTACAACACCTGTGCCACTGTCATAAGATCCTGAATATTTTGTAAACCCTGCGGACTGGCAAACCTTTTCCGCCAAATCTTTCTTATACCCGCTATATCCGCTTCCGCCTGACGTGTAAGAAAGGCAAAGCCACCTTGATGGTAAAGATAGTTGTAAGGTAATACCGAATCCGCTTTGATATTGCACCGCTCCGCTGCCAAAAAGACCCATAGTCCCGTCAATCCCGCTTATGCGGCAATGCTCCCATGTATCTCCCTCGGTATTACCGCTTGAGCAATTTACAGTTATGTCTAAATCCTCATATCTTTTTGGATAAACGCCATTAGCAAGCCTGTATCTTTCTGATGCATTGCCAACATCTTTCATAATGCTCATCATTCTTTTTACTTTGGATGTTTGGACTGCAACTTCGTATTGCGGCAAAGCAATAGCCGCCAATATACCTATTATCAGCACAACAACTAAAAGTTCAATTAAAGTAAACCCTTTTATACTGCGGATATTTTTCATAAATTATCCATATAGTAGTAGCTTGTGTTGCTGGGGCGCGTTCTGCCGTTCTTAAATATTGCCTTATTTTGCCGTACTATTTCTTTCAAAGCAAATTGTTTTGCAAGTATTTTTAGCCGTTCTAGAACATTGCGTGATTTTTGCCGTACTGTTTCTTTCAAGGCAAATAGTTTTGCAAGTATTTTGCGGCAAGATGAGAAGCAAGGAGGGAAGGATACCCCGAGTGCCTGGAAGGCCGAGTATCTGACCGACAAAGCGACAAAATATTGCCACAAAAGACGCCGCAAAAACTAAAGAGAAAGCTTTTGAATGGCAAAAGTCAGATCATCCATATCAAACGGCTTATAAAGTATATCGTCCGCGCCCAGCCTCTTAATCTCTTTATTAAGGCTTTCCTGATTCATAGCTGTAATAACAAGCACTTTAAGTTTGGGATATTTTTCTTTTACGGCTTTAAGTATATCCACACCTTTTTCGTCGGGGAAGAACATATCAAGCAAAATTAAATCGGGCAGCATACCACCGTCAAGCATCTCAAACAAGCGTTTGGACCCGTCGGCCGTACCTGCAACTTCATAACCTGCGCTGTCTAAAGCGTTTTGTATGGTTGTTCGCAGTACGGCGGAATCGTCAACGACTATAATCTTTTTCATATTATTTCATACCGACGGTAGTAAGCAGCTTTTGGCCAAAATCCAAAAACGCTTCGGTCTGTTTTTTGTCGGCGGTTTCGCTGTAAAGTCTTAAGGTAGGTTCTGTGCCTGAAGGGCGCACAAGCAACCAGTCGTCGTTATCTAAAATTATCTTAAGGCCGTCAAAGGTTAACACTTCCGCAACGGAATGTCCGTTAATCTTTTTGGGCAGCTTTCTTTTAAGCTTATCGGCAAGCGCGGTTTTATCAACGGGTTTGACAAGAGGGATATCGCGTCTTTGATACACGCTTGCGCCGTATTCTTTTTCTATCTCTTTTACCAACTCGCTAAGGCTAAGTTTGCGTGATGCCATAATTTCCATAATGAAAGCGGCAAGCGTAAGGCCGTCGCGCTCGGGCATAATGCCCTTCCAGCAATAACCGCCGGACTCTTCCGCGCCAAAGGCAATATCTTCAAGCGGGGTACGTTCGGCTATATACTTAAAGCCGACGGGTACTTCTTCAAAATCCAATTTAGCGGCGCGCGCGACTCTCTTGTTAAGATAGCCCATAGAAAGACATTGCAACACGCGGCCCGTTAATTTTTTATGCTTTACCAAATGGTTAAGCACCACGGCGGAAACTATGCAGGGGGAAAGATATTTACCTTTCTCGTCCAGCAAGGCCGTCCTGTCGCCGTCGCCGTCAAAGGCAACGCCCATAATGCACTTATTATCAATAACGGCTTTTTTAAGCGCGGAAAGGGCATTTTCCTTAGGTTCGGGGTTAACGCCGCCGAAGGCAGGGTCGTGATTAGTGTTTAAAGCCACAACTCTTGCGGGCGGTAAAAGCTGCTCAAAATATCCTACGCTGCTGCCGTGCATATAATCAACGGCAATTTTGCCCTTAAGTTCGGCAACCTTTTTCATATTAACTTTAGAGGATATATATTTAAAATAAATTTTCTCAAGTCCGTCCACGGCCTCAACATTATGCCCGGGGATATACAAAACGGGCTTTTGGTCAATAAATTCTTCTATTTCTTTTGTAAGCCTGTATGATATGGAGCCGCCGTTCATCTTAACCTTAATACCGTTATAGTGCGGCGGATTGTGGCTGGCGGTAACCATAATACCTATCCAAAATTTAGTATCGGTAAGGCAGCTTAACATAGGCGTGGTAACGGGGTTTTTAAGCAGAGTAACATCAATCTTATTAAGCTTTAAAATGCTGGCTATATCTGCGGCAAATTTATCGGATAAAAACCTTCTGTCATAACCCACTACAACTAAATTTGTTTTAGGTTCAATGTTAGAAGGCGTATTAACGTTAATAAAGTTAGCCAAAGCCTGAGCCATGCGGCGCACATTATCAAAAGTAAAATCCCACGCTATAATGCCGCGCCAGCCGTCTGTACCAAATCTTATATCTGCCATAAAATCTCCGTAATTAAAAATAAAGTGGAGGCGGCGGGATTCGCACCCGCGTCCAAACATCCATACAACTCGGTTACTACAGGTTTAGCTTCGGTTTGTTAGTAAAGTTTATCGCCCGAAGCTGCTTAAACTTTACCTGTTTAATTTGTCTTAAGCAGGGTTAGGCTAAACGGACCTTCCCCACAGCATACGGCTAATTTGACCGTTTAATCTAAGTACACCGTCGATACAAAGATTACGGGTTTAGGCTGTTGCCCAAACGTTGTTGTTGTAGTTGTTGCCAACTAGTGTTTTTGGCCCTATTTTAACCGGCCTGGCCAACCGGTACCTGCAACCGGGCCTCAGCGATATCTGTCGAAACTGGTCGCCCCCGGTGCTACAAACTTCTTTAAAACCGTACATTGAGCATATCAAATTTAATCCGCCAAGCGCAACACAAGTTTAAATGATAAGCTAAGCCTGCTTTGCCGCGTCTTTCTTTTGCTTCTGTAAAGAGGCAACAACAGCCACGGTAAGTATGCCAACTATAACAAGCAGCGACGCCCATGTGGGGAAGTGGTAAAAGTGAGAAATCATCATCTTAGTACCCACAAAAGCCAGCACAACGGCTATACCGTGCTTAAGATATTCAAATTTACCCGCCATACCAGAAAGTAAAAAGTACAAGGACCTAAGCCCTATAATGGCAAATATATTTGAAGTATAAACTATAAAGGTGTCGTGCGTGATTGAAAGTACGGCGGGGATAGAATCCACCGCAAAAATTAAGTCCGAAAACTCTATAACCAAAACGGTTGCAAAAAGCGGCGTGGCATAAAGTTTGGCTTTGTCCCATATAAAAAAGTTGCTGCCGTGGTAATCTTCCTTAACTGGCATTATCTTTTTAAGCAATTTTAATACGGGCATTTTGGAAGGGTCAATAGTTTCTTCCCCTTTATTAAGCATCATCTTTATGGCGGTATAAATAAGCAGCGCGCCAAAGATATAAATCATAAACTTAAAAGAGGTTATAAGCTGTACGCCTACAAAAATAAAGGCAAAGCGCATCAAAACCGCGCCTAAAATACCCCACAATAAAACCTTGGGCTGATATTCCCCCGGTACCGCAAAGTAGGAAAATATCATAATAAAAACAAACATATTATCTATAGACAGCGAATATTCTATTATATACCCCGTAAAATATTCCAGCGCTTTTAAATGGCCCATAGTCAGCCAGATAGCCCCGCCGAAAGCCGCCGCCAAAGAAACCCAGGCAACAACCATTAAAGAAGCCTCTTTAATTGTCACTTTGCCGTGATGCTTGTTCATTAAAACAAGGTCTACAAACAGGGCAATAGCAACTATTACCCAAAAAGCCGTCCACATTATTAAGTGTATATGATGCATATATAAATTATATAAAATTTAAACCTCTCCTCCCGTAATGGCGCAAGGGTTATCATAAGTTGGTTTTTTTGCTAGAATGTGATTAATGAATGTTATTGCTTTTGACAACCTGCCTTCTACCAATGCTTATGCAAAAGAAAACATTAAAGAACTTAAGCACAAAGATATAATACTTGCCCAAACCCAAAGCGAAGGCAAAGGCAGAATGCAGCGCGTATGGCTTTCCCCCCACGGCGGCCTTTATTTTACGATAGTATTAAAGCCGCAGAATATTGATGCCCTTTTTTTACAATCCCTAACACAGGCAATGGCCCTGTCCGTATGCAAAACAATTAACTCGCAGGGGATAAAATCTTACATAAAATGGCCAAATGATGTGCTTTGCGAAGGCAAAAAAGTGTGCGGCATATTAAGCCAAGCCGTATACGATAATCAAACGCTTTCAGGCATACTTATAGGTACGGGCGTTAATATTGCAAAGCAAGCTTTTGACTGCGGCAAACCCGCCGCCGCATTGCAGGATTTTGGCCTTACATTATCCAAAGAAGCTTTTTTAGAACATCTTATTAATAACTTTGAAGCGCTTTACGAGCAAATTATAAAGCAGGGTTTTAAAGCGATAAAGCAGGATTTTAAACATAATTTCCCTTATCTGGGTAAAGACACGCAAATAGTAATGCAACAAAAAACTGTTGCGGGCAAAGTATTTGACTTAGATGACTGCGGCCGCCTGCTGCTAAAAACCGCAAACGGCACACAAGCTGTTGCAATGGGCGATATGGATTTTTGATAAGTACAAGTAAAAATATAAATAAACGGAGTCTGCCGATGGAAGTTAACCTTATAGAAAAAAGCATAGAGCTTATGATTGTGGGAATGGGAATGACTTTTCTGTTCCTTATAGTCCTTGTATATATAATGGGAGGCCTTAAAAAACTTGTTGAATTTTTAAACAACCGCTTCCCAGAAGACTTGCCAAAAACCGCAGAAATACGCACAGCGCAAGACAACACCGCTATAGCAATAGCCATAGCCGCGGCAAAGAACTTTGCCAAATAAACTTTAAGGAGAAACCGAAAAAATGAAAAAGATTAAATTTATGGTAACCGCGTTTAGGGACGGTTTTCAATCCGTATACGGCGCAAGAGTACTTTCCAAAGATTTTTTACCCGCTGTTGAAGCGGCAAGAGAAGCAGGTATAACGCATTTTGAATCAGGCGGCGGGGCCACGTTTCAATCCGCTTTCTTTTATAATAACGAAAACGCTTACGACGTTATGGACGCTTTCCGCAAAGCCGCGGGGCCTGACGCCAATTTACAAACTTTAGCGCGCGGCGTAAACGTGGTTGGTTTAGATTCGCAATCAAGCGATATTATAAAACTACACGCGCAAACCTTTAAAAAACACGGCGTTACCACAATAAGAAACTTTGACGCTTTAAACGATGTTAATAATTTAATCTTCAGCGGCAAGTGTATTAAAGAAGCTGGCCTTAAGCACGAAGTTACCGTAACAATGATGTCCCTTGCCCCCGGTTGGGATACCTCAGGCCTTGTACATACCCCGGAATTTTATGCAAATAAATTAAAAGAAATTATTGCATCAGGCGTACCTTTTGACAGCGTCGCTTTTAAAGACGCATCAGGCACCTCCACCCCCTCCACCGTAAGGGAAACAATAAAACTTGCAAAAAAGATTTTACCGCCAGAAGTTGAAGTCTGCTTTCACACGCACGAAACCGCAGGCAACGGCGCAACCTGCTACCTTGCCGCTTTAGAGGGCGGGGCGGACAGGATTGACCTTTCCATGGCGCCCGCCAGCGGCGGCACCTGCCAAACGGATATTATGGTTATGTGGCACGCTTTGCGCGGCTCAAACTATACCTTGGACATAGATATAGAAAAAATTAAAAAGGCGGAAAACGTATTTAAAGATTGTATGAAAGATTACTTTTTACCGCCCGAGGCTACTAAAGTTGAGCCTACAATTCCTTTCTCCCCCATGCCCGGCGGCGCATTGACAGCCAATACGCAAATGATGCGCGATAACGGTATTTTAAACAGATACGAGGAAGTCTTTTCCGCCATGGGCGAAGCCGTTAGAAAAGGCGGCTTCGGCACTTCCGTTACGCCGGTAAGCCAGTTTTATTTTCAACAGGCTTTTAACAATGTAATGTTTGGGCCGTGGCAAAAATTTGCGGAAGGTTACGGCAAAATGGTATTAGGCTATTTTGGCAAAACACCACAACCCGCCGACCCCGAAATTGTAAAACTGGCCGCCGCGCAGCTTGGGCTGGAACCCACAACAAAAACTGTTTTGGAATTAAATGACGCCAATCCCAAAAAGGGCATAGCCTCCGCAAAAGCTATGCTTGAGGAAGCTAAATTGCCAGTATCGGACGAAAATATTTTTATTGCCGCCGCTTGCGGGCAAAAAGGTATTACCTTCCTTAAAGGCGAAGCTAAACTTAATATAAGAAAGAACGAAGCCAAAGCAGATGCAAAAGGCTCGGACTTTACGGTAACTGTAGACGGCGCAAAGTACAGCGTTTCTTTGGCGGAAGGCAAGGCCGTTGTAAACGGGCAAACATATTCCGTAGACGTTAAAGATGGCCTTGAAGCAGGCGCAAAAACAACAGTGGCAGCAAGCGGCGCAGGTGCGGAAATAAAATCCCCCCTCCCTGGCGTAGTATTAAAACTGCTGGTGCAGGAAGGCTCTTTTGTTAAAAAAGGCACTCCCGTAATCCTTATGGAAGCTATGAAGATGGAGAGCGAAATTAAAGCTAACGCTGACGGCAAAATATCCTTTAAGGTAAAAAACGGCGAACAAATGCAAACAGGCTCGGTTGCAGCCGTGTTGAATTAAGGAGATAAAAAATGGATCTCGCTCAATCTTTCTATAATTTGTGGACAACAACGGGTATTTATAACTTTACCGCAGGACAGGCGATAATGATAGTGGTCTGCCTGTTTATCTTGTGGCTGGGAATAGTAAAACAGTTTGAACCGCTTTTACTTATCCCCATAGGTTTTGGCGGATTGCTTTCCAATATACCCGTGGCGGCAATAGCCTCCCTAAGCACAATGGCTGTCGGCGACGGCGGCACGGTGCATACCGTATTTGGCGGCTTTTTGGGCCAGATATACGGCTTTGGTATAGAGTCGGGAATGTTCCCGCTGCTAATCTTTTTGGGCGTCGGCGCAATGACGGATTTCGGGCCGCTTATCGCCAATCCCAGAACAGCGCTTTTAGGCGCGGCGGCGCAGTTTGGCATATTTTTTACCATCTTCGGCGCATTGCTTATCGGCAAATTTATACCGGGCCTTACCTTTAGCATAAAAGAAGCGGCCTCAATAGGTATTATCGGCGGGGCGGACGGCCCTACGGCAATCTTTTTAACCTCCCGCCTTGCGCCAGATTTACTGGGCGCTATAGCCGTTGCGGCTTATTCCTATATGGCGCTTGTCCCCATTATACAACCGCCGATAATGAAGCTGCTTACCACAGACAGCGAAAAACGTATAGAAATGCAGCAGTTAAGACATGTTTCCAAGAGGGAGAAAATCCTATTCCCGCTTACCGTGCTTTTACTTTGCATTTTGCTTATTCCCGATGCCACCCCGCTTATGGGTATGCTTATGTTCGGCAATCTTTTAAGGGAATGCGGCGTAACGGAAAGGCTTAGCAAAACCTCCCAAAACGAGCTTATAAATATCGTTACTATAATGCTCGGCTTAGCGGTAGGCTCAAAATTGGCGGCGGAAAAGTTTTTGCAATTTAAAACCATCGCTATTTTATGCTTGGGCTTGGCGGCTTTCTGCGTGGGTACGGCTTCGGGCGTGCTTTTGGCAAAGCTGATGAATGTCTTCTCCAAGAATAAAATCAATCCG
>MTLE01003381.1_pt1 | contig 23025 bp, 19 predicted proteins | sample 1982461 | NCBI WGS metagenome assembly MTLE01 (sample SAMN05712605, study PRJNA340218) | biofilm metagenome | isolation source: sample SPL anode biofilm adapted to -200 mV | place: USA | collected 2012-02-03
CCATTGGCCCAGATCGTCTGACCATTGGATAGCTCCCGCCACTGCGCCGCCCGTGAAACGGAGTTCCGTCGCGCCGGTCCCCGGTTGAATGGCGGTTAACCGGAACGCGCTGCTGGCCGATTTTGGATTCGTTCCCGCCAGGTATTCCGCGCGGTTGCTCAAGCCATCGCTGTCGGGGTCATCGGTCGCGCCAGATTGCAGCGAGCCGAAATAAAAGTTTTCCCAATCATCCGGCAAACCGTCTTTATCCGCGTCCATTTGTGGCCGAATGATGGCGCCTTCGATTTCCAAATTGGGCAATTCGCTGGCCGCCGCCAAGGGGCTGAAGCTGGTGTAGAAACTGGGATAAGTGGAGGGGCCGCTCCGGCTGGCGCTGATAAGCGAGGTGGCCATGAATCTTAAATGCCCCGAATCCAGGGCGCTTTGCAGATAACGGCGAATCAGGGGATCATCCAGATTGATTTCAAAACTCAGCTGGCTGCCCAGCGGCATGAGTTCACCCTCGGCAACATTGGTGGCTTGGCCGAAGGCAAACGGGGCCACTTCAAAGGGGGTGGCGATCTCATTCGTGCCATCGTCGCCCACGTTGCTGGCGACGTCCACCAACACGCCTTGGGTGTCGAATCCCGCTGCGTAGGCCACGCGTTGGCCCGCGTAACCGGTGCTATTCGTGACCGCCCATGGGCCGTCCTGTGGATAGCTTTCCGCCGTGTAACCGCCGCGAAAACCCACGCCAAAAAGTTCCACCGGACAACCGGAACTCGCTGGGGCCATGTAACGCGGGTCGTTCGTGGGAAAATACGAGCGGTAATCGCGCGGGGCGCCGGTGTAAGCGTATTGCCCGCCGGAAGCGATGGTCAGCGTAACGCGCGCGCGTCGGATCACATAATTCGTGGTTCCGAGGCCTGCGGGGATCGTGGCGGCGGTGTCCCAACCGAGCAGGAACTGCGCATCGCGCGAGTCGAAATCAGGCGAGGAACCGAGCGAGCCAAACACGCTGGCCACGGGGCGGCTGGCGGGGTTGGCGTTAAACGGATAATTCCAGCGCGCGAGGTTGGCGGCGGTGGGATTCCAGCGGAACGGCTGTTCGGCGAACGCCGGGGCAAAGGTGGCCGCGGTGTCCAGCGTGAGGGAATCGAAGCTGAGGCTGGGCCCGGCGGCGTTGAACGTGAGGGAATAGTTGCTCACGGCCAAACCGCTCAGGTCCCATTGCCAAAGGGAGGAAACGTTTACTCCCTGGCCACTGGCGCGGTCGAGTTCGAGCCGGAACAGCGGCGCCAAGGTTTGCGCGCCGCTCTCGTTCGTGTATATCAACGCGACCGAGGAATAATTTAATTCCGAGCCGATGGTGCGGGTTTGCAGCGCCACGGTGCCCAGCGAGTAGGGGGCGGAGTCCACCAGCGAAAAGGCGCTGGTTTCCATGTTGTAGATATTGCCGCTGCCGGTCAGGAACGCGTTGGGGTCCGTTTGGTAGAGCCGCGCGCTGGTGGTGGCGCCGGATTGGTCCGCCGCGTTGCCGGGCGCGCCGTGAGCGGTGGTGAAAGTTTCCCAATAGCCCGATTGGCTGCTGGCCGAGCCCCGAAACGCAGGGATCAAAAAGCCATTGGTGCCGGCCCACAGGCTGGCGGGCGCCAAGGCCAGCGCCAGCAGGGTGGATAATTTCCAGTTTAAAGTTTGCCCGCGGCCGCGCACGGGGACGCGCCGGGATTGCATAATGCTTTCGAACATGGCCCCAACTTAGCCAAGCGGCCGCGGGCGCGCTCCCGGCGGCTTGCCCGAGATTTGCGGAAGGTTGCTAATGCGGGTGATTAGTGGCGCTTTCGGGTGGCGATAGGCATCCGGCGCAATATTTAGGCGGCATTGCCAGCGGCGGAGGATTGTGGCAAGAAAGGCTGGCGCCAGGCCGATTAGGGCTGGGCGCGCGCGCATGAAACGGCGGACTTTGAAACAATTGCGGTCCCAGCTGGAGCCGGGGCAGCACCACCACGTGTACGTGGTCCTGCTCGATCCCGCCGTGGCGCGATTGCGGGCCGTCCGCGCCGCCAACCCGCGCCGCGACCCCGAAAAACCGTGCGTCTACGTGGGCATGACCGGCCTGGACCCGGCAGAGCGTTTCGCCAATCACCAGCAAGGGAACAAATCATCCTACTTCGTCCATCTCTACGGCCTGCGCCTCCTGCCCGAACTCTACGCGCACCTCAACCCCATGCCCTTTGAAGCCGCCGTCCAAATGGAACAAGACCTAGCCGAAGACCTCCGCCAAGCCGGCTACACCGTGACCGGCGGGCACTGAGGGAGTGATAAGGGGCAGCAGAGTTTTACGCGGTAGGAGCGGCTAGACGCTGGATCAAGTTGCCCACGTCTTCTGGACAACGGCTCTTAATACGTTTCCACTTTTTGATAGCCTCTAGCATCAATTTTTTGCGGCCATCATGAGGTAAATGGCCAGTGCCTTTAAGCTCCACCAGTTTTTGAAAGAAAGTATCCTTTACGTTGGCATCCGAGCGTATTTCCTGCCAATTCCATTCTGATTGCAGGTCATGGCCAGCTAAAACAAATACTTCCACTTCTTGCCAGGCTAGTTGAGCCACAAACTTACCACCAGATTTGACGGTTTTACCTTTCAGCATCGTTTCCACATGCCGGGCTGCATCGTCACGTCCGGGATCGCCATCCCGGTCTACGAGTAGAATGAACAGATCGAAGTCACGGTATCGCTGGAAGACCTCGTTTTCGAGCCGATCCGCCTTCATAGCTTCACCAATCCCGCGAAAATTCGGATTTCGGCAAACCAAGACCGTGGCCTTCGGTTTGCCAACATCGGCGAGGATTTTTTCGACGACTGGCTTAAGGATGTGTTCGTCTTTGGTGAAATCTTCCGGAATGACCATGACACGGTAGCTCATGGCGATTCCTCCGATTCGCACAATTGGGCCATGTCTTCGAACCAGCCGGACGCGAGCAGATCGCCTGCTTTTGCTGAATTGTTAACCGGTTCCAGTTCCTTAATTTCGCTGAACTGCCGGATTTTGGACACCGGCCCCGCTCGGTAAACCAATGAGGCGTCATGCAAGGCGGATTTCTCCAAAAAGCTTAATAGGGCAGGGGAGTGGGTCGTCCCGGCCACCTGGAAATGGCCTTTTTTGGTAGCCTCTTGCAGTAGGTTTACCAATAAATGCGCTCGGTTGGGGTGGATGCCATTCTCGATTTCTTCGAAGAAATAAAAGCGCGCGGGTTCGGTGCCCAGCAGTGCGGCAGCAAAGGCGAGGAAACGCAAGGTGCCATCGCTTGCGCTTTCGGCCGATATTTGGCGGCCGCCCGCTTCTTCGATTTGAAGTTGGATTTTGCCACCCAAACTAACTTCGGGGAAATTCAAATCGGCGATATCGAGCGGCGTTAGCTCGCGCGTCCATTCGATCAAAGCATCCTTAGCTTTCGGGTCGGTACATATGGCCTGCAGGACCGATGAAAGATTTTCGCCTTTGTCGCCCAAAACCGTTTGGCCAGGGATCGAAGGACGGCGTAGGGCTTGAGGGTCTAAATCCAAAAAACGGATGGAGGAGATGGTTTTAAGGAAGGCGGCGCAGTATTTCCTGACTCTAGGTAGATCTATTGCCTTGGAGTGGTTTTCGATTTGAGTCAGGATAGGTTGGTCACGGCGAAACAGGAGGATTGGTGTGGCCCCATCGTCATAGTATTCTGGAAACCATGCGGTGACTACATGCAGATCATGTTCGGTTAGCAGTTTATCCTCTGCCAAGCCCGCATCAAATACACCCTCTGCAATGACTAATCTTTCCGCAATAACCAACGGCGGCCGCGTCTTATCCCCCACATCCACCGTGATAGAATAAGTCGCTTCTTCGCCGCCGTCTTCTTCGGCTAAGCGGGTTTTGACGGTGATGGTGAATTGGGTGGCGTGGGCGTGGCCGTTGCGCAGGACGGTTTCTTTCACGCCGCCGCGGATGCCTTTCCACTGCAATTCGCCGCCTTCGCCGTATTTTTCGCCGATGATTTCGGCGATGCTGTATTTGCGGGAAATTCCGTGGATGAAACGCAGGCCGTCGCGGATGTTGCTTTTGCCGCTGGCGTTGGTGCCGATAATCAAGCTCAAGCCGCCAAAATGAATCGTGCCACGCTGGGCGCCGAAGCTTTTGAAGTTTTCCATTGTCAGCTCAAGTATCATATCGATCCCCGTTTGCCTGGGTTGCTTGCGTATCGCCAATCAAGGTAAATAAATCCGCCGCCAAAGTCCATCCGGATCAAGAGCCGCTTCGCCAGCTATTTGCCGCCCCTTGTTGCGGGCTCAAAATGTGGTACGGTGGCGTGTGCGCTCTGGGCGCATGGTTATGAGTTTTGTTGCTGAATTTGACGCGTTGCCGGTGGCGGAATGGCGGGAAATTTCCCGGTCGGCCACGGTGGCGGACGTGCGCGCGAGTTTGAGCCAGCCGCGGCTGGGGCTGGAGGACTTTGCCCGGCTCCTTTCGTCGGCGGCGCGGCCGTTGCTGGAAACGATGTGCCAGCGGGCGCAGGCGCTCACACGGCAGCGGTTCGGCAAGGCCATCCGGCTGTTCGCCCCGTTGTACCTTTCCAACGAGTGCATCAACAACTGCAAGTATTGCGGGTTCTCGCGCGACAACCCGATTTGGCGCACGACGCTTGAGTTGGACGAAGTGGCGCAGGAAGCGCGGGCGCTGGCGGGGCAGGGGTTCCGCAACTTGCTGCTCGTGGCGGGGGAGCACCCAAAGTTTATTTCGAACGCTTATTTGCGCGATTGCGTGCGAGTGGCGCGCGCGCTTGCGCCCAGCGTGGGCGTGGAGATCGGCCCGATGGACACGGCGGAGTACTTGCCGCTGGTGGAGGCCGGCGCCGAGAGTTTGGTGGTGTATCAGGAAACGTATGATCGCGCGGTGTACGAGGCGGTGCACACGGCGGGGCCGAAGCGCGATTTCAATTACCGCCTGGAAACGCCCGAGCGCGGATACGCCGCCGGCTTCCGGAGGTTGGGCATTGGCGCATTGCACGGCTTGGCGGATTGGCGCCAGGAATCCTTGTGCCTGGCGGCGCACGCGCGCTATCTGTTGCGCCATTGCTGGAAGGCTTCGCTCACGATTTCCCTGCCGCGCTTGCGGCCGCACGCGGGTGAGTTCGCGCCGTTAACCACGATGAGCGACGCCGATTTGACCCAGCTCATCGCCGCGCTGCGTCTGTGTTTCCCCGATGTGGGACTGGTGCTTTCCACTCGCGAAAGCCCGCGCCTGCGGGATGGCTTGCTGCGCATCGGCATAACGCTGGCCAGTGCCGGGAGCCACACCGAACCGGGCGGTTACACGGGGGCGGGGCGGGCGCACACGCATGTCACTGAACACGGTGTGGCCTGCGAATCTTCGCCGGCCGCGGTGGCGGCGGGGGCGACGGGGCAATTCGCCATCGCCGACACCCGCAGCGCCCAGGAAGTGGCGCGCGTGATCCAGCAGCTGGGCTGCGAACCGGTGTGGAAGGATTGGGACGCGGCGTTGACTCCAGGCCCCATTTCGGCATAATAGACAACCGAACCGAGGAGCGAGTGGCCGTGTCTGTCGCGCCTGCGCCAACAGCTCTGGCTTGAACATCCCGGTGGTTGTTATGCACCGCTTGCCGATGCGAATTTCGAGTGGGGAATTTGCCGCCCTGGCATTCCGCCTGGGGTGCGCGCTATTGCTTTTCACCTGGTTTTTCTGTTGGGCCGCCTGTGGCCAAGCGCCCACGGCCAGCCCGGTTTGTGTTTCCTGCGAGCAGCCCATTTTCCAAGGAACGGTGTGGCAGCATCCGCGCGGTTTGTTGTGCGAGAATTGCGCCAAGATCGAGCAACGCTGCTGGGTTTGCTCCTTGCCGGTAATTAAACCGGAAGTCAAAACCGGTGATGGCCGCTACTTGTGCCGTTTCGATGGTCCCACCGCCGTGCTCGAATTGCGGGAAGCCGAAGAGTTGTTCGCGCAAACCCGTTTGGAAGTGGAACGCGTCACCGCGAATGATTTAGTGCTGACGACGCCCAAAGTGACCATCGCCCTATTCGATATTGATTATTGGAACAGAACCGCCACCGGCCCGGTCCCCGAGGCGGAACGCCGGATGGGCATGTCGCGCAGCCGGCCCCGGGCGGGCGGAGGTTTTGATCATTCGGTGCTGCTCTTAAGCGGCCTGCCGCGCGTGCAACTCATGAGCACCTGCGCCCATGAATTGACGCATCTTTGGGTGAATGAAAACCTGGCCAAGGACCGCAAGCTCGATCCCGATACGCTGGAAGCGGTGTGCGAATTGATCGCTTACAAGCTGATGGAGAATATGAAGTCTGCTCCGGAAATGGAGCGCATTCTCAAGAACGCCTACACCCACGGCAAAATTAACGACCTCATCAAGGCGGACCAAAATTGGGGCTTGTACCGCATCTTGGAGTGGGTGCGGACGGGGAGGGGAGCGGAGTTCGATCCCAACCCTGGTGAGGCTCCCAAACCCAACGCGGCGCCCGCCTGGAAAGGGGTCGCGGTGCCGAAGCCGGTGGCCACGGCGCTGAAATTGCGCGGCATCTCGGGCCCGGCTTCGCGCCGCACGGCGATGATCAATGATCGTAACTTTTTCAAAGGCGACGAAAAGGAAATCACGCTCAAAGATAAAACCCTGGTGGTGCGTTGCCTGGAGGTGCTCCCTGATGCTGTCGTAGTACAGACCGATGGCGCGACCAATCGCGTCACGCTTCGTCTGGCGGAGTGAGATTTGCTATTTATTCCCAAACAATCCGTCGCTCCGTTCGCCATCACCCCTAATCTAAATCAGGCCGTGCATTTGAAAATCCGGCCGATTGCCGTAAGTTAGAATTAGCTGTTCAGCGGCCAGAGGTTGGCCCAAAATGGCGCTTATGTCAGAGAACCTGATACCGTTTAAGAAGCATGTCTTCGTCTGCAACGGCGAGTCCTGCACCCGCAATGGCTCGGCGGCGGTGAAGGCCAAGTTCGTCGAAGAACTCAAGGCGCGCGGTTTGCTCCGCAAAAAAGCGATCAAAGGCGACCACATGTGCACGGATTGCTCCAGCGTGGGGTTTTGTGACATCGGCCCGGCCGTGCTGGTGTATCCGGACGGCGTCTGGTACGCGCACGTGCAACCGGAAGATGTAACCGAAATCATCGAATCGCACTTGATTGGGGGCCAGCCGGTGGAACGGCTGGTGAAGAATCGGGTCCCCTCCGAGGAGGGGCAATAGGGCATGGCGTTAGCGTTTACTTTCTTGGGCTCCGGCACTTCGCAGGGCGTGCCGGTGATTGGCAAAGAATATCCGCCGGAATATCTGGCGAATCCGAAAAACCACCGGATGCGCCCCTCCTTGTATGTGCGCACCGAGCAAGTGGCGTTGGTGATCGACACCACGCCCGAGTTCCGCCTTCAAATGTTGCGGGAGAAAATCAGCTGGCTCGACGCGGTGCTGGTGACCCACGCGCATGCCGATCACATCATGGGCATGGACGATTGCCGCCGGTTTTGCGATATGCGCGATGGCCAGGCGCTGCCCATCTACGCCAGCACGGCCACCATGGATGATTTGCGCCGCGTGTTTCAATACGCCTTCTGCGGCCAGGAAATTCCCAAAGGTTATTTCAAGCCCGAGCCGCACGTGGTGACCGGGCCGTTTCAATTGGGTGACTTGGAGATTGAGCCATTGTTCCTACCCCATGGCCGCGTGACCAGCACCGGTTATTTGTTTTCCCAAAATGGGCGGAAACGGCTAGCTTACCTGACTGATTGCAAAGAGATCCCCGAGGCGGCGATGGAGCGTTTGCGCGGGGTGGAAATCGCGATTTTGGACGCCTTGCGCCATACGCCGCACTGGACCCATATGTGCTTGGACGAGGCTTTGACGGCGACGCGCCGAATAGGGCCTGGCTGCGCCTACTTTACGCATTTGACGCACGAGTATGACCATGACCGGGACCAAGCGGAACTACCGCCCGGAGTGTTTTTGGCGTATGATGGGTTGAAGGTGGAGATGTCATGAGGCGCTTGATTATATGGGCGGTAGCCGTGCTGGCGGCCTGGGGAAGCAGCTTGCGGGCGGCTTCGGCGGGCGATTCCGTCATCATCCTGTTTAATCGCAATGTGCCGGAATCCAAAGAGGTGGCCGAATATTACGCCAAGGTGCGGCACGTGCCTTCGAGCCAGATATTCGGTTTCGATTTGCCCAGCTCCGACCGTATCACCCGCGAGGTTTACCGGGAGAAAATTGAGCAGCCGCTATTAAAGAAACTCGAGAGCGCCCACTTGTTGGTCTACGAAAAAAACCAAGCGCTGGCGGAAGGCAGCAAAGCGAAGTTCAACTTGGTGGCATCCAAAATCCGTTACGCCGTTATCGCTTACGGATTTCCCTTCATCATTCTGGAAGATTCCAATGTGGTGGAAAGCGTGGCGCAAACCATCCAGCCTGCCCTGCGGCGCAACGAAGCGGCGGTGGATAGCGAATTGTCCTGCCTGCACTTGTCCAAGAACGGCTATGTGTTGACGGGTTTTGTGCCGAATCCCCTCTACCAAGCCACGAACGCCACGATGCTGACGCCGATCAATGGGCCGTTGATGGTTGCCCGGTTGGACGGCCCGAGCGCTGCCATCGCCCGCGGCTTGGTGGACAAGGCCCAGCAGGCGGAGCGCGATGGCCTGTGGGGACGCGCCTATTTTGACGCGCGCGGATTGACCAACGGCAGTTACTTGGTGGGCGATGAATGGATGCGCGCCGCCGCCCAAGCGTGCCGCCGCAAAGGTTTTGAAACGGTGCTGGACGACACGCCGCCCACTTTTCCCGCGGCTTTTCCCTTGAGCCAAGTGGCCATCTACGCGGGGTGGTACGACGCCAATGTATCCGGCCCCTTCACGCGCGACACGGTGGAGTTCATGCCCGGGGCGTTTGCCTATCATTTGCATTCTTTCAGCGCCAACGCGCTGCGCAATCCCGGCCGCACCTGGGTGGGGCCGTTGCTGGCCAAGGGCGCCACGATCACCATGGGCTGCGTGCTGGAACCTTACTTGGAAGCGACGCCGGACATCGGCTGTTTCATGCCGCGCTTTTTCAACGGCTTTACGTTTGGCGAAGCCGCCTATGCTTCGTGCCGGGCGTTGTCTTGGCAGATTGTGGTGCTCGGCGATCCGCTTTATAACCCCTTTGGCCGCCCGGGCCGGGAACGGTTTGAGGATTTGGCCAAACGCCAAAGCCCGCTGCTGGAATGGGCGCATCTCCAAATTATCGATATCAACGAAGCGGCGGGCACCACCAAAGAGGCGATCATCGATTATATCGATCACTTGGCGCTGGCTCGGAACAGCGCCGTGTTGACGGAGAAATTTGCCCGAGTTTGCCACGCCAAAGGCGATAAAGATCGCGCGATCAAATTATGCCGGCATGCGTTGGAATTAAAACCCAGCCCCCAACAGCGCAACCGCTTGTTGCTTGACTTGAGCGTCTGGCTGGCGGAGGAAGGGAAAGACCAAGAAGCGGCGGAAGTGTTGCGCGAATTTCAAAAGACGGTGGCCGATTATCCCGATCCCGGTTCGGTGTGGCGCAGCCTCCTGCGTGTGGCGGAGAAAATGGGCGAGACCAATTTAGTGGCCGAATGCCAGCAGGCGCTTCAAAAGCTGGAAGCGAAATAAACTGGCCGTCGAAGGTGACCGCGAGTGCCGCCGGGCATGCTCGCAATTACTTTGTCCCCACTCGCAAATTAAAGCGCGCCACGATGGGGCGGTGGTCGGACGCCACGCCCCAGTTGGGCAGCGCCAGCACGTAAGTGCCCTCGCGGTCGCACAGCCGGGCCAAGTCGCGGCTGGCTAGCAAATAATCGATGCGCGAGTATTCGTCTTCTTTGCCGTAATAATGGGTCCACGTGATATTGCGGGGATCGAATTGCGGGACCGGGTTCGGCTGGTTATCTCCATTGCGTTCGGCGGGGCGCAAATCGGCCAGTCCCGTGCGCCCCCGGCCCAAGAGGGTGCGCAGAGTGCGCGAGGATTTGGTGTCGTTAAGGTCACCCGCCACCAGCAATGGGTGGCCGGCGGCCAGGTGGCGGTCGATGATTTCGCGCAAGAGCAGCGCTTCCTGCTCGCGCATTTCCTGTTCGTCGCCCACGGCGGAAGCGCGGCGGGATTTTAAATGGGCCACAAGCAAATGGAACGCGTAGGTGGGCGTAACCCGAATTTCTAGATCCGCGAAACCGCGACTGTTGGGATAGCGGCGTCCGTGCAGCAAATAACTCAAGTTAGTGTGCGGGTTGCGGGTTATAAACGGAAATTTCGATAACACCGCCACGTGGCGGTTCGTGTCCGCTCCCGCAACCAGTTCCCAATGCGGAAACTCCGCGCCGTGCAGCTGCAGGTCGGCGCGCAAGGCTAGCAGGACATTTGTGCCTTCTATTTCTTGCAAGGCAATGACATCGGGATTAATCGCGAGGATGCTTTCGCGGGTTTTGGCGCGGGATTCCGCCGTTTTGGACGGAGCGGTTTCGCCGCCGTTATTGGCTTCCAGGTTATAGGTGGCTACGGAGAAACTTGCTCCGGCGCAGTGGGTTGCCGCAAAAATCCATAGCGCCAGAACGGGCCCCCACTGAATGGAGGATTGCTTTCGAGCATAGCCCCAACGGGAATTCTTTTTCGCCGTGAACAGCGCGAGCTTTGGGTTGTCAAAAGCGTGCATGTGCCGATAACCTAACTAGGCGGGTGCAAGGGGCGCAACGGAAACTTTAGTTTTTGCATTCTCCTTGATTGCGGGTATGGTTAACTATGTCGACTAACGCGGACATGCCGATGGAAATGACTGAAAACAAACAAGATACGCATCCAGCGCAAGCCTTGCAAGACAAGCAAAGCGAGCGGGATCACCGGGATTTGCGCATCGACCAGGTGGGAGTGCGTGGGCTGCGTTTTCCGATTCGCGTTTTAGACCGCGCCAACGGTTTGCAGGACACGATTGCGACGGTGGGAATGTACGTTGACTTGCCGAAAGAGTTCAAGGGCACCCACATGTCGCGGTTTTTGGAAGTCCTTAATGCTCATGGCCGGGTGGTGCGGGTTGAGAGTTTGCCGGAAATCCTTTACGCCATGCAGTCCCGGTTGAAATCCGCGACCGCCCGGCTGGAAATTGAGTTTCCGTACTTTGTAACGAAAAAAGCGCCGGTTTCGGGCCGGGAAAGCTTGATGGATTACACGGCCAAGTTCGCCGCCACCGCGTGCGGAAAAGAGATCGACTTTGTGTTGACGGTGCAAGTGCCGGTGACTACGTTATGCCCTTGTTCCAAAGCCATTAGCAAACACGGGGCGCATAATCAGCGCGGCCAAGTGATGGTGAGCTTGCGTTCCCGCCAGGAAGTTTGGATCGAAGATGTGATCGCCTTGGTGGAAGCGTCGGCCAGCAGCCCGTTGTACGCCTTATTAAAGCGCGAAGACGAGAAGGCGGTGACGGAGCAGGCCTACGAGAATCCAGTGTTTGTCGAGGATTTGGTGCGAAATGTGGCCTTGCGGCTCAATGGCCTGGAACATGTCACCTGGTACCGGGTGGAAGCGGAAAATCAGGAAAGCATTCATAATCATAATGCTTACGCCTGCCTGGAAAAGGGGTAGAATGCCTCCGGGTTAGGGGATAGAACTAGGAAGGGATGTTTTTTGAAGATTTTTGTGGCGTCTTTGGTGGTATTTGCTACATTCACGCGCTCTTGAACGGGTGCGCCCGGCGCGCGGCGCGCGTGGCCGGGTTTGGGAAACGCGCTAACTGATGGGTCGAAATTGGTTCCAGTTGTGACAACTAAAAAAGGCATTGCAAAGAAAACGACGGGTACTGCGGAAGCTCGCGGCAAATCGCAGGGAGCAGCCACGGCAGCCTCTATCTTGGGGATTACGCCCAACAAGCCCAATCCCGCCCAGCCCGCCCCCATCAAACCGGAGTGGGAGAAATATTACCGGATTTTGCTCGATTTGCGGGAGCGCCTGCAGAACCAGATGAGCGGCCTGGCGAAGGAGTCCGCCGAAGAAATCGCCAATTACAGCCTGCACATGGCTGATTCGGGCACGGATAATTTTGACCGCGATTTCGCGTTAAGTTTGCTCTCCTCCGATCAAGACGCCATTTACGAGATCGAGGAAGCTTTGAAACGGATTCAAAAGGGCACCTACGGAGTTTGCGAAATCACCGGCAAACCCATACCCAAGGCCCGCTTGGACGCCATTCCCTGGACCCGCTTTACGGTGGAGTCGCAATCCCAGCTGGAACGCGAAGGGGCTTTGCGCCAGCGCCGCCTGGGCGCTTTGGGCACCATCGACAACGCCGGGGTGGCGGAAGTCGAAGAAGAGGAAGAGGCCGAAGAACGCCCTTCCCGCGAAAAAGAATAAATTTAACCCAATTAGAATATTATGCCTCGTGAAACTGTAACGCTGGAATGCACCGAAGCGCGCAAGGAAGGCAAGCCGCCCTCCCGGTACCTGAGTTCGCGCAATAAAAAGCTCAAAACGGAAAAGCTCGAGTTGATGAAATACAACCCGTTCCTCCGCCGCCATACCCTGCATAAGGAAATCAAGTAGTTTCTATGCCTCGCAAAACTAATACCGATAAAAAAGGCGAACGCCGCGGCCGCGGCGGCATGTCCGAGTCCCGCACTCCTCGCCCGAAACCCAAGATCGATTTCACCGTCGACGCCCTGGATTACAAGAACGTCAACCTGCTCCGGCAGTTTGTGACGGATCAGGGCCGCATCCTGCCCCGCAAGTACACCGGGCTGCCGGCGCATTATCAGCGCCAGCTTTGCCGCTCGGTCAAACGCGCCCGGCAGATGTTGTTGATGAAGTAACCGGCCGCCACCGGTTTTCGCAAAATCGCTTTTATCGCCCTTCGCTGCTGGTGGCCACCCGGTTGCCCGCAGCGTTGGGCTTTCTATTTTTCGGTTGGGCGGGTGTGTGCCCCCACTGAAAATGCGGTAGGGAAATCAGGCTCCGGGGGATGGCGTAAAAAAATTTGAATATTTTCCTGGCTCCGGTGTCTACTTTCGTCGATAGAGGCTTGGCCTCTTAATTAGGTGTAAGCTAGGTTTGCCATGCTGAAGTTTCGGCACCCTTATAGCCTTGGCGGTGCCAGAAACGCGGGTGGCAGGAAAAGCCGGAATGTTTCACATCCCGGCGAGACGATTCCACCTTGGGAGAACGTCAAATGATTAAGATTCAAGATCTGACCAAAACCTTTGGGCCGAAGACCGCGGTGAACGGCATTTCCTTCACTGTCGAACGCGGCGAGGTGCTGGGTTTTCTCGGGCCCAACGGCGCCGGAAAATCCACGACCATGCGCATGGTCACCGGCTTCATTCCCCCCACTTCGGGGCGCATTCAAACGGGTGAGTTCGATATGCTGACCCAGCCCATTCAAGCCAAAAGCTTGATTGGCTATCTGCCGGAAAACGCGCCGTTGTATTCCGACATGACCGTTTCCGGCTTCTTGGGCTTCACCGCCGAAGCCCGCGGCTTGCGGGGCGCTGAAAAGCAGAAAGCGGTGAACCGCGCGATCGAGCTTTGCTTCTTGGAAAAGGTCGTGCACCAAAGCATCGACACCCTTTCCAAGGGCTACCGCCACCGCGCCTGTTTCGCCCAAGCCATCATCCACGATCCACCCATCCTGATCATGGATGAGCCGACCGATGGCTTGGACCCCAACCAAAAATTTGAGATGCGCTCCCTCATCCGGCGCATGGGCGAAAAGAAAACCATCATTTTCTCGACGCACATTCTGGAAGAGGTGGACGCCGCGTGCACGCGGGCCATTGTGATTGATCGCGGCAATATCGTCGCCAACGGCACCCCGGCCGAGCTGAAGCAAAAAGCTGACGGCGCGGGCACGGTGCTGGTGCGCGTGGCCGGGTTATCGGCCGCGGCGCTGCAACAAGCATTATCGCCGCTGTCGTCGGTGCGCAAAGTGGCCCTGATCGAGGAAACCGCCGGGGGCGTTTGCGCCCGGATTTTTCCGCAGGCCAAGAGCAACGGGACCCCGCTGTCAAAGGCCATTTACGAATTGGCCGTCAAATCGGCTTGGCAGTTGGAGGAATTGCACACTGAGGAAGGGCGCCTGGATGAAGTCTTCCGCGCCATCACTTTATCCGATACCGCAAAGGAGGGCCGCTAATGAATAGTTTTGGAAATATTTACGCGATCGCCAAGCGCGAGTTGAACGGTTACTTCGCCTCGCCGGTCGCCTACGTGTTCATCGTCATCTTTTTGCTGCTGTCCGGGTTCTTCACCTTTATGGTGGGCCAATTCTTTGGCCAGGGCGAAGCCTCGTTGAACGCCTTTTTCATGTGGCACCCGTGGCTGTACCTGTTCCTGGTGCCGGCTGTGGGCATGCGGCTGTGGTCGGAAGAGCGCCGCCAGGGCACCATCGAGCTATTGCTGACCATGCCGATCACCACCTGGCAAGCCATCGTGGGCAAGTTCCTGGCCGCCTGGGCGGTGCTCACCTTATCGCTGTTCCTGACTTTGCCGATGGTGTTCACCGTGCGCTACCTGGGCTCGCCCGACATGGGTGTGATCTTCTGCGGTTACGTGGGCAGTTTCCTCCTGTCGGGCGCTTGCCTTTCGATCAGCTCGATGACCTCCGCGATGTCCCGCAACCAGGTCGTCAGTTTCATTATTTCCGTGGTGGCTTGCCTGTTCCTGATCCTTGCCGGCTGGCCGCCGGTGTTGAAGATGCTGGAAAGCTGGGCCAGCCCGTGGCTGATCCAAACCGTGGCCGGATTCAGTGTGATGACCCACTTTGAATATTTGCAAAAAGGGGTGATCGACACGCGTGACGTGGCCTTTTTCGTGCTGGTGATGGTGTTCTGCCTCTTTACCACCAGCGTCATCATTCGCAGTCACCGGGCCGGTTGATCCACACCAAACGGACGCACACTATTAACGCATCATTTCATAGCTGCCATGAATAAGAAATCTACTCAACTGAGTTACCTGTTCTCTGGCGCGGGGGTGGCCATCATGTTCCTCCTCCTGGTCGCAATTTACGTCATTGCCGGCGTAGTCAAGCATCGCTTCGACATGACCGCCGACAAGATCTACACCTTAAGCCCGGGAAGCGCGGCGATCCTCAGCAAACTCGACACCCCGGTGGAAATCCGTTTTTACTGTTCCCAACGGGTGAACTCGATGCCCATGTTCCTCAAAAACTACGCCCAGCGCGTGGAGGACTTGCTGAGCGAGTACGCCAAGAATTCACGGGGCAAAATCACGATCAAAAAATATGATCCCGAGCCGGATTCCGACGCTGAGGACTCCGCCAGCCTGGATGGCGTGGAAGGCCAGATGCTGAACACGGGCGAGAAAATCTTCATGGGCTTGGCCGTGAGCTGCCTGGATGCCAAAACCGCGCTGCCGTTCCTGGCCCCGAACCGGGAGAAACAGCTCGAGTACGATGTTACCCGCGCCATTTCGCAAGTGATCACCAGCGAAAAACCGGTCGTGGGCATCATGAGCCCGCTGCCCGTCTTCGGCATGATGAACCCGATGATGATGCAGATGGGCGGCGGCCGCCAGGAACCCTGGTTTTTGGTGGGCGAACTCAAAAAGGATTACACCGTCCGGCAAGTGGAAATGACGGCGGACAAGATCGATGACGACATCAAAGTATTGGTTTTGGTTTATCCGCGCGACATCACCGAGAAAGCCCAGTTTGCCATCGACCAATTCGTGTTGCGCGGCGGCAAGCTGCTCGCCTTTGTGGATCCGCTGTGCTACTTCGACGATCGCGGCGCGCAGAACAACCCGATGCAGCGCAATCTCAATAGCGGCGCGAGCCTCGACAAGCTCTTCAAAGCCTGGGGCGTGGAATTCGACAAGGCCAAAGTGGTGGCCGATCTCAACTTCTCCACCCGCTTGAACCAAAATGGCCGCGCGGTGGCGGTGCCCGCCGTGCTCTCGCTCAATGGCGAAGGCGTGGACGCGGAGGATGTGGCCACCAGCCAGATCGACAGCATGGTGCTGCCGTTTGGTGGCGTGTTTGCGGGCGCACCCGCCGAAGGGCTCAAAAAAACCGTGTTGCTCAAAACAACCACTCAGTCGCAGTTGATCGAAAAAATGATGGCGGAGTTTTCGGGCGAACAGACTTCGAAGGACTTCGTGGCTTCGGGCAAAGAACAAGCGCTAGCCATTCGCTTGATGGGCAAATTCAAAACCGCCTTCCCGGATGGCCAGCCCAAGGAGGTTGCCGACGCGAAGAAGGAAGACAAGAAAGACGAAAAAACCGACGCCTCCGCCGCGTTGAAAGAATCCAAGACGGATGGCGTGGTGGTGTTGGTGGGCGATTGCGACATGCTCTTCGACCAGGTGTGCGTGAGCGTGCAAAACTTCCTCGGCCAGCGCATCGCGCAGCCGTTGAACCAAAACCTGGACTTTTTGCAAAACGTGGTCGATCAACTGGCGGGCGACAGCAACCTGATCGGCACCCGCAGCCGCGCCTCGATGACCCGTCCTTTCACCCTGGTGAAGAAGATGGAAACCGAGGCCAACGACCGCTATCGCAACAAGATTAAAGAACTGGAAAAAGTGCTGGCCGAAACGCAGCAGAAAATTAACGAGAAACAAGCCAAGAAAGAAGGCGGCCAGCGGTTCATCCTGTCGCCCGAACAACAGGCGGACATTCAAAAATTCCGCCAGGAAGAAGCGCGCATCAAGCGCGAGCTGAAGAAAGAGCGCAAGAATTTGCGCCAGGACGTCGAGGCGCTCCAAACCCGCCTGGAATGGATTAATATCGCTGGAATGCCTTTCTTTGTGATGGCCGCCGGCCTCACATTGGCTGTGATTAAACGCAAAAAGACTGCCGCCAAATGAACCTGAAACAACTCTCGATCCTCATTGTCCTGGTCCTCCTCGTCGGGGGTGTGGGCCGGGTTTTGTACCAACGCAACGCCGCATCGTGGCAAGCCACCACGAATCCCACCGAGCAAAAGCTGCTGGGGGAATTCCCGATCAATGACATCACGCAGGTGGTGGTCAAACATCAGACGAATCAAGTGACGCTGGTGAAGGGCGATGCCGAGTGGAAGGTCAAGGAGCGTTACGATTACGCCGCCAATTACAACGATCTGCAGGAATTCTTGCGCAAGCTGTGGGAAATGAAAGCCGTGCAGCGCCAGCAAGTGGGCGCTTCCTTGCTGGGCCGTTTTGAATTGCTGGCTCCGGATAAGGCCACCAACGGCGCCACGCTGGTTGAACTTAAGGATAAGTCGGGCAAGACGGTGAAATCCCTATTGCTGGGGAAAAAGCACATGCGCAAATCGAATGGCGGCGCCTCGCCGTTTGGCGGGGAAGACCCGGGCTGGCCCGACGGCCGTTACGTGCTGGTGCCCGACAGCGGCGCCACGCCGGACGTCTGCGTGGTCACCGAGCCGTTTAGCAACATCGAGCCGCGCCCCGAGCAGTGGATCGCCAAGGAATACATCAAGATCGACAAGATCAAATCGGTCAGCGTCGTCTCGACTAACGCTACCAACAACTGGACGGTGACGCGCGAGAAGGAAGGCGGCGAATTGAAATTGAGCGACGCCAAGGAAGGCGAAGTGCTGGATACCGCCAAAACCTGGGGCATCGGCAATTTGCTCTCCTCGGCCAATCTGACGGACGTGCTCCCGCCGGATGCCAGCGCCGAAGCCAACGGCTTCGACAAGCCCATCACCGCCAAGGTCGAGACGTTCGATAACTTCACTTACACCATCCAGGTGGGCCATGGCGCGAATGACGATCAAATCCCCATTCGCCTGACGGTGGCCGCCAACCTGCCCAAAGAACGTGAGGCGGGCAAGGACGAGAAGCCGGAAGACAAAGAGAAACTCGACAAGGAGTTCAAGGAGAAGACGGCCAAACTCGAAGAGAAGCTCAAGCAAGAAAAGGGCTATGAAAAATGGACGGTGGTATTGGCCAAGTACTCCGTGGACTCGCTGTTGAAGGGGCGCTCCGAATTGCTCAAGAAAGAGGAGAAAAAACCGGAGGCCGGGGCGGAAGCCACGCCAGCCGAAGGCGCCGACGCCGATGATGAATCGAAGATGCCCACGCTGGATGACTTAGACGTTACTCCCAAACAACCTTAAGCTTTGCTGTTCAAATTAAGGGCGCGCTCTTTCGGGCGCGCCCTTTTTACTTAGGGGAGGCGGTGGCTAATCCCTTAAATAGAGGTTACTCGTTGCCTATCTTGAGCAAATGCCGTATAAAGAGGCCATATTATCCAGGCCAGGCTATTTGGGAGAATAGCCTTATTGTGCCGTCAGTCCATGGAAGCCCAAAACGACCGTCAATTAAGTGCCGCTAAACCGCGAATGGCTCCGGCGGTCCTGCGCATCGTATTGTCTTACGCTTTGTTCGCTTCCCTCTGGATTTTGCTGAGCGACCGGGCGCTGGAAGCCATGGTGTCCGACCCGGCGGCGCGCGTGCAATGGTCCATTTTCAAGGGCTGGGCATTTGTGGCGGTGACCGCGACTCTGCTGGCCTTTTTGCTGCGCCGTGAATTCTTGTTGCTGGCCAGCGCGCAAACGGCGTTGCGCGAAAGTGAGGAGCGTTTGCGTTTGCTAGGGGACAATCTCCCCAATAGTTACGTCTATCAATTCGTTCGGGAAAAGGGGGGAGGGACACGGTTTCTGCACGTGAGCGCCGGGGTGGAACGCGTGCATGGCGTGCCGGCGGAAGCCGTGTTAAAAGACGCCAGCCTGTTGCACCGTCAGACGGCGGCGGAAGATTTGGCGAATATGCCGGCTTTGGAAACCGCCACGATGCAAACTGATGGCCACTTTGCCATGGAATTGCGTTTTCAGCGTGCGGATGGGCAATGGCGCTGGCTGCAGGTGCTTTCCCGCCCGCGCACGGGCTTGGGCGGCATGTGCGTATGGGATGGGGTGGCCACGGATATCACGGATCGCAAAGAAGCCGAGTCGGCCATGCGGGAAAGCGAGGAGCGGTTCCGGGCCATGGCCACCACTATCACCGATGGGGTGGTATTAATAAATCCTCAAAGGCGGATTTATTTCTTTAATGCCGCCGCCGAAAAAATGTTCGCCTGTGTGGCGCCGGAGGTTTGCGGGCGGGAATTGCAGGCATTGCTCAAGCCAGGGGCTAATCAGCCCAGGCTAGACACGGTGTTTGATGAGTTAATGGCCGCCGGCCAAGGGAATCTCCCCGGCAAAACCTTTGAATTAGTGGCCCAGCGCCGGGGAGGCGAAGAGTTTCCCCTCGAGATTTCCCTCTCCACGATGTGCCTGCGCGAAACCACGCATATCGTGGGGATCATGCGCGATATCACCGAGCGCAAGCGCTTGGAAGGCCAGTTAAGCCAGGCCTTGAAGATGGAGTCCGTCGGCCAATTGGCGGGTGGCGTGGCGCATGATTTCAACAATATCCTCGCCGTGCTCATGATGCAAATAAGCTTGTTGAAGCGCGACCGCGGCTTGTCGCCGGCCTTGCGCGAACCGCTTGAGGAGATGGAAACGGAAGCGAAACGAGCCGCGAACTTGACCCGCCAGTTGCTCCTGTACAGCCGCCGCCAGGTGATGCAAACCCAGGTGCTCGACATGAATGCGCTGGTGGATAATTTGCTCAAAATGCTGCGCCGTTTGCTGGGGGAGCATATTCAAATCTCATTTGCGCGATGGGCCTATCCGGCGTGGGTTGAAGCCGATTCGGGCATGCTGGAGCAGGTGGTGACTAATTTGTGTGTCAATGCCCGCGATGCCATGCCCAAAGGCGGCCAATTACGCTTGGGAATAAGGGTGCGGGAGATTAATCCGGAAGAAGCCAAAACCAATATTGAAGCCCGGCCGGGAACCTTTGCCTGCCTGTCGGTATCCGATAACGGCTGTGGCATGGATGAAGCAACGCTCAAACGAATCTTCGATCCCTTTTTTACCACGAAGGAAGTGGGCAAAGGCACCGGCCTTGGGCTGGCGACGGTGTACGGCATTGTCAAACAACACCAAGGCTGGATCGAGGTGAAAAGTCGGCTGGGTGAAGGTACTATATTCTTCGTTAATTTGCCCGCTTCAGCACCGGCAGAGCCTGCCGCCGCACGTCCGAGCCTCCCGGCGGAGACCGTGGCGGGGGGCAGTGAAACCCTGCTTTTAGTTGAGGATGACCGGCAAGTAAGGCGGGCGCTGAGCCTGTTTTTGCGGGGCCAGGGCTACCAAGTCATTGAAGCGGGCAGCGGAGTGGAAGCCCTTCGCCTGTGGAATTTGCACCAATCCACAATCAATTTATTGCTCACCGACATGGTCATGCCGGAAGGCATGACTGGCCTCGAATTGGCCGATCAATTGCGCGGCCGCAAACCCGGGCTCAAGGTTATTATTTCATCCGGTTATAGTTCGGAGTTGCTAGGGCCGGGAGGCAAATTAGCGGCGAATGTTTTGTATTTGCCCAAACCCTGCGAGGCCACTTTGCTGGCCAAAACCGTGCGCGAGTGTCTGGACTCACCTTCCGTTTCTTGACAGCGGGGGTTTGACTTGCTGGGCGGCCATGATAGCTTCGTGGCACAAGCAATCAACCTTGGAGGAACCCGGCGAGTTTACTGCTGGATTGTCGTTATAAACTCGTCTCACGTTCTGGATACCCATGAGCCAGACGCCACTACCAGAGCGGACGGTGCAGCACCCAACAGCCAGGGTGTTCATCTGGATATTTGTCTTGCTGACGGCCGGCATTGGGGCCGCCGGGTGGAGCTATCAACAGCAATACGAGAGGAAATTCCGGGAAGAGGTTAATCACCAACTGTCCGCGGTCGCGGAATTGAAAGCCAACGATTTGGCTCAGTGGCGCACCGAACGGTACGGGGACGCTCAAATGTTTTTTCGCAACTCGGCCTTTTCCACCTTGTGGCGCCGCCATTTGGGAAATCCGCAAGAGCCGCATTGGCGCCAGCGTCTGCATCAGTGGTTGTTGAACGTGCAGGAAAATGTTCATTATGACCGGGTATACGTGCTCGATCTTCAGGGAGTAGAGCGATTCGCCGTGCCATCCACGCCGGAGGACGCGCCTTGGATTCAGTTGCGCAATGTAACCGAAGTGCTGGCCGCTACCAATATTGTAATGCTCGATTTTTATCGGCAAACGGGTGCTTCGCAGGTGCGTCTGGCCATGTTGGTGCCCATTTACGATGAGGAGAGCAACGGCCAGCCGTTGGGAGTGCTAGTGTTACGGATCGATCCCGATCGTTATCTGTACCCCTTTTTGAGCCGCTGGCCGGTCCCCAGCAAAACCGCCGAGACGCTGATTGTGCGGCGCGATGGGGATAATGTCCAATTCCTCAATGAATTGAGGTTTGGGACTGGCCGTGCCCTGGAGCGCAAAGCGCCGCTTTCCCAATCCGATTTGCCTGCCGCCAAAGCGGTGTTAGGCCAAACCGGCGTGGTGCATGGCGTGGATTATCGCGGGGCACCCGTGGTGGCGGCGTTGCGCGCAGTGCCCCATTCCCACTGGTATTTGGTGGCCCGGATGGATACCGCCGAAGCCTATGCTCCGCTGCGGGAACATACCTGGGTGCTCGGCGGCTTGATGTTATTTATGGTGATGGCCGCCGGAACGGGAGTCGCCTGGGTTTGGCGCCATCAATGCGCGCGATTTTACCAGCAGCAGTATGAATCGGCGCTGGCCCTGGAGGCGAGCGAACGCCGTTACCAAACGCTCTTTAAGAACATGGCTTCGGGTTTTGCGTTGCACGAGGTGGTTTATGATCACGAACAGCAGGCCCGCGACTTCCGTTTTTTGGAGGTTAACCCGGCGTTTGAGGGGCTGGCTGGATTGCGGTCCGGGCAATTGACCGGGCGGCTGGCGCGGGAAGTTTTTCCCGGCGCCAATGAGGCTTGGCTGGCGCAATACGCCCAAGCCGCCCAAGACGGCGCGCCCTGCCGGTTTGAGCAGTTCCACACCGGGTTAGGCCGGCACTTTGAGGTGGTTGCTTACTCGCCCGCTCCTGGCCGGTTGGCGGTGCAAATGATGGATATCACTGTCCGCAAGACTGCCGAGTCGGAAATCCGCCAACTCAACACCCAGTTGGAACAGCGGGTGGCGGAGCGCACCACCCAGCTGCAAAACACGGTGCATGAGCTGGAAGCTTTTTCTTACTCCATATCGCATGATTTGCGGGCGCCCCTGCGGCATATCAATGGCTTCGCGGAATTGCTCGCCAAACAATGCGCCGGCCAATTGCCGGGCAAGGGCGGCCACTATCTGGAAGCCATTGCCGATTCGGCCCGGCAAATGGGCTGCCTGATCGATGACTTGCTGCAATTCTCCCGCACGGGCCGGCTAGAAATGCACCCGGCAGGGGTTGGGATGGATGGCTTGGTGGCGGAAGTGCTGGCTCCTTTGCGGGTTGCCGATGAGGGCCGCGCCATCGAATGGGTCGTGGGCAATTTGCCGCGGGCCCACGGTGACGCCGCGTTGTTGCGCCAGGTATGGGCCAATTTGCTCGACAACGCCGTTAAATATACCCGCCCGCGCGACCCGGCGCGCATTGAAATTGGAGGCCGGGAGGCCGGCACTGAAATGATTTACTGCGTCCGCGATAACGGGGTGGGTTTCGATATGCGGTACGCTCGCAAATTATTTGGCGTTTTCCAGCGCCTGCATCGTTCCGAGGATTTTGAAGGCACTGGGATTGGGCTGGCGACGGCTCAGCGCATTGTCCTCCGCCATGGCGGCCGGATTTGGGCCGAAGCGACCCCGGACCAGGGGGCCACGTTTTATTTCGCGCTCCCGCGCGCCGCCACCGCCGAACCGCGGGGGGAGCCTGGGGCCCCCGCACCCATTTTGGAAACCACTCTTAACTCATGAATCAACTCCGGCCCATCTTGCTAGCGGAAGACAATCCCCGAGACGCGGAACTCACCTTGGCCGCGCTGGCGGGCCATCGCTTGCTCAACCCTATCATCGCGGTTCGCGATGGCGTGGAAGCGCTGGAATTTTTACGCCGCGAAGGGGTTTATCAAGCCCGGCCGCCGGGCTTGCCCGCCGTCG
>MTLE01003208.1_pt2 | contig 22959 bp, 18 predicted proteins | sample 1982461 | NCBI WGS metagenome assembly MTLE01 (sample SAMN05712605, study PRJNA340218) | biofilm metagenome | isolation source: sample SPL anode biofilm adapted to -200 mV | place: USA | collected 2012-02-03
ACCAACATCCTGGCGCTGAATGCCGCCGTGGAAGCCGCCCGCGCGGGCGAAGCAGGCATGGGCTTCGCGGTGGTGGCCGACGAAGTGCGCAACCTGGCTCAACGCAGCGCCCAAGCCGCCAAGGAAACCGCTGCCAAAATCGAGGGTGCCATTGCCAATACGAACCAAGGAGTCCAAATTAGCGGCAAAGTCGCCGAGGGGTTGAACTTGATATTGAATAAGGTCCGGCAAGTGGACGAATTGGTAGCCGAAGTTGCGGCCGCCTCCCAAGAGCAAAAACAGGGCATCGAACAGGTCAACATCGCCATTAGCCAAATGGATAAAGTGACCCAATCCAACGCGGCCAACGCCGAAGAAAGCGCCAGCGCGGAAGAAAAGCTCAACGAGCAAGCCATTGCTTTGAAGGAAGTCGTCGCCCAATTGCGGATTTTGATCGATGGCACTTCGCGTGCTGAAACCCCGAAAAACTCGGCCCGCAGTTAACCCGGACAACGGAAAAACTCCGTCACCATGGTTATTAGGAAGCGATCCCACCAGTTCGCCTAAAGGTGCTGATGGGATCGGATAAATCGATAAGCCAACGGCTAACTACTCGTTCTTCGATTAAATGTCGCGCTAAATTGAACCAGCGCACGCAATGGTCGAGGATCACACTGTCGGAAGTCGCAATAATCTGCGGGGTTTCGGCCAATACTTTGTCCGGGCTGAAAACCAGTTCCACCTCCCAGGGCCAATGTTCCTTGGCGGCCAAATCCAATAGCATGCTTTTGAGCCGGCCACTGTTGGAAACCGGTTGATCCAGCCACCACCGGCAGCGGCTGATCCCCCACCCGCTCAATGCTTTGCCGAGCATATGCAAGGCGGGAACCGTTTCTTCGACTTGCCGGTAGCCACCGTGAGTCCCGGCCATATCGCGAAAACAGCCGTCGCGTCCACGCAAGATCACGCCTCCCGCTAAGGCGGACTCCAAGGCATTGAGCAGGTTATAACCATCCACCCATAATTCATTGCCGCGCAAAGCGCCCGGTGAAACCGCATGCAACTGGCGGCGGGCCAAAGCGGCGTCCGTGCAAACACACCGTGCCACTGCTAAACGCTGGCGGCGGACTAAATCATAGCGATTGCCCACCAACTCCAAGGCGGAAGGCAGCGCATAGCCGCGATTCAAGAGCCAGCACAAATCACTCGCGGCCAATCGCATGATCTCGCAGGCTTGCGGCGCAAATAACCGGGCATCCTCGGGATCGGGACCACGATGGCGGCGGCGATCGGGCATGTGCCACTATTACAAGAGGCCAGCCATGCGGGAAAGTCGAAAGCTCAGCCCATCCGGAAACCACACCCAACTTAGCGAATTTAGCCACCCTCCACAGTTTCCCTGATCTATTATTGTATCGCACTCCCCATCAAAACCATTCCCATCCTCTAAACGATGGCAACTGGCAAATAACGAGTTATAACGATACAGCCTTTTACTTAAGGCAGTGATAACCCATTTGCGGCATTTTCCCGGGGGGCAAAATCTGGCAGCCTTAACGGAAGCAATAAGCCTTGGGTGCGTGCGAATGTGCCTAGGTTTGCAGCGCCGTCGTCCTGCAAAGGAAACAACGCTGCCGCATAAGGTTGGTGTGTTAAGGTCAGGCCGGGCCCGTTGCCCGGCCTATCTTTTTTTAGAATGCCAACGGACAAAACACCCAGTGCAAGCAGGGCTCACCCACTCCTGGATACCGGCAACCAAGGGCCATGCAGGGACGGGGATAATTATTTCTTTTCCGCTTGATGCCCAAGCGATAGTCCGGCTTAATCGCTGGCGTCAGGGCCCACGGAACGTGGACTTTCAAACCCCGCCAGGGCAGGAATGCAGCAACGGTAGATTGCTCTGCGTCTGCCGTGGTCACCCTGACATTAATTTTTAATGTTCCGCGCGTGGCCAAGCGTGTGAACTGGAGTGCTGAGCGAGCCTCATGTCGTATCAAGTCATAGCCCGGAAATACCGTCCGCAACGGTTTGCCGACGTGGTGGGGCAGGAGCACGTCACCCAGACCCTCATCAACGCCATCGCGCAAAACCGCATTGCGCACGCTTACCTTTTTGTCGGCCCCCGGGGCACGGGCAAAACCACCATCGCGCGCATCTTCTCGATGTGCCTCAATTGCACCGGCGGCCCCAAAGCGGATTTTCCGGCCGACGATCCGCGCTGTTTGGAAATCGCCGAAGGCCGGTCGCTGGACGTGTTGGAAATCGACGGTGCCAGCAATCGCGGCATCGAGGAAATCCGGGCGCTGCGCGACACGGTCAAGTACGCCCCCACGGCGGGCAAGTTCAAGATTTACATCATCGACGAGGTGCACATGCTCACCAAGGAGGCGTTCAACGCCCTCCTGAAGACCTTGGAAGAGCCGCCCGCGCACGTGAAGTTCATGTTCGCGACCACCGAGCCGGAGAAAGTGCTGCCCACGATTCTCTCCCGCTGCCAGCGGTACGATTTACGCCGCATCCCCGCCGGCCGCATTGCCCAGCACTTGGGTTACATTTCCGAACGGGAAAACGTGGTTATCGGCGAGGCCGCCCGGCTGGCCATCGCGCGCGGGTCCGAAGGTTGCATGCGCGACGCCGAATCCACCCTCGACCAGCTCATCAGTTTTTGCGGCAACCAGATCGAGGAAAACGACGTGCTCTCGATGTTTGGCCTGGCCGCGCGAGGCCAGATTCAAACCTTGGCCGGGGTGCTGCTGGATGGCGATGCCGCCCAAGCCCTGCAAATCCTCCAAGACTTGGAGAAAAACGGCAAAGACCTGGGACGCTTGGTGTCCGATTTGCTGGAGCATTTCCGCAACTTGCTCGTGTTCCTGATTAGCCAGGGCAATACGCAATTGCTCGAAATCACCGACGCCGAGGCGGCCGTGTTCCAGGAACAAAGCGCCCGCACCACCGTCGAGGCGCTCACGCGTGTCATGGAAACCCTAGCCGACGGCGAGAACCGGCTGCGGGACGCGGTTTCCAAGAAAATTTACGTCGAAGTCACCCTGCTCAAAGCCATCCAATCTCGCCAAGCCATGAGCTTGGATGCGGTGCTGCGGCAATTGAATCAATTGCGTGGCACCAGCCCCAGTGGCAAAACGGAAACCGCCGCCACGCCGGTTGCTAAGCCCGCGCCCATTCGCACTGCGGCGCCAGCGGCCCCGAGTGTTGAGCCCAAACCCGCTCCGGCCGCCCCCGCGCGCCCGGCATTGCTTTCCCCCAGCCCGGCGCCCGCGCCTGTAATGCGCGACGCTCCGGTGGCGGCACCCGCGCCCAGCGCGCCCGCGGCCGAGCCCGCGTTGTTTGCGCTGGAGGCCAAACCCGCCGCCGCGCCGGCCACAGATGAGGATTTGGAGGCCGCCTGGAGCCGCATCTTGGAAGCCGTGGGGCAAGCCAGCCAATTTACCCGCACTTACCTCCTGCAGGCGCATCCGGTTTCGCTCACCGCCACCGTGCTCACCATTGGTTTCTCCCCGGAATCCATCGACAGCATGGATTTCGTGGATAACGCCCGGAACCGGAAATTGATCCAAGACAAAGTGCGCGATCTCGGTTTGGGCGAAGTGCAGGTCAAAGTTATCAAACTCGCGGCGGGCAGCGTGCCCGCGCGCACCGCCCCTGTGGCGGCAGCCTCCGTGCCGGAACCCAAACCTGTGAGTGCCCCGGCGCCGAAGCCTAAGAAAGCGCCGGACGCCAAGCCCGAAGCGGCGGCGGAGCCTAAGCCCGAAGCCAAACCGGTCCCAGCCACCGTGCTGTTGGACAAGGACGAATTTAAAAACGACCCGTTGATCAAACAGGCCCTTGAAATCTTCAAGGGGCAAATCCTGGAAGTTCACCGGCCAACTCAGGGGACATAAATATGTCGAGCATCGGAAAATTGATGAAGCAAGCCGCGCGCATTCAGCGGCAAATGGAAGACGTGCAAAACCAATTGGCGGCCCGCACCGTGGAAGCAACGAGCGGCGGCGGCGCGGTCAAAGTGGTGGCCAAGTGCGACGGCTCGCTCGCGTCGGTCAAAATCGATCCGCAAGCGGCCACGCCCGCGGACATCCAGTTATTGGAAGACATGATCATCACCGCGGCCAACAACGCCCTGGCGCAAGCCAAGGAGATTTCCAACGCCGAGATGGGCAAGGTCACTTCCGGCTTGAGCATCCCGGGCTTGATGTAGCCAGGCGCGGCCAGCCACACCGCCTTAAGCCATGAATTTGCCGGAGCCACTGGCGGGGCTAATCGCCGAACTGGGCAAATTGCCCGGCATCGGACCGCGGTCCGCCGAACGCATTGCCTTGCACCTGGTGCAGACGGATCCCGCCAACTCCCAACTGCTGGCGGCCGCCGTGCTGGCCGCCCGGGAGAAAATCCAGCCCTGCCAAACTTGCGGCGCGCTTACCGAGCGCCAGCCCTGCGCCATTTGCGCCGATTCCCGGCGCGACCCCGCCGTGATCTGCGTGGTGGAACGCGCCACGGATATTTTGAGCCTGGAAAAGGCGGGCGCTTTCCACGGCCGGTACCATGTGCTCGGCGGGAAAATCTCGCCGGTGGACGGCGTCGGACCGGAAGATTTGCGGATTGCCGAATTGGAGCAGCGGCTGGGCCCAGGGTCGGGCGTGCAGGAGATTATCTTGGCCCTAGGATCGGACGTGGAGGGCGACGCCAGCAGCTTTTACCTGGCCCGGCGACTCGCGCCGCAAGGGGTCAAAGTCACCCGCCTGGCGCAAGGCATGGCCGTGGGTGCCAGCTTGGAGTACGCGGATGAGTTAACCTTGGGCCGGGCCATCGAAGGCCGCCGCGCCATTGAATCATGAACGATCAGCCAGCCATCATTTTCGACTTGGGCAAAGTGCTCGTGGACTTCGACTACATGATCGCCGTCAACCGCCTGGCTCAGCGCTGTGGCGGCACCCCGGCGACGGTCGCGAAAATCCTGGCGGCATCCCCCTTGCTCATCGCCTATGAGGGGGGCGAGGTCAGCACCGCCGAATTCTTCCGCCAAGTGCGCGAGGCCACGGGATTTCCGGGCGATCTGGCGGAATTCTCCGAATTGTTCGGCAACATTTTCACCGAGATTCCCCTTTTGGTCGAAACGCAGCGCGAACTGCGCGCCGCTGGTTTCCCCTGCTACATTTTCTCGAATACCAACGAGCTAGCCGTGCGGTGGATCACTCAAAAGTTCCCCTTCTTCGCCAATTTCGATGGGTACATCTATTCCTTCGAGCACCGCGCCCAAAAGCCGGATCACCGGCTGTACGAAGTAGTCGAAGCCAAAGACGGCCGCCAAGGCAAACAATTAATCTACATCGATGACCGCCCGGAAAACATCGCCGCCGGCCAGGCGCGCGGCTGGCAAACCGTCCTGCAAGAAAACCCCGAAACCACGCGGGCCAAAGTGCGCGCTTTGACGGGGCTGGCGCGCTAGCAATTCGTCGGAATCAGGGGACGGCTACCAGGGCTTCGACTTTCCGTTACGGCCTTTCAAAATTAGGCCTATCATTCCGGCTTTACGGCATTTCACGTTTGTGCCACTTTGAGTTCATTCCATAATCTAAACTGTCAGTTGGTGGCACCGGGGTAACCGCCTTTGATTAACCACCTCCATAGGCTATGAAACGCAGATACTGGCTAGCTACAATCAGCCTTAGCATCATGGCTTGCGTTATATTGGGGCTTTGGTTGACCGCCCCCAAATATCCGGTGGCGCTTATACAAGTCGTCGATGCGGCCGGCCAACCGGTAACGGGCGCGTCGGTGTTCGTGGAAGGTATGCGGACCAAACCGGGCAATTTTCAAAGTGGCTGGTATGGCTGGAATCACCCCCGATCCAACGTGCCCCATGAGACCGCCGTAACCGGCCCGGATGGCTGGGTGAAATTGCCGTATCCCAAGTTTGTCTTTGAATACATCGAAACGGGCACTTTGTGCCTTTCCGTAAATCACCCGGATTACGTCCCCGCCCGGCCGGAACGCGTGGTGGCCAGCGCCCCTCCCGCCGGGGCCCCGTGGCGGATTAGGCTTGAAGACATCTGGGATCGCCTACGCCATAAAAAACTGGTGTCCCGGCCAGAACCCGTGGGGCTACAGAAAGGGGCCACGATACTGCTTACGGCCAGCCAGCTAGCCACCGCAAAAGAGGCCCGCTTATTGGGCCAATTCTCCACCGGGCAAGCGAATACCAACCAGCCTTATCCGGGGAAAGTCTTGGCCACGCGTTTAGCGGCGGGACGCATCAGCTATCGGGCGATTTGGCTGGAAACGAATGGCACCGCTTGGTTCAGCGAAATTCGCACGGTGCAAGCCGCCGCCGGTCAAACCCAAGAATGCCTGGTGGACCTAATTCGAGGCACTCTGGTGCAGGGCCAATTGGATGCCACTGTGCCCCGTCCGGTGAAGCATGGCCTCGTTGTGGCACGGGTGTGGCCCAAAGACTTAAAGCCGGAATCGGACCCGCCCACCTGGCACACCTGGGCACCCGTTCAAGAAAACGGCGACTTTGAATTGGGCTGTTTACCCATGGGAATATTGGAAATCAGCGCCTATTGCGATGGCTATGTCAGCACGAACGCACGCCCCCACGAAAACTCCCTCATCTATCCTCAAATCCATGAAATTGGAAGCCATGCACTGAACTTAAAAGTGGGGATGGAACCTACGGCTCAATTGGAAGTTTTGGCAACCGATGAGCAAGATAAGCGGTTAAAAGATGTGCACGTGGCGCTGGCCCCCAATATCCGCTATGGAGATTGGTCTTGCACCATTTTCATGAGTGACTGCGTCAAAACCGCCGATATTTTGCGCCAGCCTTCAAACCTTAAAACCGGCTCCGAACAATATGAACCGAAGTTTGACGCCCTGACCGATGCCAATGGTTTAGCGGTCCTCTCGAACCTACCAGCACTGGCGCATGATATTTATGCCGAGCATGAGCAATATGTGCTGCCGGTGGTGGATCGCGGCGGCGGATTGAAACACCGGCTGGCCAGCAGCACGCTAAGCCCCGGTCAAACCAATCGCATAACCCTTAAAATGGAACGTAAAGGCAAGGCGCCAATGGCCCATTATTAACGATCGACGGAAAGCCTCGCCTAGCTCGAAAAGATGCGCCTTCTAGAGCTTGTCCACGAACTGCTGCATTTTCTTTTCCTGTTTGGCAATGCAATCCACCAGTTTGAACTGGGTGCGGCAGCGGTCCAGGTTGTGCTCAGCGCGGTGAACGCGGAAATAAGTGTCGCCGGAAAGGAAATCCGTAAGAAAACGCAATCCGATAACGAAAGTAATGAGCTTGCCGGAGAAGGCTAAATAGGAGCGTTCCGCTTTGGTGAGAAAACCACCCGCGGCTTCCACATACCCCTTGGCCAGCGCCTCGAACATGGGCAGGCGCAGTTGCACTTTGGAAAGATCCTTTTCATCCTCCATCGTGGGACTGCTGGTGGTGCGCACCATATCACCGAAATCGTAGAGCACCAACCCCGGCATCACGGTGTCGAGATCGACCACGCAAATCTGGCCGCCGGTTTCCGTGTCGAGCATGACGTTGTTGAACTTGGTATCGTTATGCGTGATACGCTCGGGAATTTTGCCGGCCGCGTGGGCCTTGAGCAACACGTCGACCATTTTTTCATTCGCCAAAGCGAAAGCGATTTCGGACTTAGCCGTGGCGGCACGGTTGAAATGATCGCGTTCGACGGCTTCTTTGAAGGCGTCGAAGCGTTTCCGCGCATGGTGAAAATCGGGAATCGTTTCGTGCAGGCGCGGCCCGCCGAGATCCGCCAGCAAGCATTGAAAATTGCCGAACGCCTTGCCCGCCTCGAAAGCTTGTTGCGGGGTTTCGGCGGCTTCGAAAGTGCGCGTGTTTTCCACGAACACAAACGTGCGCCAGCAATCGCCATCTTCGGCTTGGAAATAGGATTTGCCATCCCGCGCGGGAATGACGCCCAGGACTTTGCGGGTGATTTCTTTTTCGCCCCGCTCCTGCAATTTGCGGCGGATGTGGGTGGTGACGCGCACCAAGTTCTCCATCACCTGGTCCGGCCGTTTGAACACCCCTTGGTTAATCTTCTGGTGAATGTACCGCACCCTGGCGCCGCCTTGGTCGTAAGTGGCGGTGTAGGTCTCGTTGATGTGCCCAATCTTGCACGGCTCGGCGTGGAGGATTTCGCCGTAGATCTGGAATTGGGTGGAGATACTCTCGATATCCAGCTCTCGATAGGGTGCCATAAATGGAGTCAGTTGGCGGCCGTCCCGTCTTTCTTGTCTTCAAGATTTTTGAGGTCCTCGGCCAGAAAACGGGCGACGTCCTTGAATTTGGGGATGTTGGCCGGCGAAATATCCATGAGCGTTTGATGGGCCTCGAGGCTGGTGCGCGCCATTTCCACTCGATTCGTGGGTGCGGTGGGGGCGGCTGCCTCGTAAGCCAGCGGGGCCACGCCGTTCACGACTTCAAACATCGTGCTGAGCCCCATGGTTTCGAAAGTTTCGACGATGCGATTATTGGGATTGAGCAACTGAATGGGCGGATACTCGGCCGAACCTTGCGGACGCTTGAGACTGAACCCGGCCAGCACTCCCAAAAAGGTGCTGTCCATGACCTGGCATTCGGTTAAATCCAAGGTGAACCGGCGGCTGCCTCGGGAGGCCAATTCGCTCAGCAGGGTTTTGAAATCGACACTGGAAGTAAAATTGGCACGGCCGGCGATTTTGATGAAAACCCCCGTATCGTCAACGGCCACCAACAGGCGCGCAGAAGCTGCATTCATGCCACAAAGTATGCGATGGCCCTAATATGAAGCCGAAAGGCGTGCGAGTCAAGGCATTGCAAGCCAGCGTTGATGCTCGAGCATGACGTAACGATCGGTCATTCCCGCCAGGTAATCGCACACGGCCCGGGGCCAGCCAATTTTGCCCGCGCGCTTGCGGCAATACTCGCCCACCGCCTCGGGATGCTCGAGGTAAAATGCGAACAGCTCGCGCAGCAACCGCACGGCCCGCAAGTTAGGCTCGTGCACCTCGGGATTGAAATACAAATTGCGCCGCAAATAATCGCGCAACTCCAGGTTGAGAGATTTGCGATCGGCGCCATATTGCACCAAGGGCTCGGTGGTGCGGCGGACATCATCGGCGGATTGCACCCCCGAATCGGCCAGGCGTTTTTCCGTGGCGAGCACCACATCGCGCACCTGGGTGTCGATCAAACAGCGGATGGTAAAGTACCACCGGCATTCGTCGGGCAATTCACCGTGCTCAGCTTGCACGGCGGCGGCGGCGTCATGCCAGGAGCGCACATCCTTCTGCAAGGCTTCCTCCGAAAGCAAACCCGATTCCAAACCATCGTCCAAATCATGGCTGTAATACGTGATCTCGTCCGCGAGATTGGCGATTTGCGCTTCGAGCGAAGCGTTGGGTAATTTGGCGGCCGAATCGCCGCCCGCCAAATCAGGCGTATCGTAGTGGGTTCGGTGTTTCTGCAAACCTTCCCGGGTTTCCCAAGTCAAATTCAACCCGGGAAAGCCGGGATACTTTTGCTCCAACTCTTCGACGATGCGCAGGCTTTGCCGGTTATGCTCGAAGCCGCCGTGCGCGCGCATCAAGTCGTTGAGCGCGATCTCCCCTTTATGGCCAAAGGGGGAATGGCCTAAATCGTGGGCCAGGGCGATCGTTTCGGCCAAATCCTCGTTGCAGCGCAAAGCGCGTGTGATGTTCCGGGTCACCGCCGCCACTTCCATGGTGTGCGTGAGCCGGGTGCGCAAATGGTCGCCGGTGCCGTTGAGAAACACCTGGGTTTTGTATTCCAGGCGGCGGAAGGCGCGGGAGTGGATTACGCGGTCGCGGTCCCGTTGGTAATGGGTCCGCCAATCGGGCGGCGGCTCGGGGTACAACCGCCCGCGAGACTCGGCGCTTTTTTGAGCATAGGGTGCCAGGATTTGGCGCTCCCGGGCTTCGAGCTCTTCGCGGGTCTGCGGCATGCGATCAAGAAGCGAGCATTTCCTGCACGGAGACCCCCCGCAACTCAAAGAGCCGCCGTATGGTATCCTCGATCAAGTTATTAGGGCAAGAGGCGCCCGCCGTAATGCCGATGGTGGCTTCGCCCTTGGTCAGCCAGTCATGAACTTCCACCTCTTTTTGCAGCTTGAGGTCATAGCGCACGATCAGGCGTTCGGAAACGATCTTGGACGCATTCTTGATGAAGTACGTCGGCAGCTTGGCTTCACCCATTTCGGCCAGGTGCGAGGTGTTGGAGGAATTGTAGCCCCCGATCACGATGAGCAAATCCAAGGGATCGCTCAGCAACCGCTGCAAGGCGTCTTGGCGATCCTGGGTGGCGCCGCAGATGGTGTCGAAGGAGCGGAAATGGCGATCTAATTCGCCCGCCCCAAAACGCTGAACCATGGCGGCGCGCAAGCGATGCTGCACTTCCTCGGTTTCGCCGCGCAGCATGGTCGTCTGGTTAGCCACGCCGATCGCCAGCAAATGCTGGTCCGGATCAAACCCATCGGAATGCGCCCCGGCAAATTTGTGTAAAAAAGCCTCTTTATCCCCCCCCTGCATGATATACCGGCAGACGTAATCGGTTTCCTCCAGGGTGAAGACGACCAAGTAATGGCCGCGGCCGCGGGCGATGGCGCGCGAGCTGGTGGCCTTGGTTTCCTCGTGCCAAGCTTTGCCATGAATAATGCTGGTGAAAGCGTCCCCGGCGTATTGCCGCACGCGTTTCCACACGCTCATCACGTCGCCGCAAGTGGTATCGATAAACTGGCAGCCTTTATTCTCCAGGGCCTGCATGGTGGCCATTTCCGCGCCAAACGCGGGAATAATCACCAGGTCACCCTCGGTCAATTCATTGATATCAGCGGTCTTCTCCTTGCCGGAAAGGAAGCGGATGCCCATGTTGCGAATCTGGTCATTCACCTCGGGATTGTGAATGATTTCGCCGAGAATATAGATGGGTTTGTCGGGAAACACCTTGCGCGCCGCGTAAGCGAGGTCGATGGCGCGTTCCACGCCGTAACAAAAGCCAAATTCTTTCGCGAGCTTGACCGTGAGGCCCTTGGCCACGAGGGGCTGGCCTTTGGCGCGCAAGCGGTCCACTAATTCACTGCGGTAATGGGACAACACCTGGGCCTGGACGGCTTGCATAATGTCCGGCCGGCGCAGGTTGATTTTGGGGGTATCTTGGCTCATGGGCTCACGATCCAGTCGAGAATGGCCTTCTGCACGTGCAGCCGGTTTTCAGCTTCGTCAAAAATGGTCTGCGCATTGCCTTCAAAAGTGGCTTCATCGATTTCCTTGCCGCGATAGGCGGGCAAGCAATGCATTACCAATACTCCAGGTTTGGCGCGGCGCACGAGATTTTCGTTTATTTGATAGCCGCCCAGCTGGCGGATGCGCTCGGCAGCTTCGGCCTCTTTGCCCATGGAAACCCAAACATCGGTGTAGAGCAAATCCGCGCCAGTGGCCGCTTCCAAGGGGTCTTCAAAACATTTCACGTTGCCGCCCGCGCGCGCGAGCCAGGCGGCCGAGGGCTGAAACGCCTTGGGCGCCGCCAGCCGCAATTGAAAACCGAGCTTGGCCGCGGCGAACATCCAGGAAACCGGCACGTTGCAGGAAGCATCGCCCACAAACACCACGGTTTTGCCCGCGATGGAGCCGCGTTTTTCCTCGAAAGTCATGATGTCCGCCAAGATCTGGCAAGGATGCTCGTCATCGGTCAGCGCGTTGATCGTCGGCCGCTGGGAATACGCGGCAAAGTCCTCCACATCCTGTTGCGCAAAAGTGCGGATAATGGCGCCGTGAGTCATCCGGCCCAGCACCCGGGCGGTGTCTTTGATCGGCTCGCCCCGGCCCAACTGAATTTCATTGGCGTTGAGAAACAGGGGCTGGCCGCCCAACTCGCGAATCCCCACCTCAAAGGAGACGCGCGTGCGCGTGGAGGCTTTGGAAAAGATCATGGCCCAAACTTGGCCCGCCAAGGGCTGCCGGGCATGGCGTCCACGTTCCGCTTTGATGGCTGGGGCCGCTCGCAAAATCGCTTCGATCTCCGCGCGCGGCAGGGTTTCGAGTTTTAACAAGTGTTTCATGGGGCGAGTCGCGACACTACATTTTCGATAATTTGCACCGCCTCTTCCGCATCCGCTCGGGTGAGGTTAAGGGCGGGCAACAGGCGCACGATTTGCGTGCCCGCCGGAATGGCGAGCATGCCAGCGGCGTGCAGGCTTTGGACAAATAATTGCGAAGCGGGTTTGCCGGCGTCCTTGAAGGCCGGAATCTCGGGCATCAATTCCAACCCGAGCATCAACCCCAGGCCACGCACGCCTTGCAGCACTACCGGAAAACGCCGCGCCAATTCGTGCAACTCCGCCACTAAAAAGTCGCTTTGTTGCCGGGCGTTATTCGCCAATTTTTCGTTCGTGGACACTTCGAGCACTTTGAGCGCCACGGCACATCCCAGCGGCGTGCCCCCAAAAGTGCTGGCGTGAGTGCCCGGCCCCAGCAAATCCGCGTAAGGCTGGCGCACCCAGAACGCGCCCATCGGGAAGCCCCCGGCCAACGATTTGGCCATCGAAATGCCGTCCGGCAAAAAGCTATCGCCACCGGGCACACCCTCCAAAATTCGCTGGTAACTCATGAACCGGCCGCTGCGGAAATAGCCGCATTGCACCTCATCCATGAACAACAGCAAATTCTTCTCGTCACATAACTGGCGCAGGCCGAGCAAATATTCCGGCCGGGCGGGAGTGACCCCGCCTTCGCCTTGGACGCCTTCGATCAAGATCGCGACCGTGGCGGGGCTGATCGCCTGGCGCATGGCCTCCAAATCATTGTAAGGCACATGGCGAAACCCGGACATGATCGGCTCGAAACCCTTTTTCACCTTGTCCTGGCCGGTGGCGGCAATGCCCGCCAGCGTGCGCCCATGGAAAGAATTAACGGCGGTTAAAATCTCAAACCGCCCCGTGTCGTGGCCGAATTTGCGCGCGACTTTGTACAAGCCTTCGTTGGCTTCGGCGCCGCTGTTGGAAAAAAAGCATTTGCCAGGCCCCACCAACTGGATGAGCGCCTGGGCCAAGCGGCCTTGGGGCTCGTGGTAGTACAAGTTGGAGATATGCACCAGCTTGCGCGATTGCTCGATCAATGCATCGGTGATCGCCGGATGCGCGTGCCCCAACGAGCACACCGCGATGCCGCCACCCATGTCGAGATAGCGCTTGCCCGCCACGTCCCACACATGGCTGCCGGAGCCGCGATGGAGCACGACGTCAAAGCGGCCATAGGACGGCACCACATTATCTTGAAATAATTTCTGGATCGCGGCCGTGTCATTGCGCACGACGGCCGGCGGCGCGGGAGGAATAATTTCTTTCACAACACCACCTCCGTGCCAATCCCCGCGTCCGTGAAAATTTCCAGCAGCACCGCGTGCGAAACGCGCCCATCCACCAGGGAAACCTTTTCCACCCCGGCGCGGAGGGCGGCTACCGCGCTGTCGATCTTCGGTATCATACCCTTATCGATAATACCCGCTTTCTTCAAACTGTCCACCTCGCCGGTCTGCAAATGCGTGATCAGGGTTTCCGGCTTTTTCAAGTCGCGCAGCAACCCGGGCACGTCACTCATGAACACCAGACGGCACGCTTGCAGCGCGGCGGCGGCTTGCGCGGCGGCGGTGTCGGCGTTGCAATTATAAACGGCGCCATCCTCGCCCCGGGCGGTCGGGCTGATCACCGGTGTGATGCCCCGCTCGATGCACTCCAGCAAAGGGGCCGTGCGCACGGCGCACACTTCGCCCACCAAGCCGGTGTCGATTTGTTCGCCGGCCGGCCCGGTGAGCCATAACTTGCGGGCGGTGAAAATTTCCGTCCCCGCATAACCCTTGGCTTTGCCGCCGAACGATTCGATGGCTTGCACGACTTGAGGGTTGATCTCGCGCGACAGCACTTGGTCCACCACCCGCACCGCCGCTTCGTCGGTCACGCGCACGCCTTGGACGAAATTCGCCTTGAGTCCGGATTTCTCCATCGCGCGGGTGATGGCTTTGCCGCCACCGTGCACCACCACGGGGTTCACCCCGACCGCCTCGAGAAACACGATATCACGGGCCACGCCGTCACGCACCGCCGGATCCGGGGAATCCATAAAACTGCCCCCGTATTTAATGACAAAAGTTTTGGCGCGGAAGCGCTGAATATAAGGCAGCGCCTCCAACAACGTATCGGCTTTGGCGATCAGTGACTGCATGGCTCAAAAATTTAACAACAAGCCCTCAACATAAGAATGGCGGGCGGCAAACGCAATGGTTTAACGAGAAAATTTGCGTGCTGCTTTTACGCGGACCGGCCGGAAACCAGGCGGCCCAAAAGCGGGCCTCAAAACCCGGAAAAATTTATGCATTTCATTTTCCGCGCCAAAGGTGTTAGATATAGGCATGTCGTTTACGTCATTTGGGCTTTCGCCCGCCGTTATGCAGGGCATCAAGGCGATGGGGTATGTGGATCCGACCCCGATCCAGCTACGAGCCATCCCCCTCGTCATGGCTGGGCACGATGTCATTGGCAGCGCCCAAACGGGCACTGGCAAGACCGCCGCTTTCGCCCTGCCGCTCTTAACCAAACTGGCCGAACCCGCCCACGGCGTGCGCGTGCTTATCTTGGAACCAACCCGGGAATTGGCCGCCCAGGTGGAAACCGCCATCCGCGATTTCGCGCGCTTCACCAAACTGCGCGCGGCGGTGGTCTTCGGCGGCGTTGGCTACGGCAAGCAAATGGACGCGTTGCGCGATGGAACGGATATCTTGGTCGCCACGCCGGGGCGTTTGCTCGATCACATCAGCCGGGGCACGTGCCGTCTGGACCAAGTGCAGCATTTGATTTTGGATGAGGCCGACCGCATGCTCGACATGGGGTTCCTGCCCGATGTGCGGCGCATCCTCGACCGCTGCCCCAAGCAACGGCAAACCATGCTCTTCTCGGCCACCATCCCGCCGGAAATCGCCACGCTGATCCAGTGGGCCATGAAGTCGCCCCAGGTCGTTCAAATCGGGCCGCAACGCTCGCCGGCGGAGACAGTCAAACACGCGGTTTACCCGGTGTCCGAAGACCAAAAAACCGAGTTGCTGCGCGAACTATTGGAACGGGTGGAATACAATTCCGTCATCGTATTCTGCCGCACCAAGCACCGGGCGGACCGCATTGCGCGCGTCCTCAAGCAAAACCAGCATTCGGTGGCTGTCCTGCATTCCAACCGCACCCAGCGCGAGCGGGAACAAGCCTTGCGCGGATTCCGCGACGGGCGATATGAAATTTTGGTGGCCACCGATATCGCCGCCCGCGGCCTGGACATTCTCGATGTCAGCCATGTGATCAATTACGACGTGCCGCAACACCCGGAAGATTACGTGCACCGGATTGGCCGCACGGGCCGCGCGCAAGCCGCGGGCGACGCCTTCACCTTGATGGTGGCCGAAGATACCCAGCACATGCGGGCCATCGAAATGTTCATCGGCCAGAAAATCGAGCGCGTCAAACTCGAAAATTTTACTTATCATTACACCGCCTTGTTTGAACAAGACAAACCCGGTTCCCCGGCCGGCCGGGATTCGCGCGTTCGCGGCGTGCGCATTGGCCGGGGATACTATTGCGGCCCGGTGAAGCGGCGGCGTTAACCGAGGTTGCCCGGCCATGCGTATCCGGGACGTTACCCCGCATCTCAAATTTTCGCTCAGAGGTTTTTCACCCAGGCAAACGGGGTATATGCTGAATTGGATCGGCCTCGGATTTGTTCCCGTTCACTCTCAGGTAAACTGTGAAGTGAGTACCACCCTGGGCGGCCTGGCCTATATCAACTTGCTGGCCGTCTTAGCTTTGTGCCTGTTAACCCCGCGCATCGAACAGAAGCGTTTCAAACCGTTGGTTTTCGGTTTTTTCGTCTTGGTGATCCATAACTTGAATGTGCATTGAGAGTCGAAGGCTTCGCCTCTCGGCTATCCGAGAACGTCCTGTGAAGGCTTATGGTTAAGAGCTGCAAGTTATTCATTCCCTAAATCACTGGAAAAAGAATTCCAGTTTGATCCCCTCGGCAGGCAAAGTCGGCCATCTTGATCTCGCCGCTGGACTACTCCTGTCCTGGGACGTCGCTTTATCCTTAAGTATCTCCCTTCCCGGCCGATAGACACTACAGGGCAAACCATGGTTTTGCCCGAAAGCAGGTCGGCAAAAAGCTCTTTGGGCAAGCGCAAAACACCGCTTGCGCAAAATCGGGTGACGTTTCGAGGTTCCGTCGTGGAAACGGTTCGCCGTCAACCTATTAAGGATAAATAAAGCGGGGCGCGCGGCCCTAAACCAAGTAATCTGATGGCGCCCTCAAAAGGCCAGTATTTTGTAAAGCGAGCAAAGGCAGTTCCAGCCTCCCACCGGCGCGCTGCTCGCATTGCCGCGCGTAAATGTTTGTGGAGGAACAGCCATTGGCCGTTCCCTTGGCTGGGTTTGGCTTTGGCTTGCCAACTTGCCGCTAGCGAAAGCGCCTCCAACTCCCCGGCTTCCAAACCACCGTCAAACAATGCCTCCACCTCGGGCACCGACTTGCGCGAACTGAATTTGGAAGACCTAGTGCAAATTGAGGTCACCTCGGTGGCCAAAAAAGCCGAACCCCTGTCCCATTCGCCCGCCGCCATTTACGTCGTTACCCAAGAAGAAATCCGGCGCAATGGCGCGCTAACCGTGCCGGAGGCTTTGCGTTTAGTGCCCGGGCTTGAAGTGGCGCGCAACGACAGTGGCGGTTACGCGATAAGTTCCCGCGGCATGAACCAGCGCTTGGTCCGCCAATTGTTGGTCCTGATCGACGGGCGCAGCGTGTATTCGCTCCTTAATTCTGGCGTCGCGTGGGAATCGTTGGATGTAATGATGGAGGATATCGACCGCATTGAGGTCATCCGCGGCCCGGGAGCCACTTTATTCGGCGCCAATGCGGTGAGTGGCGTCATCAACATCATCACCAAGAAAGCTCAAGATACCCAAGGCGCATTGATTACGGGCGGCGGCGGCACGGCGACTCACGGCTACGGCGGCGTTCGTTATGGCGGCCAGTTCGGCACCAATGTTTTTTATCGCATTTATGGAACCTACTTGAACCAAGACACGAGTTCCGCCAGTCCGACCCCGCAAATTAATCCGGGAGGGGGTGGCGGCGCCCCACCTGGAGGAAGTGGTGGCGATCCCAATAGCAGCGCGCTGCCTGGGCAGCAAACAAGCACTAGCACAAAAGACCGTTCGGAAAACTTTTTGGGCGGTTTCCGCCTGGATTGGGAGGTGTCCCCCACCGACCAAATGGTATTTCAGGGAGACTATCTCTCTCAACGTTACCAATATCCCTTGAGCGATTTAGCCAACAATCGCAACCGCACCGGAAACTTGCTTCATCGCTGGAGCCACACATTTTCGGACACTTCCGGCATGAGCCTGCAAACGTATTACGAACGAATTGACCGTGACGCGGGGATATTCCACGAAATGCGCCACACCGGGGATGTGGATTTTCAGCACAATTTCGCCACCGGCAAGCGGAACAATCTGGTATGGGGTTTGAGCTATCGCATCAGCTCGGATGAAGTCATAGCGGCGCCAGGAAGCAAAGCGTATTTCGATCCAGAAAGCGCCACCAAGCAGACCGTTAGCGCCTTTGTGCAGGATGAAATCACTTTGGTGGAAAACCGGCTGAAAATTACCCCGGGAGCCAAATTCGAACACAACGATTTTACCGGTTTCGAAGTGCAGCCCGGGTTGCGGCTGCTCTGGACCCCGCAGGAAAAGCACGTATTCTGGGGAGCCATCAGCCGCGCGGTCCGCACTCCTTCGCGCGAAGAAACGGCCCTGGTGGACAGCTTCCGCAACAGCGTGGTGCTCAACAATCCGAGCCTGGATTCGGAAAAACTCGTGGCCTACGAATTGGGTTACCGCTTCTTGCCCCGGCCCAATCTATCTTTCGATTTGGCCTTATTTTACAACGATTACTCCTCGATGCGCACCGCCGATAGCTTGGGTAAAATCAACGGGGTTGATTACTTCACCTATCGTAACAACGGCATGGGCGAAACTTACGGCGCGGAAATCGGCGCCAATTGGCGAGTGGTGGATCGGTGGCGGTTGAGCGCCAGTTACACGGCGTTGCAAGTGCAAATGCACCTTAAACCCGGCGTGGTGGACCCCTCCTTTGAACCCACCGAGGGCAACACCCCCAAGAACCAGTTTCAAATCCATTCCTACTTGGATTTGCCGGGGCACTTTGAATTGGACCAAGGGCTGTATTACGTCGAGAACCTGCCCAATCAGAAGGTCGACAGCTATTTCCGCTACGATATCGGCCTAGGCTGGCGGCCCACATCGCATATTGAGGCGCGCGTCAGTTTCCAGAATTTGTTGGAGAAAACTCATTACGAGCAAGGGGGAGGCAACAACCCGGTCGAACGCGGGGTGTTTGCCAAGCTAACCATCCGGTTTTAAACGGCGGCAAAATTTATCTTTAATTTCGAGTTCATGACCAGCAACGGCCAAGTCCAAGCAAAACCGGGGCGGGGGCGGGCTTTTGAGCCAGCCTCGCGGCGCGTTTTTTGGGGCCGGCTGTTCCTGTGTGTGGGCTGGCTCAGTTGGTGGCTGGCTAGCGCGGCCGGCGCCACTAATTCCCCGCCCACCGAGATCCAAGTCAAGGCCGCCCTTTTGTATAATATCGCCAAGTACGTGGATTGGCCCGCGCAATCGTTCGCCAGCACGTCCGCCCCGGTGGTGGTGGGCATTTCGGGTGGAGGCGAATTTGGCGCCGAGCTGGAAAAATTGATTGCCGGCAAACAGATCAGTGACCGGCCCATCCAGATCCGGCACGTGGCCCGCGAACCAGACCTTAAGGAGTGCCACGTCTTGTTTGTCGGCGCCACCGATAAAAAACACCAAGCCGAAATCCTCGGCTGGGCCAAAAAACTGCCAGTCCTCACGGTGGGAGAATCCGATGATTTTCTGGCCCAGGGCGGCATCATCAATTTTGTGTTAAAAGAGAACAAGGTCCGGTTCCAAGTAAACCTCAAACCCGCGCGCCAGGCGCAATTGAGCCTCAGCGCCCGGGTGCTCTCGGTGGCGGATGCGGTGGTCGGCAAGGCCGAAAGGGGGAGCCCATGAAGTTCCGGCGCTTCAAAGACGCCCCGTTGCAGCATAAGCAAGTCTTCATTGTCATGCTCACCGCCGGGGCCGCCCTGCTGCTGGCCTGCGCGGGTTTCGTGTTTTCCGGCTCCGCCCTGGTGCGCAAAAGCCTGGCGCAAAACGTGGAGTCGCTCACTGAAATCCTGGCGCACAATTGCACCGCCGCGCTGGATTTTGAAGTGCCCAAGGATGCCTATGACGTCCTGGCGAGCATGGAAACCCTGCCGGATATCATGGCGGCTTGTGTCTACGACCGCACCGGCCGGATATTCGCCACGTACGAACGCGGCCAAACGCGTTTCAAACCGCATTCGCCTCCTCCACCCCGCCCCGGCGACTTCGGCGCGCCCCCGCCCAAACGCCCGCCGGCGGCGGCCACCCCCGGCGCGGTGCCCGCGCAAGCGCCCGCGATGGGATTGCGCCTCAATCCGGATTCCGTGGAATTTTGCAGCCCCGTCATCTTGCGCCATGAGCAGCTGGGCTCGGTGTGGCTGCGGTGCGATCTATCCAGCTTGTCGGAGGGGAAAATCACCGGCATAACGCTCGCGGCGATCCTGCTGGCGCCCTCGCTGCTGGTCGCCTTCCTCCTCTCCTCGCGGCTGCAGCGCCTGGTTTCCGGGCCGATTTTAGAGCTGGCGGAAACCGCCCGCCAGGTCGCGGAGAAGAAAAACTACACCCTGCGCGTCCCGCGCCAAGGCGAGGACGAACTCGGCCGGCTGATCGATAACTTCAACGAAATGCTGCGGCAAATCCAAGCCCGCGATGCCGCCCTGCAGGAAGCGCGCGACAGCCTGGAAAAGCGGGTCCAGGATCGCACCCAAGAGTTGGAGGATTCGCTCGCCGCGCTGCATGCCACCTTGGAGTCAACCGCTGATGGCATCATCGTTTTCGACCGGAACGACGCCATCTCCCATTTCAACCGCAAATTTGCCCAAATGTGGGGCACCTCGGCCGAGCGCTTGGAACCCGGCAATCCCGCCGCACTGATGAGTTTGGTGCTACCCCAATTGAAGCACCCCGAGCGCTTGCTGGAGGTGGTTAACATCCCGCGCGAACAGCGCCAGCCCGTGCGTTTTGAATTGATGGAACTGAGCGATGGGCGGGTGTTCGAATGGCATTCCCAGCAGCAAGTCATCAACGACCATAAAACGGGACGCGTCTGGTGCTTACGCGATATTACTTCACACCGCCGGCTGGAAACAGAACTGGCCCGAGCCCGGGATACGGCCCTGGAGTCAGCCCGTTTAAAATCGGAGTTTTTAGCCAATATGAGCCACGAAATCCGGACCCCCATGAACGGCATCATCGGCATGGCTAATTTGATGGCCGATTCGACGCTCTCCATGCAACAGCAGCGTTATGTGCAAATCATTCGCGAGTCCGGCTCCGCCTTGCTCACCATCATCAACGACATTCTGGATTTCTCCAAAATCGAAGCGCGCAAACTCCAATTCGAACGGCTCGACTTTGACCTGCGCGATGTGGTCGAAGGCGCCATGCAACTTCTGAGCGAACGGGCGCAGGCGAAAAAACTCGAGCTGGCGGTGTTCATTGCCTCCGAAGTGCCGGCGTTGCTGGTGGGCGATCCGGACCGGCTGCGCCAGGTGCTGCTTAATTTGGCCGGCAACGCGGTTAAATTCACCGAAAACGGCGAAGTGGTCATCCGCGTTTCCTTGGTCACCGAAACTCCCGGCTATGTGCGCTTGCGCTTCGAAATCAAGGACACCGGAATTGGCATTCCTCCGGAAGCTCAAGGGCGCCTATTCCAAGCGTTTTCCCAGGCCGATGGCTCGACCACCCGCAAGTTTGGCGGCACCGGGCTGGGCCTGGCCATTTCCCGGCATTTAACCGAAATGATGGGCGGCCAGATCGGCGTGGACAGCGAACCAGGCAAAGGATCCACCTTTTGGTTCACCGCCCAATTTGATAAACAAACCGCGCCCGCACCCGCCGCGCCCGGCACTTTGCCGGCCTTGGCCAATTTGCGGCTCTTGATCGTGGATGACAACGCGACCAACCGCGAAATCATTTCCCACCACGCGCGTTATTGGAAGATGCAGGCCACAACCGCCAACAATGCCGAACAAGCATTGGATCTGCTCCGTCAACCCGACGCGGACCACTATGATTTGGCGTTGCTGGATCTGCGCATGCCGGGCATGGATGGCTTGGAACTCGCCCGGGCGATCAAAGCCGATCCGGCCATCGCTGGCACCCGCTTGATCATTTTGACTTCCCTGGGCCAGGGCCCTTCGCAATCCGAATTGGAGTCGGCGCAAATTGACGCCTGGCTGGCCAAGCCTGTCCGCCAATCCCAACTATTCGACTGCCTGGCCAGAGCCTCCGGCCGCGGCCAGCGAAAACCGTCACCGCGCACCGAAGCCACGCCTCGCGCGCCCGCGGCAGCGCCCAGCATGCCCCAGTCGTTGCGTATCCTTTTGGCGGAAGATAACGAAATCAATCAGCTGGTCGCCACGGAACAATTACGCAAACTGGGTTACCAGGCCACCTTGGCCACGAACGGTGTGGAAGCGGTCAAAGCCTTCAAGAAAACTCCCTTCGACGCCATCCTCATGGATTGCCAAATGCCCGAGATGGATGGCTACGCCGCCACCAGAGAAATCCGCAAACTGGAACGGCAATTAGGGCGTCCCAAAGTGTCGATCATCGCCATGACTGCCCACGCCATGGCCGGTGACCGCGAATTCTGCCTGGAAACCGGCATGGATGATTACCTCACCAAACCCGTGGATGAGGAAGCTTTAATGGCCGCTTTGGAACGTTGCCATCCCCAGCCTGGCTCAGACCTTGTGGTTGAAGCGCCGCACAAACCGGCCCAACCATCGGCCCCTGCCACCAACTTGATCGACGTAGCCCGGCTGCGCGATGTCACCTCCGGCAACCCGGGCATGATCCGGCAATTGCGGGAACTCTACCTGACGCAAGCCCACGCGGTGATGCAAGAATTGTCCGAGGCCGTGCGCGCCCAAAACGCGGCAGAAATTGGCCGCTTAGCCCACAAATTGGCGGGTTCCAGCGGTTCCATCGGCGTGGCGGGAATCGTTCCCCCATTGCGCGCCATGGAACAGGCGGGCAAGAGTGGCGAACTGGCCAACGTCAACGAATGGTTCCACCAAGCCAGCCGCAAATTGGAAGCTTTTGAAAAACTAGACCTGCTGGCTCTGTGGCGGGATAGCCAAGGAGAGCCAGTGAAACCGGAAGAAGCGGCCCCCGAAGCCGGCCCCGACTCCCCTACCTCTTAAAGAATATGCCCGAGAATTCCATTCGAGTTCTGCTGATCGACGATGACAATGTGCAGAGCTTCCTGATCCAAGGATATTTGGGGATTGCCCCCAACGAAACCTTTGAATTGTCCTGCGCTTCAAGTCTAGCCGAAGGTTTGCAGATCTTAAAGCGCGGGGCCATTGACGTGGTTTTGCTCGATCTGGGCCTGCCCGACAGCCCCGGCAACGACACTTTTGAACGCGTTCACACCCAATTCCCCACGCTGCCGATCGTGGTGCTGACCGGCCAGGAAGACGAAAGCTTGGGACTGCAACTCGTGCTGGCCGGGGCGCAAGATTACCTGGTCAAATGCCAGATCACCGCCCCCCTCGTCCGCCGCGCCCTGCGTTACGCCATCGAACGCAATCGCCTGGCGCAAGAAATCAAGCAAGCCATGGCGGAAATCAAAACCCTGAGCGGCATGTTGCCCATCTGCGCGGGTTGCAAGAAAATCCGCGATGACAAGGGCTATTGGAACCAA
>MTLE01002773.1_pt1 | contig 22866 bp, 16 predicted proteins | sample 1982461 | NCBI WGS metagenome assembly MTLE01 (sample SAMN05712605, study PRJNA340218) | biofilm metagenome | isolation source: sample SPL anode biofilm adapted to -200 mV | place: USA | collected 2012-02-03
GCTGCCGGAGGAATTGCGCGCCTTGGGCGGCCTCATCCACGAGCATTTCAAATTTCTGGATCACGCGGAAGCCGGGGTGGAGATCGACCCGCGCGGCGTCACGCGCGACCATATCAAAGCTTTGCGCGAGGCCGGGTTCAACCGCGCCTCCATGGGCGTGCAGGATAACAACCCCGTGGTGCAAAAGGCCGTGCATCGCATCCAGCCGTTCGACCTGACCGCGCGCACGGTGGCCGGGCTGCGCGAAGAAGGCTTCGTTTCGCTGAACATCGATTTAATTTACGGCCTGCCGTACCAAACGGCCGACTCCTTCGAGCGCACGCTGGACGAAATCCTCACGCTGAATCCGGACCGTTTCGCGGTGTTCAACTACGCCCACGTGCCGTGGCTCAAGCGCAGCCAGCGGGTGTTCAAAACGCTGCCCACGCCGGAGACCAAACTGGCGGTGCTCAAGATGACCATCGAGAAGCTCACGGCGTGCGGCTACGTGTACATCGGCATGGACCATTTCGCCCGCGAGACGGACGAATTGGCCGTGGCGCAGCGGGCCAAATCGCTGCAACGGAATTTCCAGGGTTATAGCACGCACGGCGGGGCGGATATTTACGCCTTCGGCGTGTCCTCGATCTCCCAAACCAGCGGCGCCTATTGGCAAAACCACAAGGAATTGCCCAAGTATTACGAGGCGCTTGATGCCGGCCAGCCCACGCTGGCCAAAGGGTATTTGCTGACCGCCGACGACCGCCTGCGCCGCCAGGCGATCATGCGCCTGATGTGCGATTTGGAGCTGAATTACGCGGCAATGTCGCGGCTGCTTGGGGTGGAGTTCGAGAAGTATTTCGCCGCCGAATTGGCCTCGCTGGACGACATGGTGGCCGACGGCTTGCTCACGCGCGCGCCCGGCGGCCTGCAAGTGACCGAGACCGGGCGGCTGTTGATCCGCAACATTGCCATGCGGTTTGACGCGTATTTGCAGGCGGAGAAAGATCGGCGGTTTTCCAAGACGATATGAACACGGTAGCCATTATTGGCGGGGGTATCACGGGTTTGGTGGCGGGATTCCGCCTCCAACAACAGGGTTTGCCGGTAACGGTGTATGAGGCGGGAGAACTGACCGGCGGGGTGATTCGCACTATCCGGCAGGACGGTTATTTAGCCGAGTTCGGCCCCAACACGCTGCTGGACACTTCGCCGAAAATCCGCGAGATCATCCAGGCGGCGGGCCTGCAAAGCCGGCTGCTCGTATCGGACCGCCGGGCCTCCAACCGCTACCTCGTGCGCTATCGGCGCACCATCGCCGCGCCCTCCTCACCGGCCGGTTTTTTCAAATCGGAGCTATTCTCCCCGGCGGCCAAATTCAAGCTGCTGCTGGAACCTTTCAAACCGCGCTGGAACAACGCTTACGAAGAAAGCGTGGCGCAATTTGTCCTGCGCCGGCTGGGCCAGGAATTTTTAGATTACGCCATCGACGCGCTGGTGGCGGGGATTTACGCGGGCGATCCCGCGCGGCTTTCGGTGATCCATGCTTTCCCCAAGCTTTACGCCCTCGAGCAAAAGTACGGCGGCATGATCAAAGGCCAAATCCTGGGCGCGCGCGAACGCAAACGCCGGGCGGAGGTCTCCAAACAGGACGCGCAAAAGCTTTCGTTCGACGAAGGCTTGCAAGTGCTGCCGGACACCTTGGCCCAAAAACTGGGCGAAGCGGTGCGGTTGCGCCATGTGGCCAAATCCATCCGCCGCGAAGGCGTTAATTTAGTGGTGGGTTGCGAGAGCCCCAATGGCCTGGTTGAACTGCGCCACCGCGCGGTCCTTTTCGCGGGCAACGCCTATCGCTTGGCGGAACTGGGCATCCAGGATGTGCCGGCCGCGCGGTTGCAACTGTTCAACCGCATCGATTATCCGCCCGTCACCAGCATCGTGTTAGGCTATCGCCGGGAAGACGTGACGCACCCGCTGGATGGCTTTGGCATGTTGATCCCGGGGATCGAGAAATTCAACATCCTGGGCACGCTCTTTTCCTCGTCGCTTTTCCCCAATCGCGCGCCCGACGGGCATGTTACGCTGACCAGTTACGTCGGCGGCCGCCGGCAACCGGACCTCGCGAGCAAGACTCCCGAAGAATTGTACCGGATCACCGACGCGGATTTGCGGGTGCTGCTGGGCGTCAAAGGCCCGCCCACGTTCCGCAACTGCATCCATTATACCCGCGCCATTCCGCAATACGAAGTCGGTTACGGCCAATTCAAGGACGCCATGGACCAGCTGGAAACGATCTCGCCCGGCTTCTTTATCGCGGGCCATTTCCGCCACGGCATTTCGCTGAGCGATTCCATCGTGTCCGGCTATGACGCGGCGGGCCGCGTCCAGAAATGGCTGGATGGAGGGACAAAAGGCGTATGAGCAAAACCGGCGTATTATTGGTCAATCTTGGATCTCCGGCTTCCACTTCCGTCCCGGACGTGCGCCGGTATTTGCGCGAATTCCTGATGGACGAGTTCGTCCTGGACATTCCCACGTGGAAACGCGCCCTGATCGTCAACCTGTTCATCCTGCCCTTCCGCCCGGCCAAATCCGCCGAGGCGTACCGCAAAATCTGGACGCCGGAAGGCTCGCCTTTAGTGAACTCCACGCGCCGGTTGTGCGCCGCGATGAAACAGCGCCTGCCCGTGCCCGTGGCCATGGCGATGCGCTACCAGGAGCCATCGATCGAGCACGGCGTGCGCGAATTGCTGGGCCAAGGCGTGGACCGCGTGGTGCTGGTGCCGTTGTACCCGCAATACGCCGAATCCTCGACCCGCACCGTGGTGGAACGCGCGCGCGAAGTGCTGGCGGCTATCGCGCCTCAAGCGGCGCTGGAAATCGTGCCGCCGTTTTATAATCAGCCACTTTATCTGGAAGCCCTTTCCCAAAGCGCGGAACCCTATTTAAAACAGGAATTCGACCATATCCTGTTCAGCTTTCACGGCCTGCCCGAGCGGCATTTGCGCAAGGCCGATCCCACGGGCAAGCATTGCCTGGCGCAAACGGATTGCTGCCTGGGCAATCATCCGGCCCATGCCACGTGCTATCGCGCGCAGGCGTTCAAGACCGTGGCGGGGTTTGTCGAGCGGCAGCCGCAAATCGCGGGCCGCTACTCGGTGGCCTTCCAATCGCGGCTGGGGAGCGATCCCTGGCTCAAGCCTTACACGGATTTGGAGCTGGAGAAAATGCCCGCGCGCGGCGTGCGCAAGCTGCTGGTGATGTGCCCGGCGTTCGTATCCGATTGTTTGGAAACGCTGGAAGAAATCGGGATGCGCGGCAAAGAATCGTTTGAACAAGCCGGCGGCAAAGAACTCACACTCATCCCCTGCCTGAACGAGCACCCCGCCTGGCTGGATGCTTTGGCGCAAATCGTGGGCGCTTATTTGCCGAAGGCGTGAGAGCTTCGTTTCCCAGCCAGAATCCGCAACGCTGAAAGCGTTACCTAGCCAGAGCCCAGGGCAACGCCCTGGGTTAATGCGCCCTCAATCTCCTTTTGCAGAGCCCTGAATGGGCGGCTTAAAAAATCCCATTTGCTGGTGGTTGAGGCATCAATCGGGAGATTGATTGAGGCCCCAATGAGCCTCGAATTAGATCGCCCTGTCAGGGCTCAAAGATTTTATCCGCCCGTCACCCAGGGCGTTGCCCTGGGCTCCGGCTAGGACGCGCTTTCAGCGCTGGGGTGAGAGCCAATGAATGGCCGGCACCGTGACGGAGATGTTTTTCACCTCATCCAGGCCAGCCACCTTCACCGCGGGCAGTTTGATCGATTTAAAATCACCTGACATTTTTTAAATGCACACCATTATTCACCTTGTAATTACGAGTTCTTCCCCGCGCGCGAGCTGCGGGGGGGCGGGTTGCGGAGCATCCGGTAGATCCATCCTTCCAACGGGCGCAGGGGGCGCAGCAAGGGATAGATCGGCGAGTAGAAGAGCCGGAGGCGCAGCACGGAAAGGAACATCACGAAAGAAGTGCGAAAATAAGTCACCTTCGTGCCCACTTGGTCGGTCCAATCCACGGGGGCTTCGACGAGTTTGCACCCGGCGCGCTTAAGGGCGTAGAGCAGGTTCACATCGAACGCCATGTCGGCGATGAGCAATTGGTGGTGGACCTTTAACACGGCGGATTGCCGCATGACTTTGGCGCCGCACTGGGTGTCCAGAATGTTCATGCCGAAAAACAGCTGGACGATGAAATGGAATACTTTGCTGGCGAACTGCCGGTGCGTGGGCTGCAATTGGTGGATGACCGCCCCTTGCACCCGGCGCGAGCCGACCACGCAATCGGCGTCCCCGGCGTAAGCTACCAGCCTAAAAAACGACTCCGGCCCGGTGGCGCCATCGGCATCCACGTAGCCGATGAGGTCCGTTTGGGAGGCTAGCCGCAGCCCTTCGATGAGCGCCCCGCCCTTGCCCACGCGGTCCGGAATGTCCAGCCACCCAATGCAATCGTACTCCTTGGCCAGGTTCTGCACGATGTTCAGCGTGTTATCCGTCGATGCGTTGACCACCACGACGATCCGGCAGGGTCCCTGGTAGTGGTTGCGCGCGTAATCGGCGTAACTGCGCAAAGTGGGCGCAATGCGCGTCTCTTCATTATGCGCCGGGATTAAGACTAGGACTGAAGGTTGCGTCGTCATTCGCAAGCAAGGATCGGCCGGCAGCCGCCCACACCCTGGCAGCCCCTGCGGCGTTCATCCCATAATACGGCGATCGTCATCATTTATCAGCCAAAACCGGATATTAAGCTAATCGCACTTTACACCAAGGCAACAAGAAACGCGCAAATCCGGCCAGGGAAAAGAGGATCTCACTCCGCCGCCGCAGAAACGAGGCCCGCATCCGAACTTCCGTTTTCGCGCACCACGCCGGAATATGGATGGTGCGAGACCTCAAAAAAAACGCGATGCAGTCGAAGGCGAAGACGTCACCGGCTTCTAGGAAACGGCCTGCCGTAGCCAAGCCTGCCTCCAGCTGCAACCGGCTCGCACACAGGAGATTTCACACTCCCGCCCGGGACGGCCAAGACCCTCATCGGCAATCCCCAGAGCCAATGGCATGACACCTATTCAAATCAAACAGATTAATAATAAATCATGCTTGCCTCCGCATAAAATGATAAGCTAATTTTACCGTTAATAATCCATATTTATATGATTCTATTTAAAACTGCATATCTGGCGGCAGTCGGAGTATTATTTACTTATTCAAGCCAGGCCGCCTTGATAACCGCACCGGTCGGCAACAACTTGATTGATTTTAGCCAGTTCGCGTCCCAGCCATATTTTGATTTCACCCCTGGACCGGTCACGGTTGGTGAAGGTGTGCAATGGTCTGCCATTAGCGACAGTCCTTTTAATTCTTTTGTTGGCATCGGTAATTCTTATCTGGGCGAGAATGGCCTGTGGAATGCCGGACGCAACGGCCATGTGGGGCTAGGCATTTATGGAGGCTCCATGAGTTTCACTTTTGCCACCCCGGTTAGCTCGGTTGGGGGATTCATGAATTATAGCCCAGGCGCTGCGGTTGGCATACCTGATTCCATTACCCAAAATCAAATTCTGTCCGTGTATGATGTAAATGGGGCCTTAATCGAAAGTATCAACTTAGTAACCGGGGCCCCGATATTCACTCCCGGCGGAGTAAATGCGGGAGCCTTTCGCGGGTTCCAAGAGAACTCACCCATCATTGCCCGCTTCGAAATTACGGGTTTCTGCACGTTAGTGGATGACCTCCAATTTAGCGCCGTGCCCGAACCGGCCACGTGGCTCGCGGGCCTGAGCACCTTGACTTTGATGGGCTGGTTCGGCGTAAAAAACCGGCGCCAATCCTAGTAGCCGTCTGGACCTTCGTGAGGCCGGCTTTTATCGTGCTCACTCAGGTGTAACCCTGACGAAACCGCTTTTCTTCCACCGTTGCTTAGCTTATAAACGGTGCCACGCCATGGGTGTGTGTGTGTTTATCGAGGGACGATTCCTGCATGAAAAGCGACTGCACGATATTAATAGTGGATGACGAGCCGGTGGGGCGCGAGACTTTGGAGGCCTTGCTGCTCAAGGAGGGTCATACCCTGGCTTTTGCCAGCCACGGCCGGGAGGCCTTAACGCAAGCCGCTCAAATCCAGCCGGACGCCGTGTTGCTCGATGTCATGATGCCCGGGATGGATGGCTTCGAGGTCTGCCGCCAATTGCGCGCCACCCCTGCCCTGGCGGATATCCCCGTTATTTTGGTTACGGCGTTGGATGACACCGATTCCCGCATCCGGGGCATCGAAGCGGGGGCGGATGATTTTATCACGAAACCCTATAACCGCCTGGAACTGCGGGCCCGGGTGCGCAATATCACGCGGTTGAACCGCTATCGGCGGCTCATGGAGGCGCGAGGGAAATTTGAGCAGATTTTCAACCTATCGCCCGAAGGCATCGTGGTGGCGGATGCCCACAACCACATTCAAATCGCCAATCCGGCCATGCTGGAGTTGTGCGCGGCGCCCACCGCCGATCTCCTGTTGGGACAGAATTTGTTGAACTGGATTGCCTCCGACTACGCCGCTGCTTGCGGGGATGCCTTGCAAGCGGTGTTGCACGGCACTAGAACGCTGCGGTTGGAGGCGGCCATAACCCGCCCTAACGGGGATCGCGTGCCCGTGGAGATCACGCTCGGCGCCATTGCTTGGGACGGCCAAAGCCAGGCGCAAGTGATTTTCCGCGACATTTCGGACCGGGCCGAAAAAGAGCTGCTCGAAGCCAAATTGCTGCGCGCCCAACGGCTGGAGAGCATCGGGACGCTGGCCAGCGGCATTGCGCACGATCTGAACAACGTGCTCACCCCGGCCTTGATGTCCGTGGAAATGCTGGCCAAGCGGACGGAAGACCCCAAATCCAAAACCATCCTGGGCACCTTGGAGCGCAGCATCATGCGCGGCGCGGGCATCGTCAAGCAAGTGCTCGCCTTCGGCCGGGGCCTGGAAGGAGCGCACGACCTGCTGCAACCCCGCTACCTGCTGCGGGAGATCGAGCAAATCGCCACCGAAACTTTCCCCAAATCCATAGAAACCACCACGAGCATCCAAAAGGATCTCTGGCTGGTGCGGGGCGATTCCACCCAGTTACACCAAACCCTGCTTAACCTATGCGTCAACGCGCGCGATGCCATGCCCAACGGGGGCGTGCTGACGCTGACGGCGAAGAACGTATTGCTGGACGCCATGTTTGCCCAGATGAATCCCGAGGCCAAAACCGGCCCGTACGTGCAAATTTGTGTCACGGATACCGGGACCGGCATCGCGCCGGCGATCATGGCCAAGATATTTGATCCTTTTTTCTCCACCAAGGCCGTGGGCAAAGGCACGGGCCTGGGATTATCCACCGTGGTGGGCATAGTCAAAAAACACGGGGGTTTCCTGCAAGCCACAAGTGAACTAGGCAATGGGTCACAATTCTTGATTCACCTGCCGGCCGCCAGCGGCGAAACGGAACCGCCAGCCGCCATTCAGGCTCCCCCCCCGGCCGGGCAAGGCCAGTGGGTATTGATAGCGGATGACGAGCCGGCGATCGGGGAAATCATGCAGGCCACGCTCGAACAGAACAATTACCAGGTACTGCGCGCCAATAACGGGGCGGAAGCTGTGTCCTTGCTGGCGCAGAATCGGGAAAAAATCCAAGCGGTGGTGCTGGATTTTATGATGCCGGTGATGGACGGCGCGGCCGCCTTGCTGGTCATCCGCCACATTTCACCCCAAGTGCCCGTGGTGCTGACCCCGGGGTCACCCGATGAACACGCGGTATTGGCGAACACCTTGCGTTCGCCCCGGACTCGGGCGCTTAATAAACCCTTCACCGCAACGGAGTTGCTACACCAGGTAAGCCAGTCCTTGAATTCTTTTGAATGAAGCCACGGGCGCAGCGTCCAAATAGCAGGTACGAACCGCTAGAAGGTGGAGCCGCACCCGTTCAAAAGGAGGCTTGCGTCTCCCGGCGAAATTAAATATTAGTTGAATACAACCGGATGGAACAACCGACAACACATCACGCTATGAAAAAGTTACTTGTGCTGGCGTTATTTGCAGGGTTAGGCGTTGGCTCGCTGCAAGCCAAAGACGCCAAAGAAAATTACACTGCCCACTGCAAATCCTGCCATGGCGCCGAAGGCAAAGGCGACACGAAATTTGGCCAGAAATTTGAATGCAAAGACTACAGCGACCCCAAAGTGCAGGCCAAAATCAAGGATGAGGAAATCCTCAAAGCCATGAAAGAAGGCGTCAAAAAAGGGGAGCGCAAAGTCATGCAACCCTATACCGACAAATTGACGGAAGACGAAATGAAGGATTTAGTCAAATACTGGCGCACGCTGGCTCCTAAAGTGGAGAAGTAAAATTTATTTCTAAAACAGTGCATGGGCCTCATCGCAAGATGAGGCCTTTTTTGTTTGAGGGAGCGGGCAGGTTATGACCTGCCCACCCTGAAGAATTTTCGGATTAGTTGCCCGGCGCCAGCACGACGCGGAAGCCAAAGCTGGAAAGGGCGCTATCGGGGGCGAGACCGCCGCGCGCGGCGGAGCGGCAATCCGCCGGCGTATTGGCCCAGCTGCCGCCCCGGTATACGCGATCGGCGCCCGTAACGGGACCGCTAGGATTTATCTGGGCATCGGCCCCATATAAGTCAAACCAATCCAGGCACCATTCGGCAACGTTGCCGTACATGTCATAAATCCCCCAAGGATTGGCATTCTTTTGGGCCACCGGGTGAGTGAGATCATCGCTGTTAGCCGCGCTCCAAGCATAACTATTGATGCTGGCAAAGGTGGTATCGTCACCGTAGCTGAAGCGCGTGGTCTTGCCCGCCCGGGCCGCGCATTCCCATTCCGCCTCGGTGGGCAAGCGATAGGCATAACCGGCAGGCAAAGTGCCGTCTTGACGGCTTTTCGCGGTTAACAAAGCGCAATAATTGGTCGCATCGTGCCAAGTCACAGTATCGACGGGCAATTGCGGATTTTCCGTATCGTAACTGGGATTGGTGCCAGTCAGGGCCTGGTACTTGGCCTGGGTGACTTCATACTTTCCGATCCAATAACCGTAGGTGAGCGATACCGAATGCTGGGGCAACTCAAAATCGGTGCGGTCGTCATCGGTATCCGGGCTGCCCATCAAAAAGGTGCTGGGGGTCACCCAAACCATGTCATCGGGGGTGCCTGGCGGCTCATTAGTGGATCCACCACCCAGGTAAAGCACTCGATAGTACCGGCTTTGGCTGGCGGTAATATTGGTGTCGTAAAATACCATCGAGGAAGTTTTCAGCACCACATTGGTGATCGTAATCCAGGTGTTCGTGTCCTTAAGCGCATCCACGTATTGGATTTCATTGGTGCTGCCCACACTGCCTTTGAGGGTTAATTGCGGCACCAGGCGCAAACTCAGGGTGGATTCAACCGCCGAAACCGGGCCTGCCGCCAGCAGCCAGGCGCCCAGCAAGCCCAATCGGGCAAAGGAACTAGAAAGCAAGTGTGCGATGGGTTTCATGTTGGCACTTTCGTCTTATGAGTTCGTAGTTGTTTAACCCCAAAGCCCCGGCAAAAATTACCCTGCCAGCGTAAAAACACTTAAAAACCGGCAAACTATACCCTGCCGAAGCCTTCGGTTACTCAGTTTTCCTATTAAGCAAGGCCAGTGCCATCAGTAGAAAATAAGAGAAAGGGGGACTTAGGTAACGTCCCCATAGGCGAGAACGGAGAGCTATTTGAGCCAGAAATACCCGCCCGCATTGGTGCCGAGGAACCAACCGCGAGCTTGTTGCTGCATGGGGAGAATAAGCGCGTTAATCTGGCGGGTAGCCCCGCTCGCGGGATCGACAAAACTGCCCGTAAGCAGGCCCTTGCCGGGATCAATGGATAGCTTGAGCTGGCACAGATTCGAAACCACTTGGACGGAGTCATACGCCACATCGACGATATTCGTCAGCGGCGCGGCTAGATTACCGCCTCCGATGATGGCTTTGGCATTGCTGAGCCACAAACCATCCCAGGGGTAATAGGTGGAAGCTAAGGCGGGCGTTACATTAGTAAAGCCACCGGTAAAGTTGGTGCCCCCCGCGCCCGCGGTTTTGACCCAAGCCAGGTTATTGCTCAGCACCGCGCTATTGACGTTAGTATCCGTAAAAGTCACCCAGCCATAAACGCCCCCGTACAATCCACGGCCATAGGCCGGCAAGTAAAGCGGCCATTCGGCATATTTCGTCATGCCCACGCGCTGGGTTACCACCTGGCCATCCGCCAGCCAGCCGCCCACGGAAATTTGGCCATCGGGCCCCGCGTTGATGCGCAAAATGCCGTCGCCCGCGGGCACGGAGGCGCCGCTGCCACCGGGGCCCACGACCAGCAATTGATAATTCCCCACCACGGGCAAGACCGTTTCGGTGCCCACCGCGGAACGCAACGCCAGGAGCGGCACGCTCCAATGGGCCGCCGTGTTGCTGACGGTGCCGGTGATCGCCTCGGAATTGCCCGCCACGTCCAAATCGAGGGTTAACACTAAATTTTTCGCGGGCCAGCTAGCGGTCCCCTGCCCGGCGATATTGAATTGGCCGCTGACTTGGTTGCTCGCGCCCCCGAACAGCAGCGCGCACGTGAACCCGCCCGAATTTTGCACCGCAAATCGGATAAAACCAGCCTGGTCGTTTTGAAAATTGGTCGGCGTATAAAACAAGCCATTATATTCGCCCACCAAATCCATGAATGGGTTGCTGGGAATGACTATGTTGAATGTCTGAACAGTGGAGGCATTGTTGCCACCTCCGGAGGCGCCACCGCTATCTCTGAGCATCACCGACACGGTGGCGGAACCGGCGTAGCTGTTGGGCGTGTAATGCAAAGTTCCCCGCTTGTCGATCGACGGCGGCCGCGCGAACAACCAGGCATCCGAAGCCGCAATGGCCGCCGTGGCGGACCAACTTTGGTTCGTTTCGTCACTGGTCGGCCCCAGCACCACGTTGGAGACTTGGTTCGACACGATTTGTTCGACCAAATATTTCGCCGCGGTAGCGGTGCCGCCTAAGGTGAAGGAGGGCGGATCGTTCACCGGCAGCACGGTGAGGGCAAAGGAATTTGTGTTCGTGAGCACCCCGTCGTCCACCATGACGCTAATGGTGGCGGACCCCAGCATCTTGCCGTCCACCAGCGTGGCGCTATTCGTGTCGCCCACCGGGGTCAAAGTCAGCCACATCACGCCGGCGGCATTGGTGGCGGCAACCGTGGCCAGCATGGGTTTGTTGCACACCGCCCGAATGTTCAGATTCGTCCGCTCCTCATCCACGTCCGTGGAAGATACTAATAAATTCGTGGGGCCCGCCCCTTCTTTCAGGGTCAAATTCGCCAGCGTGGTGATCGCGGGGGCTTGGTTCACATTGGTCACCGTGAGGGTCAAGGTGTTAGTGATGGAAAGATTTTTGCCGCCATTCAAGGTACCCCCGTTGTCCTGCGCCCAAAGGGCGATGCTCACCGTGCCAGTGGCATATAAGGCGGTCCGAAAACTCAACACTCCCTTGGTGGTAATGGCGGGTTTCGTGGCGAAAAAAGCGTTGCTGGAGGCCGCCGCAAAAAACGTCACCGCCTGGCTCTTCTCGCTGGCCGGGCCGGGCGAAATACTGGTGATCAAATTGGTGTACACCCGCAGGGCCCGTGTCGCGGTGGTTCCGGCGTTCTCGCCGGTAACAAGGGCATTCGTAGTCACGGTAAAAGTTGGGGCTTGGTTCACCAGATTGACCGTCAGCAAGAACCGGTTCGTCGACCGGGCCGTCTTGGAGCCGGTTTGGTCATCCGCAATCAGATCCACCGTGGTGCTGCCATAGACATCGGCCACCGGGGTGATCGCCAGCACGCGGTTGGTGTAATCGGACGTGGACACAGCCGCCGTGGCGAGGTTGGTATTATAAACCCGCGCGGTGACCAGCACGCTGGAAACGGCGGTGTCGAAGTCAGACACAGTGAAGCTGCGGTTAGTGACGGCGGCGTTTTCGTTGATGGTTAACGCCGTCAAAGTGGACATCACGGGCGCATAGTTCACCGCCTGCACTTCGACGGGCACGGTGGAAGTGGCCGTGAGCAGGCCGTTGTAAGCGGTCACCGTGATCGTGGTCGCCCCGTTGGTCAACGTGGTGGGCTGGATCGTCAGCGTGCGGCTCTTGCCCGTGCCGCGCAAAGTGACCGTGGCGACATTCGTATCCGCGGACGTGGCGGCCGCTTGAATGTTGCGGCCATCGGGATCGCTGACCGTGACGGTAAGATTGGTGGATTTGGTGCGCGGGATCACCACATTGGTGGCCATCGTAATGGTGGGCGGAGTGACGACGGATTTCGCCACAATGTAAATGGTATTGGTCGGCGAACTATTGCTCCCCCCGTTGGCGGTGCCGCCACTATCTTGGGCGTAAACCCGGCATACGGCCAAGCCATGCGCATTGGTCGCGGTCTTGAAAGTCAACACCCCGTTCGTATCAAGGGTTGGCGCCATGCTAAACAAACCGGGATTGCTGGGGCTCACCACCATTTTGCATGTCTGGCTGCTTTCGTTGGTGGGACCGGTGGAATAACCGGTGAGGACCCCGCTAAAAGATTGCGTGCCCGAGTTCTCGTCCACGACAAACAAATTGGTCGACAAACTGAAGCTGGGCGGATCGTTCACCGACAACAAAGTCATGACAAAAGTATTCGTGGTGCGGTCGAGATTCGTATCCGTCAGCATCAGAAAAATGGTGGACTGCCCGTAAGCATTAGTGGTGGGGCTCACCGTGAGCACCCGGTTGGTGCCCTCGCCGGAGAGCGCCAAGTTTTCGTTGGCGATGACATTGGTGTTGTAGCTCCACGCGGTGACGGTGACGTTGCTGACATTGCCGCGGAATTTCGCCACGGTGAATGCGAAATTCGTGGTGGCAAAATCCTCCCGCACGGCGACATTGCTGATCTTCGAGGCGGTGGGCGGGTGGTTGATTTGCTGAACGGCCACTTGAAAAGTATTGGTCGTGCTCACGGTGGCATCGCCCACCACGAGCGTCACGTTGCCCGTGCCGTATTGGTTGGTGACGGTGGTGATGGAAAGGGTGCGCGTCGTGCTAGTCGCGGTGCCGGTCACCGCAACGTTAAAGACATCGGTCGCCGAGGAAGCCGCCGCAACAGTTACGGTGTTGTTTTCGATGGCGTGGACCGTCAAAGCGATATTCGTTTTGCCGGTGTTTTCGTTGAACACCCAATTGGTCAAAGGCGTCACGAAGGGCACATCGTACACATTGGCCACCGCCAGGGTGAACGTGTTCGTGACCGCATCCACGCCGCCATTAGCGGTGCCGCCGTCGTCTTGCAGCACAATCCGCAGCACGTTGGTGCCGTATTTATTGGTGGCCGTGGTAAAAGTGAGCGTCCCGCTGGCATCGATTCCCGGAGGCGTGGCGAAAAAACCCACCGGCGCATCGAGCACTGTGAAAGCGAGCGCTTGGCCGGATTCATTCGTGGCCCCGGCGAAATGATCGGCAGTAAAATTGGGAATCGTGGTTTCGCCAGCATCTTCGGCGGCGTCTACCCAATTGGTGCTCAAACTGAAACTCGGGGCGCGATTAAGCCAATCCACCGTGACATCGAAGGTGACGGTGTTAGTCGAAACTTCATTGGCCAGAGTCAGCGTAATGGTGACCGTGCCGGTCGCTTGCGCCACCGGGGTCAAATCCAACAGCGCCTGGGCGAAAAGATCATCATAGGTGGCCGTGGGATCGGGCAAAATGGCGGTATCGGACGAAGTGGCCTCCACCGTGATGGTGCCGCCGCCCAGCACATTGGTCACCGCCAGCGTGTTGGTGGAATCTTCCCAGATGGAAAAATTATCGATGGGATCGAAGGTGATGGGGTCGGCCGCCCGGGCGGTTAAAGCGCCGCAGAGCCAAAGGCCCAGCAGTGCCGCGCGCGCCCCCTGGCCGCCAGCCACGCCCGGCCGAATCCAATAACACAAGGCGCGCCACACGCGCCAAAAACGGGCAATGCGCATAAAATTTCGCGGCTCAACCGGGGGGATGGGCCAGGCTTGCAGGCGGGCCGGCAGGGTAACTGCCTACGGCCTATCAGTATTATATTATCGGCAGAATCTGGCAAAACTTGAGTCTGGCCGCCATTGGCCCCGGATCATTCGCACTCCCCAGTCCAGGGCCGATCAGGTTCGGAATGCTCCCCTCAAAAAAAGAATCAGGGCCCGGTTTGTGGCCGGGCCCTGAGTGAACTTGGCTAATTAGCCTGAGATTAGTTGCTTACTTCAGCAAGAAGTAGCCGCCCACGTTGGTGCCGAGGAAGAACCCTCGAGCCTCTTGCTGCATTTGGAGCACCGCGGCCTTGATTTGATTGGTGCGGAGGCTGCTCGGATCGATGAAGCTGCCGGACACCAGGCCCGTCGCCGGATCGATCGTCAGCGAGAGATTGCAGTTGTTGGTGACCACCGTGACGGTGTCGTAAGCCACGTCCACCACGTTGGTGATCGGGGCGCTCAGATTGCCGCCACCCACAATGGCCTTGGCGCCTGTAAGCCACAGGCCGTCCCAAGTATAGTAGGTGGAAGCAGCTACGACGCTCGCATTAGTGTAACCACCGCTGTATAAGGCTCCACCCGCGGCGGAGGTCTTGAATATGGCGGCGTTAGCGGGGTGAATCGCGCTCACCGGATTCGTATCGGTAAGGACGAGCCAGGATAACGCCACGCCATTCGAGCCTTTGCCATAGGCCGAGAAGTACATCGGGAATTCGGCAAAGGCGGATGGTGACACGCGTTGGGTCACCACGGTTCCATCAGCGAGCCAACCGCCGAACGTGGTCAGGCCGGTGCTTTCGACATTCATCCGAATCACACCATCACCCGCGGGATTGGTTGCGCCACTGCCGCCAGACCCTTGGAGGACCAGGAGGTACTGGCCAATCCCCGGCACAATGCTTTCGGTATTAACGACCGAGCGCAACAAGCCTATGTCAGCTTGCCAGCCAGCACTGGAGTTGGTGATTACACCAGTAATGTTTTCGGTAGAATCCAGTTTATTGGTCAGAGTCACGATCACATTGCTGGAGCCTACAGTGATGCTAGAAGTCCCATCGATCGCGAATTGCCCGGTGAATCGATTGCTCGCGCCGGCGTTGAGGAGGTAACCGGCATACTTGCCTGCGGTATCCACAGTGACGCTCATGAATCCCGACTGGCCAAACTTTGCGCCACTGCTGGAGTTATAGAACAAGCCGTTATATTCGCCCGGGTAACCGGTGAACGGATTGGAGGGAATGACGATATCGAAGGTGTCGGGACTCGAAGTGTCCTCGCCCCCATTGAGCTTGCCACCACTATCCTTCACCGTGACGGTCACGGTGACGGTGCCCGCGTTGGTGCTGGGCGTATAGGTCAAGGTGCCTTTCTTGTCGATCACGGGCGCCTTCACGAAGTACTTGGCGTCGCTGGTGGCGATCTTGGCCGTCGCGGCCCACGTCTGGTTGGTTTCGTCCGTCGTCGGGCCGACCACCACATTGGTGACCATATTGGACACCGAGTGGACCGCCAGGAAACTTACCGAGGTCAGCGTTGAACCCGACAGATCAAAGGTCGGCGCGTCGTTCGCCGGCAGGACAGTGACCGTGAAGGAGTTGGTGGCGCTGAGCGCACCATCGCTGACCACCACTTTGATGACCGCGTTGCCCACCAGCGTGCCACTGACCTTCGTCACGCTATTCGTGTTGTCGGTGGGAGTTATGATAAGGATGATTTCCGAACCATTGTTCGTGGCCACTACACTCACCAGGTTGGTCTTGTCGCTCGTGGCGGTGACCGTCAGGTTGGAGAACACCGTATCCACATCGGTCACTGAGATAGGGAACTCCGAAGTGGTGTCCTCGAAGGTTTTCAACGCCGCCAGCTTGCCGAGGACCGGCCCGTTGTTGATGTTGGTCATCACCAGCGTGACGGTATTCGTGGTGGAAATGTTCACGCCCCCATTGTTCGTGCCGCCATCGTCGGTGGCGTAGATCGTCAGCGTGACATTGCCCGTCGCGTACAACGAAGATTTAAAGGTCAAGTTGCTGTTCACGAGAATGGCCGGCTTCGTGGCGAAGCTGCCGTCATCGGATGTGGAGATAAAGAACGTGAGTTTTTGTTTGGACTCATTGGTTGGCCCGGCGCTCACATTGGACAAGAAGTTGGTGATCGTCACGCCTTTGCTCTTGGAGTCGCTGGTTTCGGGAACGAACAGGTAGTTCGTCGCCAGCGAGGCGTAGGTGTTGGTGTTCAGCGCGAAGCTGGGCCGGTTATTGACCGGCAGCACCGTCAGCACGAAGCTGTTGGACACCATGTTGACGCCGTCACCGGCCACGAGGCGGATGACCGAACTGCCGTAAGCGTTCGTCAGCGGGGTCACCACCACATACCGGTTGGTGGCGTTGGTGGAAATGATGGAGGCCGAGACCAGATTGGTATCCAGAACCACCGCGTTGACCGCCGTGTTCGTCTGGTCGTTATTCTTGTCAGAGATCGTGAAAGCCAGGTTAGTGGCGCCCGCGTTTTCCAGGATGCTCAAGTTGTCAATCGCGGAGAGCACTGGCGCGTAATTGACGGCGGTGACAGTGACCGCGATGGTGTTCGTCACTTGATACAGGCCGTCGTCGCTTATAAGCGTGATGGTGGCCGAGCCGACCGCCGGGTACACCGGAGTGATCGTCAGCACGCGAGTTTTGCCCACGCCGGTCATTGTGGCCAGCACGCTATTGGTGGAGGAAGTGACATCGATATTGATATTATTGCGATCAATGTCGGTGATCTTGACGGTCACGTTGGTGGATTTATTTTCCGCAATCGAGATCGCAGCCGGCACATCCACACTGAGGGTGGCGGGCACATTGGTCGCCACAATGTAGAACGTGCGGGCAACCGAAGTGTTTTGGCCTTTGTTGGCCGTGCCACCGCTATCCTGGCCGGTCAGGGTCACCGGGAAGAACCCGTTGACATTCGTGGCCAATTGGAAGGTCAGCGTCCCGTCGGCGGCGACTGCCAGCGATTTAAAGCTGGCCGAACTGGACGCCTTGGCGGTGTACCTCATGGTCTGGGCGGCTTCATCGGCGGGGCCGGTCACCACGTTGGTCACAAAATTCGCCTTCGTCTGGAGCCCGGAGTTTTCCGCCAGCACAATCAGGTTGGTGCTGATCGTGAAGGTCGGGGCGTCGTTCACCGCGGTGACGACCAAGTCAAAGGTGTTCGTGCTGTAATTGCTGTTCGTATCGTTGCACACCACCGTGATCGTGGCCACGCCATTGCTGTTGGGGGTAGTCGTGATGGCCAGCGTGCGGTTGGTGCCCGCGCCGGTCACCACCAGGTTGGTGGCGCGGATCAAATTCGTGTTCGAAGAAGTCGCCACCGCGGTGATATTGCTCACCGAGTCATCCGGGTCGGCCACGGTGAAGGCAAGGTTGGTGGTCGCGTCTTCCAAGATGGTGAGTTTGGCGAACTTCGAGCTGTACGGCCGTTGGTTCACAAACTCCACTTCCACCGTCACATCGTTGGTCACCTTCAAGGTGCCATCGGAAACCACCACGGACACCACGCCCGTTCCATAGGCGTTGGTCTTAGTAGTGAGGGACAGTGAGAAATTCGTTTTGGCGCTGACGAGGGCAACCGAGGGGGTTACAATGTTGGATACCGCCCCGGAGCAACTGACGGTCGCGGTCAGCGCGGATTGATCCACATCCCAAGCCACAAAGGAGAAATTCGTCTTGCCCGCGTTCTCCAAGAAATGGTTGGTCAGGCTCAAATTAACCACATTCGGGGGATAGTTCAAATAGGCCACACCCAGCGTAAAAGTGTTCGTGCTGGTGTTTTTGCCCTTGTTGGCGGTGTCACCACTGTCGGTGCAAATCACCGTCACCACATTGGTGCCGTATTTGTTGGTGGTCACTTCAAACGCCAGCGTGCCCGTGGGGCTCACTGTGGGCGCGGTGGAGAAAAAGCCCGTGGCGAATTTCGAGGTCACCGCGAAGGTCATCGTCTGGCTGGATTCGTTGGTCGCGCCCGCCCAGATGTTGGTGGCGAAATTGGTGCTCGAATACGCGCCGTTGGTGCGCGAAATGTAGATCGCGTTGGTGGCCAGTGTAAACGTCGGAGCGTCGTTCACGGGCGTCACCGTCACGGTGAAATTAATGCTGTTGGTGGAAGGCTTGTCGTTGGTGACCACGAGGGTGATCGTGGCGGACCCGTTTTGATTGGCCACCGGCGTGAACGTCAATGTGCCGAGGTTCGTCGCCGCCGTGGGGGTGCCGTATGCAACCGAGGGGTCGGGAATGAGCGTCGGCGCGGAGGACGTGGCCGTCATAATGCCGGCGGCGCCGCCAAACAAGGCGATGCGGAAAGCCACGTTGGTCGCGGCGGCATCCTCCAAGATGGTCAAGTTGCCGATGCTGGCGATGGATACGTCATTGGTGGCCGCCGCTTTCGCGGGTGCCGCCCAAAAACACGCCAATATCAGGATTATTATCGAGGCCACAGTGGCTCTCCATCCTTGGAGATTCGAGACTTGGCCCAGAGGCTGGGCGTCTCGACGTGGCGCGCGCATATTCGTCTGCTTTGTCTTCATATTTGTTGCTCCTATTTCTCAAGGCGCTCCCCACTGGCAAGAAAGGAGTGCCACAATGGCTTATCGGCAATTGGGGGAAATACTTTAGGAAAAACCGGGCTAATACCGGTGGAAAACCCTGTATTTCCAAGGAGCCTCAGCTCCCTGCAAACCAGAGTGCCCCCCCGTCAAAACGCCAAATTTCTATAGGGCTGCACTTTGCGCTGGCGAAACCCGGCGGGATGGTTTAGGAACATGCCATTGAAGACTTTGACATCCATGAAACGCGCCCTTAACCCAGCCCGCCAAACCGCAGCGTTTGATCTCAACCAATATTTGAGCGATCGCACCGAGCAAGTTAACGCCGCCTTGAATCGTTTCCTGCCGCCCGCCACGGCCAAGCCCGCCACGATCCACAAGGCCATGCGCTACTCGCTTTTTGCCGGCGGCAAACGCATGCGGCCCGCCCTGTGCCTGGCGGCGGCCGAAGCTTGCGGGGGCGGCCTTGAAACGGCGCTGCCCCTGGCTTGCGCCGTCGAATGCATTCATACCTACTCGTTGATTCATGATGATTTGCCGGCGATGGATAATGACGATTACCGCCGCGGCAAGCTCACCAGCCATAAAGTTTTTGGCGAAGGCATCGCCGTGCTGGCGGGCGACGCGCTGCTGACCCAAGCCTTCGAGATCGCCGCGTTTTTTGAGCCCAACTGCCGCTACACCGCCTCCAACATCATCCTCGAAATCGCCGTGGCCGCCGGCTCCAAGCAACTCATCGCCGGCCAGGTGGCCGACTTGGAGGGCGAAGGCAAAAAAATCAACACCACCCAACTGCGCTATATCCACGAACGCAAAACCTCCGCCCTGCTCTGCTGTTCGGCGCGCCTCGGCGGCATGAGCGCCGATTGCAATCCCATTCAGCTCAAGGCACTGACCAATTTCGGCTACCACGTGGGCCTGGCGTTCCAAGTGATCGATGACATTCTCGACGTCACCCAATCGAGCGAGAAACTCGGCAAAACCGCGGGCAAAGACGCCAAGGCGAAAAAGGCCACCTACCCTTCCATCGTGGGCTTGGAAAAATCCCGCGCCATCGCCAAAAAGCTTACGGAACAAGCTTTCGAAGCCTTGCGGCCGTTCAAGGGCAAAGCCGTGGCGCTCGAAGCCCTGGCCGATTATCTCTTGCGGCGCGATCGCTAGGATCGTGTCGCGCGAAGCGAAGCCTCGGACCCAGCTTTTGCCGGCCCCGCTTCCCGGTTCGCAAGCGCTCGGGGCCCGTTATAATCTCGGCGGTTTTGTGTAATTTCGGGCGGGCGAGTTTAGGCGCAAATTATCGGGAAATGACACTTGGGCAACACGGTGATTCCGAGGCTGGCCGCGCCAGCGCAGCGCGCCCGGCGTCTAAATGCGGCTGGGCCATCGGAAAACGCCTGTGGATCGTTTTCCTCGCCGGCTTGGTGGCCATCATCGCTTATGTGCATTTGATGGTCTGGCCCTGGGCTCTCTTGACCCTCCTGGCAGTGCTTGCCGCAGGGCTCACAATGCTCGCAATTTTCGCCCAACCTGCCCTCTTTGAACGAATTTTCCCGATCTTCGATTGCACCTATTGGTGGGAATTTTTGGCCACTTTTCTCAAGTTTTGACTACTTTCCCTCGGCGAATTCCTTTTTACGTGGGCACCCGATTTTCGGGCCAGCCTCCCGCAAAGCCTCCCTTTTAAACCGCTAAACCAGATCTCAGGGTTTCCCCTGGCTATTTCGTGGGAAATTGACCCTAAACTTTTGCTGAAGCCGGCCGATATTACTCCGCGATGGCATAGAGCCACCTAGCAATAGGATCATTGGCGCGACCAGGCCCCACGGATTGGGGTAGGCGCGCAAAACCTGCCGCCTGCCTGGAGGAATATGATCAAGGATGAAAAAGAAGCAAGTCAGAGAAGCCACCCGCACGATGGTTGCCCGGTTTCAAGTCGATCTCGTTACCCGGATGCGTTTTTCCCACATTTGGCATAACAATTTGTTTGCCTACGCGGACCGCACTTCGTACTTCGAGTCCCTGGAGGACGCCGAAGCCGAAGCCCAATTCCGCAATCGCGTCGAAGGTATCGATTTCGCCAAACAGCCGGAAACCTTTTGGAAAGTGCGCAGTTAAGCAAGGCACCATCGGTGAAGGGTTCAGCTAGCCGCCGGACCATAGCGTCCGGAAACCCGCACCGTTGGAAGTCAACAAAAAGCGTTCCCCGCGTGAAAGTTGCTTGACGCTGCGTGCCGCCGGGCGGAGATTACAACCAGAACCTAGGCTAGAGCAGGGAGAACGCTATGCACAACCAACGCAAATTCACGCGCGCCACTTTTTCTCTCCAGGCGGAACTTGATCACCGTGGCAAAATCTCTCAGGGCGAAGTAGTTAACTTGAGCCTGCAAGGCTTGCTCGTCCGCACCCGCGCCACCATCCAACCCGGCGAACCCCTGCGCATCACCTTGCGCGTCACCGGCCAAACTTCCTCTCTCGCCATCCATGCCGATGCCACCGCCGTGCGCGCCACCGCCGAAGGCGTCGCCGTCCGGTTCGAAAAAGTGGACCTCGATTCCTACATCCACCTGCGCCACCTGCTGGCCGATAAAGTCGGCGGTGTGGATAAGATCGACCAGGAATTCATCAACTACATTCAGGAGCACGAATCCTTCATCGTCCACATCAAGCACGTCCCCCTCCAGAAAATGGCTTGATATTTTAGACAATTCACATCATCCTCGCATTGCGTCAGCCGCCATGCGGGGATTTTTTATGTAACAGCGCTAATCCTTCGCTGGTTGGACAAACCTTAAATTGGAGCGCGCTTATGAAAACCGCCGGTTACATTCTAGGATTAACCCTCGTAACCACCCTGCCCTGCTGGGCGGTCGTTACTGTGCGCCTCAATAATACCGATAGCGGGATGCAGATCGGTTTTCCCAACGATCCCCATTTAACTTTTGGAACGGGATATGTGGAGCTTTCTTATTCCTACGCCGGTATGGTGGCACATACCATCTATTCCGCCGACACCCAGAAAACCGTTTTTGCACTGGATGCCAACGGCTTTTTCGATGCGGGCATTGGCGTGCTGCCGGAGGCGGATTCCAGTTGGCAGGTCTATATCACTCTCCGCGCCTGGCAAGGAAATCCCAATTGGAATTCTGGATTAGCGATTAATCAGGAAATGTCCAGCTGGACTCAAACCACTTTGGGTTCCTGGGACCCTCAATCCGGCCTTCCTCCCTCTGGTCCCATTCTGAATATTCCCAGCCCCATTGGCACCCCCGAACCCAGCACGCTGGCACTCGGCGGATTGGGTGCTTGCTTGCTTTTTTCCAGGCTGGGTTGGAGTAAATGGAGAAGTCAAGCATCGGCACCTTGTCACCCCTTGGAGGAATCCATTCAACCTTCGCCCAGTTGCCCGCTAAAATGAAAACGGCCCTGCTTACAATAGGATTGGCACTTGCCACCTGCACCCCCGGCTGGGCAGTCGTTACCGTGCGGTTGAATAATATTGATTGCGGATATCCGGTCAGTTTTTACGAGGACCCATTTTTGGACTGGGGTACGGCAAGGGTGGAGCTTTTCTATGCTTTTGCGGGAGGAGCCGATATGCGCGTCTATTCGGCAGGCACTCAAAACTCCGTTTTCACCGTCGATAAAAATGGTTTTTTCGATGGTGGCATCGGAGTGCTTCCCGAGGTGGATCCGAGTTGGAGTGTCAATTTTACCTTGCGCGCCTGGGAAGGTGGTCCCAACGACATTTATGCACCTATTCAAAACATGGCCAGATGGACCCAAACCGGCTTCATTTCCTGGGACCCCGAGTCCGGCCAGCCCGCAAATGGCACCGTATTAAACATTCCCCCCATGATCAGCGCGCCTGAACCCAGCACTTTTGTTTTGGCAATCTTGGGCGGCACTTTTTTGGCGGCACGCACGGCTTATAAAAAACGCCGATCACCTATCGCATAATGCGAAGCAGTACAGGGCTAGCCACAGCGCCGCAGGCGCGGCCGGCTGGGACGCCCCTTCATCACGTTTCCTCAAATTAAAAATCACAAATTTTCAATTCCTCGATTTTCAATGAGGAAGAACACCCCTTGCCGCAGCGCGTAAACAAACCATACTGCAGTTTGCCCTCTCCGGTGTTTGGTTGCCCCTCCGATGCCTCCTTAAACCTCTGATAGCGGGCGGTGCGGCATAGGACGCCGCAGCGCGGCGTCCCT
>MTLE01000220.1_pt1 | contig 22827 bp, 37 predicted proteins | sample 1982461 | NCBI WGS metagenome assembly MTLE01 (sample SAMN05712605, study PRJNA340218) | biofilm metagenome | isolation source: sample SPL anode biofilm adapted to -200 mV | place: USA | collected 2012-02-03
GACATGCTGATCATCCGCGGCGTGAACATGTTCCCCTCGCAGATCGAAACCGCGCTGCTGGCGGTGGAAGGCACCCTGCCGCATTACCAAATCATCCTCACGCGCGACAAGGGCTTGGACCAAGTCGAAGTGCAAGTGGAAGTCACTCCCGAATTTTTCAGCGACCGCGTCAGCGCCTTGGAAACCCTGCGGCACAAGCTCTCGCACACCATCGAAAACACCGTTGGCATTCGCGCGCAGGTGCGACTGGTCGAGCCGAACACCATTCAACGCAGCGAAGGCAAGGCCAAACGGGTCATTGACCGCCGCAACGCTTAACCCGAAAGACGACATGAAACTAAAACAATTATCGCTGTTTTTGGAAAACCGCCCGGGCAGCCTTTCGGCCCCTTGCCGGCTATTGCATCAAGCGGGGCTCAACATTTTGACCCTCTCGCTGGCGGACACCGGCGAATTCGGCATTCTCCGCCTGGTGATGCGGGATTGGGAAAAGGCCAAGAAAGTCCTGGAGCAAGGCGGCTGCGTGGTCAAAGTCACCGACGTGGTGGCCATCGCCGTCAACGACTGCCCCGGCGGCTTGGCGCAAGTGCTGGAGACCATTGACAAAGCCCAGCTCAACGTCGAGTACATGTACGCCTTTACATTGAAGACCGAAAACAAAGGCGTGCTGGTGTTCCGATTCGACAATCCTGACAAAGCGATTGCCGAATTGAAGAACAGCCAGGTGAACCTCATCGATTCCGTCCAGCTCTTCGAGAATCTGGAACCGTAACCGGCCGCCTCGGTGGCGCGTTACCGCTCCAGAGAATCGAACAAGCTTTCCAAACTGTTCAGCGGCTCCGTAGCCCGGGTCGCGGTGGGATTGAGAATTTTGCGCAAATAATCCACCGCGTCCGGGATGCGTTGCACACTGCGCGGCAAGGTGGCGCCAGCGGCATTGGGGTGCCCGCCACCATGCAGCGCTACCGCCACCGGCAGGGCTTCCCCATTGCGGCTGCGCAAGCTGGCGATGATGGTGCCATTGCCTTTGCGGAACAAGGTGACCAAAACCGCATACGGCGTGGCCTTAGCCACCAGCAATTGGTGGACAATTAAATTAGTGTTGCCGATCAACGTGTCCACATAGCCTACATTGGGGCCGAGGGCCACCACATTGGACTCACACCACTTCAACCCCAAGGGATCTTCCACGCGCCGCTTTACCGCCATGACTTCCATCAAAGGATGATCGATCAAGCGCTCCACCTGGCCTTCGATCAGCGCGTGGACATTCCAAAAACCGTAGCTCTTCACGAGGTTCGCGTAATCGGTCGCCAGCAAGAAATCCGGGTCTTCGCACAGAAATAAATCCGCTATATCGCTTAACTTCACCAGGCGGTCCAGTTGCGGGCTCCCCAAGCCGGCTTCTTTGCACAGCTCATAGCACAACAAGCTGGCGGACTTGTTGACGTCGTGGATCAGCATCGCGTTTTTGGCGGGCGTTTCCGTCGGATGGTGATCCACCACGAGCCAATTAGGCCGGTCTAAGCGCTCATCAAAAAAGAAGTCTGTCGCCCAGGCCGCCGGCTCGCGCAACGGGCGCTGGCGCCAATTGTCATAATGATAGGCTTCCAGCCGGGGGGTGTAATTGAAAAGTTTGTGCGCGAGACGCTGCATGAGCAATCCCGACAGCAGGCCGTCGAGGTCGCTCTCGTGAGTTAAGATCAATTCCGGTTTTGGCAATGCTAACATGACTGCCTTACAATACCTGCGGCTGCCGGGTTTTGGCCAGCCAGGAATTGAACCGCGGCGGGATAATTAGCCGCAAAACTGCAGCCAATTGCGAGACACTGCGTTAGCGGGAGGCGGGGTGCTCCAAGGTCGCGATGGCCGCCATGATCTCCTCGGCCGCTTGTTTGTAGATTTCCTTTAAGCGCGGCTTATCGCAATTCTCCGCTTCGGCGCGTAAAATCGAAAAATCCATTGGTTTGCCATAGGCGATGGCTACCCGCTTGGGACGGGGCACCCAATGATGCCGGCCAAAAGCCTCGAAGGTCCCAAATATGCGAACCGGCACGACCGGAGCTTTGGTCTTGATGACGACCAAGCCGATGCCAGATCGCGCCTTCTGGAGCTGGCCATCCGGCGTGCGCGTGCCCTCGGGAAACAACAGAATCGCGTGGCCTTTCAACAAGCGATTTAAAATCGCTTTCAAACCGGCGCCGCCGTCGCCATCACGGTCCACGGGAACCACGTTCCAACTGCGTAGCAATGCGCTGATGATGCGATTGCGAAACAAAGTTTCGCGGGCGAGATAATTGATGTCGCGATCGAGGCCGGCGCCGACGAAGGGAGGATCGAGAAAACTGGCATGATTCGCCGCCAGAATCGCGGGGCCTGAAGACGGCACGTTTTCAAAGCCGGTGGCTTTGGCCCGGAAATATGTCCAAAACACCAACCGGCATAGCCGCCAGGTCATGTAATATGACGCATTCACGAGTGGATTATCTTTGGATTTCTGGGGCTCGATTTTGGGCTCCCCACCAAGGGACTAACTGGCGCCGGTCTCCAACACGTAACTACCGGGGAGCATTGCGGCGCTTTTCGATCTCCGCCAAAATCAAGGCGCTCGTTTCTTCCGCCGTCATCTGGGAATTATTGATTACTTTTGCGCCCAAGGGAATCATTAAAGGGGCGGCGGCACGCTGGCTATCCTGGCGGTCGCGGTCCGCCAAATTTTCGTGAATGCCATCGGCATCCCGTCGGCGAGAACGCTCGCTCAGGGAGGCGTCCAAATAAAATTTATACTCAGTGTCCGGAAAGACGTTGGTGCCGATATCGCGGCCTTCCATGACGAGGTTGCCGAATTGGATGCATTCCCGTTGTTTGCGTTTCATCCAATCACGAACCTTTGCCACAGTGGCCACGCGCGGCACAGCGGCACTGGTTTCCGCGGTTCGGATTTCCGCTGCGGGATAATAACCATCCACGAGCAACCGCATCTGGTTATCGACGCAAACCAGCTCGGTCTTCCACTTGCGGCAGGCAGTGGCTACCGCCGCCGAATCGTCCACATCGATTTTTTTCCGCAAACAATACCAGGCCAAGGTGCGATACATGGCCCCGGTATCGACGTAGACAAACCCCAGCGCTTTGGCGACCATTTTGGCATTGGTGCTTTTGCCGCTGGCACTGGTGCCATCAATGGCAATGACAAGGGGATCGGGCATAGACTAAAAAGGCCCGTTCCACTCTGGGAACGGGCCTGCAATTTTTGGCGATGAACTATTTCTGCTCAGGAGCCTTGGTTTCAGCGGCTGGCGCTGCTTCCGGAGCCTTGGCGGCTTCCGTGGCCGGAGCGGCAGTGGCGGCCGGAGCCGCAACCGGAGCGTCCACCCATTCGAGGATCGCCTTCTGGGCGGAGTCACCGATGCGCTGGTTCATTTTCACAATCCGGGTGTAACCACCACGGCGGTCTTTGCAGGCGGGAACAATTTCCTTGAACAGGATCCGCACCGCTTCTTCCTGCCGAAGGCGGGCAACGGCCAAGCGACGGCTGTGAATCGTGCCTTCTTTGCCCAAGGTGACCAATTTCTCGGCGACGGGGCGGGCGGCTTTGGCTTTGGCCAGCGTCGTGGTGATCCGACGATGAATGATTAAGCTGCAGACCAAATTGGCAAGCATGGCGTTCCGGTGGGAGCCGGTGCGGCCCAACTTGGCGGTTCTTTTCAAATGACGCATAACAGATACTTATTAATTGGTAAGCTTCGGCTCTTCCTTCGGAGCATCGAACAGCCCGTTCTCAAATTTCATGCCCAACGACAGGCCAAGCCCAGACAGCTTCTCCTTGATCTCGTTGAGAGATTTCTTGCCGAAATTGCGGTATTTGAGCATCTCGCTTTCGCTCTTCATCGCCAACTGGCCAACCGTGGTGATGTTGGCGTTGTTCAAGCAATTGGCGGCGCGGACGCTCAACTCGATCTCATTCACGCTCATGTTGAGCAGCTTCTTCATGCGAATCTGCTCATCATCCTGCTTCTCGACCACTTCTTCGAATTCGACGGCATTCTTATCGTAGCCGACAAACACATCCAAGTGATGCTGCAAAATAGCGGAAGCTTGAATCAGGGAATCGCTGGCGGTGATACGGCCATCGGTCCAGATTTCCAGGATCAAGCGATCATAATCCGTGCGCTGCCCGACACGGGCGTTTTCCACACCATAACGCACGCGCGTCACGGGGGAGAACAAGGAGTCGATGGGAATCACACCGATCGTTTGATCGGGCTTTTTATTCTCATCGCCGGGGCAGAACCCGCGGCCAACTTTGACTTCCAGCTCCATCTCGAACTTTTTCTTGCGATCCAAAGTGCAGATGAGCTGTTTCGGATTAACCAACTCGATGCCTTGCTCCAATTTGATATCTTCGGCGAGCACTGGGCCATCTTTATTGACGGAAAGCAGCAACCTCGGCCATTCGCGCCGGGTACCTTCGCCCGAATGCACTTTGAAGAGGATTTTCTTCAAATTCAGCACGACTTCCGTCGCGTCTTCCACCACGCCATCGATCGCGGTGAATTCGTGCATCGCCCCGTCGATTTTCACGGAGGTGATGGCAGCGCCCTCCAAAGAGGAGAGCAGCACGCGGCGCAAAGAGTTGCCGATCGTGTGGCCGTAGCCCGGCTCAAACGGTTCGGCGACAAACTTGGTATAGGTATCCGTCGCGGATGCCTCATCTTTGGCAAGCCGCTTCGGCAATTCAAAACGTCCTAATCTTACTGGCATAATTTAATGCAATTTTAAACTGATTCGCGGCCACGTCCCGTCGTAGCCGCGCAATCCATATAATTGCTTCTCCTTCCCACGCAGGAAGGATCACTGTGGATTAACGGGAGTAAAATTCGACCACCGCTTGTTCGTTGGCCACCGGCTGGATATCATCCCGCGCCGGCAAGCGCATCACGGTGCCTTTGAAAGCGTTCTTGTCCAGCACCAGCCAGCCCGGCACAACCCGGCTGGTGGAAAGCTCGAGGAAACGCGTAGCCATTTGGCGCGAGACACTGCGATCCCGCACTTCAATGATGTCGTTCACTTTCAATTCGTACGACGGAATGTCCACCTTGCGGCCGTTGACCTTGATATGGCCGTGGGCCACCAATTGGCGGGCAGCGGAACGGGTGTTGCCAAATCCCAGATTGTAAACCACGCTGTCCAAACGGGTTTCCAAGATCACCAGCATCGTTTCGCCCGTGACACCGCGGCGGCGGAGAGCCCGCTCATACACGTTGCGGAACTGGCGTTCCATCAAGCCGTAATAATAGCGAAGCTTTTGCTTCTCGATCAGGCCGAGGCCATATTCGCTGGCTTTGCGGCGAGATTTCGGGCCATGCACACCCGGGCCATAGCTCCGGCGTTCCAAATATTTCGTTGGCCCAAAAATGGGCGTGCCAAAGCGGCGGCTGATGCGTACCCGAGGTCCAGTATATCGTGACATATCGCTTCCTGATTAAATCTTGTTAGACGCGGCGTTTCTTGCGCGGGCGGCATCCGTTGTGCGGCACCGGGGTCACGTCCTTAATGGCGCTGATTTCCAAACCGATCGCTTGCAACGCGCGAATGGCGGCTTCGCGGCCCGAACCCGGACCCTTCACCCGCACTTCTACTTCGCGCAAACCGTGCGACATGGCCTGGCGAGCGGCGTCTTGCGCCACTTGCTGCGCCGCAAAGGCCGTGCTCTTGCGCGAACCCTTGAAGCCAACGCGGCCGGCGCTGGACCAGGCAATCACATGCCCTTGCATGTCGCTGATGGCCACTTGCGTGTTGTTGAACGTTGCGGAAATCGTGGCAATGCCAACCGGAATGTTTTTTGACCCTTTGGCGCGAACGATCTTCTTGGAGGCGGAGTCGTCCGCCAGCAACTCAGCGGCGGTCGGCGCGGCAGCCACCATGACGGCGGCACCAGCGGGGGCCGGCGCGGCGGCAGCAGGAGCCGCATCAAAAGCGGGAGCTGCCGGGGCTGCCCCGGCTTCCGCTGCGGGCTTTTTGGGAGCCTTGGCAGGCTTGGCCTCAGCGGGCGCTTTAGCTTGTTCGGCGGTTTCGGCGGCCCCGGCTTTCGCCTCGGGCTTGGTCTCGGATTTCGCCGCCGCTTTCTTGGGTTTCGTCTCTTCAGCCATAGTAAGTCAAATTAGTGGATGCCTGCTTTTGCGTCCGGATTGCGTTGCACACCGACCGTCTTGCGCGGGCCCTTGCGAGTGCGCGCGTTGGTCGAAGTGCGCTGGCCGCGCACTGGCAATCCGCGCAGATGGCGGACGCCGCGGTAGCATTTGATGGCCTGCAACCGCTTCAAATTCATGCCCAGTTCGCGGCGCAGATCGCCCTCCGTCACATACTTGCCATCTTGGATGGCATGCAGAATCTGCGAGAGCTGCTGCTCGGACAGGTCTTTAGCCCGGATTGACGGCGCGATAGCCGCTTTTTCGAGGATGGCCTTCGCGTTCACTGGCCCAATGCCGTAAATATAGCGGAGCGAAATATCGATCCGTTTTTCGCCGGGGATGTCTACACCTAATATACGTGGCATAATCGTTTACTTTTTAACCCTGTCGTTGCTTATGGCGCGCATTCGTGCAAATCACCCGAATGACACCCTTCCGCTTGACGATTTTGCAATGTTCGCAAAGCCTTTTAACAGACGCGCGGACTTTCATATGTTCTATTCTTTTTGCCGTTCAACAATGCAACCCTTCGATAAATCGAACGGTGACACTGCCACCGTCACCCGCTCCCCGGGCGACAGTTTGATTAAATTCACTCTTAGTTCCGCCGACAGATGCCCAAGCACCCGGTGCCCATTTGCCAGCTCCACCCAAACCACCCGGTTGGGCATCACTTCGGCTACTTTACCACTTACTTTTATGACGTCTTCTTTGGACAAGTCAGTATCTCCGGCCCACTCTCGCTCACTAACACCGTATGCTCAAAATGAGCCGAGGGTCGTCCATCATGCGTCACAACCGTCCATCCGTCACTCAAAATCTTCACTTTTGCGCTACCGGCATTCACCATAGGCTCTATGGCTATAGTCATGCCTGGCCGCAACTTTTCCGTCGCCTTTTTATCGACGAAATTCGGGATCTGCGGTCCTTCATGCACTGACCGCCCGACCCCGTGGCCCACAAACTCGCGCACCACACTGAATCCGTGGCGCTCGACATAGGTCTGCACCGCCCGAGAAATATCAACCACCCGATTCCCCGGTTTCGCCTGCGCAATCCCTTCATACAGGGAACGCTCGGTAACGTCCATTAACTTCTGCACCTGAGGATCGCATCCGCCTACGGCAACCGTCCTCGCGGTATCACCGATAAAGCCTTTATAAACCACTCCGACATCCAGGCTTACAATATCGCAGGGCTGCACTGACCGGTCGCTGGCAATCCCGTGCACCACTTCCTCATTAACCGAGATACAGATATGGCACGGATACCCGCGATATCCCAGGAAAGCACTCTTTCCGCCTGCGGCCTTGATTCTTTGGGCCGCATATTCATCGATCTGCCGGGTGGTAATCCCGGGCCGCACAAAAGCGGCTACTTCTTCTAAAACTAGCCCAGTCACCGCGCCCGCCTCGCGCATGGCTTCTATTTCACGGGCGCTTTTGATAATAATCATGCTGTCCCTTTTGGCATCTGGCCGCCAATGCGAGGGCCGATGCGGGAAGATCCGTTAGAACCGGCCGCGAATACGCCCCTTCTTCAGGAAGCCGTCATAGTGGCGCATCAACAAGTGCGTCTCGACTTGGCGCATGGTGTCCAATAGCACACCCACCAAGATCAACATGCTGGTTCCACCAAAAAATTGGTACACTTGCCAGGGCACGTCCATCACGCGGTGCATCAAGATGGGGATCGTGGCAATCAGCGTTAGAAAGAATGCGCCCGCCAAGGTGATCCGGCTCATAGCATGGTGCAAGAAATTACAGGTAGCCGCACCCGGACGCACGCCCGGAATGTATCCTCCGTATTTCTTGAGATCATCCGAAATCTGCAATTCGTTAAACTGAGTGGCAACCCAGAAATATGAGAAGAACAGAATCATCAGAGCGTAGATAAACAGATACAACGGCTCTCCTTCCCGGAACTTGCTAGCCAAGGCCGAGAAAACCGGGATATTGAACGTCGAATGCAGGAACTGAAAGATTTTGTCCGGGAACATCAAGATCGCCTGCGCGAAGATGATCGGCATCACACCCGAGTAATTGACCCGTAACGGCATGTAGGAACTAGTGCCCGCATAGGACTTACGGCCAACAGTGCGTTGCGCATATTGGACGGGAATTTTGCGCTGGGCTTGGGTGACGGCAATCACCGTTCCCACCACGGCCACCAAGATGATAAGCATTCCAATTCCGTGCAAGAAGCTCTTGCCCGGTATGCCCGGTTGATCCTTGAACATGTCGATCACGCCTTGGCCAGCTTGTGGCAAACGAGCGAGAATGCCAATCGTGATAACCAAAGAGACGCCATTGCCGATGCCGCGATCGGTAATCTGCTCACCCAGCCACATCAATAACAGGGTGCCCGTGGTAAGAATCAATGTGGTTTGAATGCGATACCACCAGATCGGCTCAATCAGCACCAGCGGCCCACCTAAGTGGGCATTGAAGATTTTTTCCGGATTTTCCCAGCTCAACGCCATGAAGAAACCTTGGCCCAGGCACAGCAGGACCGTCAAATAACGGCCGTACTGTATGAGCTTGGTCCGCCCGCCTTCTTCGCGCGCCAGCTTGCTCAACCGCGGCATAACCGCGGTGAGCAACTGAATGATAATCGTGGCGCTGATGTAAGGCATGATGCCGAGCGACCCGATCGCGCAGCGTTCCATGGCCCCCCCGGTGAACATGCTATACATGCCCATTAGGGAATTGCCTGAGTTTTCTTTTTGCTCAAAGAACGCCGTCAGCAAACCGCCATCCAAACCGGGCACCACGATAATCGAGATGACCCGGCAGATCGCCAAGATCAGCATGGTGTAAAGAATGCGTGACTTCAATTCAGGAATCTTGAAGCAATTGGCAAAAGTATTGGCAATGTTTGCAAACATGGCGCGAAATGCGAATTATTTAGCAGCTTTGGGAGCCGCGGGTTGTGGTTTGACCACGACCTCGCAAGCACCGCCAGCGGCCTCAATTTTCTGCTTGGCGGTGGCGCTGAACGCATGAGCGCGGACCGTCAATTTTTTCTTAATTTCCCCCTGGCCAAGGATCTTCACGCCATCATGGCGGCCATTGGCCAACCCAGCTTCCTGTATCGCTTTCACATCCACACAGGCGCCGTCTTCAAATTGATTCAAATCGTCCAAATTCACCACGGCGTAAGCCGTTTTGAAATTGTAATTATTGAACCCGCGCTTGGGCACGCGGCGGATCAAAGGCATCTGGCCGCCTTCAAATCCCGGGCGGATCGAACTGCCCGAACGGGCCGTCTGGCCCTTGCCACCGCGACCGCTCGTCTTGCCATGCCCGGAGGCACGGCCTTGGCCCAGGCGTTTCCGGCGGTGCAATGAACCCTGCCGGGGTTTTAAATCATGTAAACGCATAAAAACTAGCTTTTGTTAGCGCTCGTCGCGGCTTCAACAACCGGAGCAGCGGCTTTTTCTTTCGGCATGGCCATACCGCGACCACGATAAATTTCTTCGCGCAAACGCAATTGCATCAACGCTTCCAGGGTAGCCTTGGCCACATTGGCGGCATTTTTCGAACCGAGTGATTTGCTCAAGACGTCTTTGATACCCACCGATTCCAGCACGGCACGCACGGTCTTGCCGGCGATAATCCCGGTACCCGGCGATGCCGGGCGCAACAAGACTTTCGCGCCGCCAAAGTGCGAATACACTTCATGCGGAATGGTGGTGGACTTGATAGCCACTGTCAGCATGCGCTGTTTGGCCATTTCGCCGCCTTTGCGAATGGCATCCGCCACTTCGCCCGCCTTGCCCAGGCCGAGGCCAACCCGGCCATTGCGGTCGCCCACAACTACCAGCGCGCTGAAGCTGAATCGGCGTCCGCCCTTGACCACTTTGGCCGAGCGATTAATAAAGACGACCTTTTCAGCCAGTTCGTTGGCCGGTTTGCCATCTAGGCCAAATTCCGGCGTCTCTTGGCCAGACCGGCTGCGGCGCGGGCCCCTGCCCTGGCCGCCCCGGCGGCCGCCACCTGCGATATTTTTGGTTTCTTCCGCCACGACGTTACTCCTTTATCGATTAAAATTTAAGGCCCGCTTCTCGCGCGGCATCCGCCAGCGCTTTTACTTTGCCATGGTATTGTTTGCCACTGCGATCAAACACAACGGCTTGAATACCAACCGCTTTGGCTACTTCGGCAGCCTGTTTGCCAACGACTGTGGCGTTTTTGACATTCGCCCCGGGTTTGGCCACCGGCACCGCTTTTTTGCCGCGAGTCGAGGCGGAAGCTAAGGTTTTGCGCGCCTGGTCGTCTACAAATTGCACATAAATGTGCTGGCCAGTGAAACACACACTCATGCGGGGACGCTCGGCGGTTCCGACCACCTTCTTGCGAATGCGCCAGCGCCGCAATTGCTTCAAATACTGTTTTTTCTCTATTCTCATGGGGCTTTAACCACGGATTTGGCCGTGGCACAAAATTATTGTTGTACGGTCTTGCCTTCCTTACGGATGACTTTCTCGTCACTGTAGCGAACACCCTTGCCTTTGTACGGTTCCGGCGGGTAATAGCTGCGCAATTCGGCGGCAACTTGTCCCACCAACTGACGATCAGGGCCTTCCACGGAAATCTTGGTGTTTTCTTCCACCGTCACTTTGATCTGCTCGGGAATCTGGTACACGATCGGGTGCGAGTAACCCAAGTTCATCGTGATTTGCTTGCCCTGCACTTGGGCTTTAAAGCCGACGCCTTGGATTTCGAGCTTCTTTTTATACCCTTCGGCAACTCCCCGCACGCAGTTGTTCAAAATGGCGCGGGCCAAGCCGTGCATGGCTTTGGCTTCCGCGTTGTCGCCATCGCGTGAAACCGTGATTTTGCCGTCCGCGACCGCCGCCGAGGTATGCTTGGGCAGGCAGAATTCCAACTTGCCTTTGGCCCCTTCGAACTGGACCTTTTGGCCTTCGATTTTGACCTTCACCGCCGCCGGCACCGCGATGGGCACTTTACCGATTCGTGACATAAGCTAAATCCTTTAATATACGTAGCAGATCAGTTCGCCACCCACATTCTGTTTGCGGGCTTCGGCGCCAGTCATGACCCCTTTGGGGGTGCTGATGATGACGGTGCCCATGCCGCCGAGGACGCGGGGAATCTCGGTCGCCCCGGCGTACCGGCGCAATCCCGGCTTGCTCGCACGGGTCAGGCTCTTGATGACGCCCTTGCGTCCGTCATATTTTAATTTCAACTTCAAAGTCTTCTTGGCTTCCCCAGCCACCGCCGTGTCGGCAATGTAGCCTTCCTGTTTGAGGATGCGGGCCACGTTTTCTTTGACTTTGGAATGCGCGACCTCCACGGTGGGCAGCAACGCGTGACTCGCGTTGCGGATCTGGGTCAGCATGTCGGCGATAGGATCAATCATAATAATTACCAGCTGGCTTTGGTTACACCGGGCAGCATTCCCGTCCGGGCCAATTCCCGGAACACGATGCGGGAGCAACCGAACTTGCGCCAGAACCCATGGCGGCGGCCGCTGATGCGGCACCGGTTGGTCATGCGCACCGGGCTGGCGTTGCGCGGCAATTTCGTCAGCGCGGCGTAATCGCCTTTGGCCTTAAGCTCGGCGCGGAGGGCGGCGTATTTCGCGACGGTCTCGCGCTTCTTCTTCTCCCGTTCAATCCATGCTTTCTTTGCCATATCTAAATCTCGTTAAATCTTCCCGGTTATTTCTCCGCAAACGGCATGCCCATCAGCTTGAGCAAATCCAGCGCTTGCTCGTTGTTCTTGGCGGAGGTCACAATGGTGACGTCCATCCCTTGCGGGCGCTTGATCTTGTCCATTTCAATCTCCGGGAAAATGGTTTGCTCCACAATCCCCAGCGTGTAGTTGCCCCGGCCGTCGAAGGCGCGGCGGGACACTCCGCGAAAGTCGCGAATGCGCGGGAGCGCGGCCGCAACCAGGCGGTCAAAAAACTCGTACATCACGTCGCGGCGCAGCGTGACATGGCAGCCAATGATCTGGCCTTGGCGCAGCTTGAAATTGGCGATGTTCTTGCGGGAACGGTTCATCACCGGCTTGCGGCCCGTGATCTGGCCCAGTTCCTTCGCCGCGTCGTCCGCCGCGCCTTTTTCCAGCGAGGCGCTCACGCCCATGTTGATGACGATCTTTTCAATCCGCGGCACTTCATGGACGTTTTTATACTTCCATTTTTCCACCAAGGCGGGCCGGACGGATTCCGTGTACTTCTGATAAAGTCTCGATTTCATACTCTATTTAGGCGGCGGGCGTCTTGGTTTTGCGGCTGGCCGCGCGCTCTTCGAAGCGGGTGGCGCGCATCACGTTGGAGAGGTGGATCGCCCCTTCGCGGGTCACAATGTTCCCCTGCGGATGCAGCTGGCTCTTGCGCTGGTGTTTTTTGATCATCTTGATCCCCTCGACGATCACCCGCTCGGTGCCCGGCAACACTTCCAGAATTTTGCCGCGTTTTCCTTTTTCGGAACCCGCGATGACGACTACCTCGTCTCCTTTTTTGACATGAGTCTTTGCCATAACCTCAAATAACTTCCGGCGCCAATGAAATGATTTTCACGAACTTCAGGTCGCGCAACTCCCGCGCCACGGGGCCAAAGATGCGCGTGCCTTTCGGATTTTGTTCCGCGTCGATAATGACGATGGCGTTCGAATCAAAGCGCAGATACGAGCCATCACTCCGGCGAATCGGCTGGCGGGTGCGCACCACGACGGCGGTGACGACTTCGCCTTTCTTGACCGTGCCGTCCGGGCTGGCTTCCTTGATGTGCGCCTTGATGATATCACCCACGTGCGCATACATCTGATTGCGCCCCAGCACGCCAATCGCGGCCGCCTTCTTGGCGCCTGTGTTATCCGCGACATCGAGAATAGATCTTACTTGTAACATAGCAATCCCTGGTCAGTTAGACGGCGGCGGCTTCGGCGGCCTTTTCCACAACTTCGATCAGACGCCAGCGCTTGGTCTTCGACAGCGGCCGGGTCTCCTCAATGCGCACTTGATCGCCCACTTTGGCTTCGTTCTTTTCGTCGTGCACGTAAAATTTGCTATAGGCGGTGACCACCTTTTTGAATTGCGCATGCGCAAAACGCCGTTCGACACGCACCACAATGGTCTTGGCCATTTTATTGCCAATCACTTCGCCGACACGTTCCTTGCGTTGCGGACGGGAGGATGAATTATTCGTCATAGACATCTTTTAAGTTTAAGCGGCTTTTTTGCGCAGCAACGAACTCTGGGTCTCCAGCCGGGCGATATCGCGGCGCAACGTCCGCAATCTCGACGGTTTTTCCAACTGGCTGCTGGCCTTCTGCAAGCGCAAGTTAAACAGCTCCTGCCGCAAGTCACGGCTCTTGGCCGCAAGCTCCGTCAGCGTCAAATCTTTAATTTCAGACATTTTCATGGCGCAAGTCCTAGTGGCGGCCGCCGTGGCGGCAGATAAATTTCGTGCGGATCGGCAGCTTGGTCGCGGCCAGGCGCATGGCCTCGCGCGCCAACACTTCGCTCACGCCTTCGACCTCGAACAACACGTTCGCCGGGCGAATAACGGCAACCCAGGATTCCACCGGGCCTTTGCCCTTGCCCATACGGGTTTCGAGCGGCTTCTTGGTGATGGATTTGTCCGGGAACACGCGAATCCAAACTTTTCCGCGGCGCTTCATGAAGCGGCTGATCGCGGCGCGCGCAGCCTCAATTTGCTTGGTGTCCAGCCAGCAGCGCTCAGTGGCCTGCAATCCGTACTCGCCAAATGACACGGTGGTGCCGCGGGTAGCTAAACCCGCGCGGCAGCCACGCTGCATTTTGCGATACTTCACTCTTTCGGGCATCAACGGCATAAAGCGTCTCTTTCTCTAAAATTATTTCGCGACCGGGGCGGGTTCAGGAGCCGGAGTGGCGGCCGGGGCCGTCGCACTCGTGGTGGTCACTTGGACCGGCTTCTCAATCGCCTTGTCACCTTTGCAGATCCAGCATTTGACCCCGATTTTGCCGTACACGGTTTTCGCTTCGGCGAAACCGTAGTCGATCACGGCGCGCAAGGTGTGCAAGGGCACACGGCCTTGATGATAAAGTTCGGCCCGGGCTAATTCGGCGCCGCCCAAGCGGCCAGCGCAGCGGATCTTAATCCCTTCCGCGCCAAAATCCATGGTGGTTTGCACCGCTTTTTTCATCGCGCGGCGGAAAGAGATGCGGCGTTCCAATTGCATGGCGACATTTTCAGCCACTAATTGGGCGTCGAGTTCCGGAGTTTTGATTTCCTGAATGTCGACGTAAATGTCCTTGCCGGTCATCTTGGCCAGCTCTTCCTTCAACTTATCGATTTCGGCGCCTTTGCGGCCAATCACTACTCCCGGACGGGCCGTGAAGATGGTGATGCGGCAGCGATTGGCGGCGCGCTCGATGACAATTTTCGGTACCGAGGCCGCCTCAAGCTTCTGCTTGAGGATCTCGCGAATCTTGAAGTCTTCAGCCACGAGACGGCCGAAATCTTTCTTGTCGGAGTACCAACGCGAGCGCCAGTCTTTATTGAGCGCAATGCGCAAACCGATTGGATTTGTCTTTTGTCCCATAGGTCGAGCTAGTCAGAAAGAACAATTTTAATATGGCAGCTGCGTTTTAAGATCGGGCCGGCGGAACCGCGCGCTTTGGGCGTGAACCGCTTCATCGTGGTGGCTGTCCCCGCCACGGCTTCCTTGACGATCAAGGATTCGGGCTTCAATCCGTTGTTGTTTTCGGCGTTTGCAATGGCGGATTGGAGGGTTTTGGCAACCAACCGGGCGGATTTGCGCGGCACCACGGCTAGCACAGCCTTGGCGTGCAGGGCGTTCATCCCCTGGATTTGCCGGACAACCTCGCGCATTTTCTGCGCCGACATGCGTACATTTCGCGTAATGGCTTGGACTTCCATAGGTCTACTTGGCTTCGGCTTTGGCGGTATGGGCGCCGTGTTTCTTGAAGGTACGAGTCAGGGCAAATTCGCCCAGGCGATGACCCACCATGTTTTCGGTAACGAAGACCGGCAGGAACATCTTCCCGTTGTGCACGTTAAAGGTGTGGCCCACGAAGTCCGGTGTGATCATCGAACGGCGTGACCAGGTCTTGATCGGGCGCTTAAGGTTAGTCGCGTTCAGCTTCGCGATCTTATCCATCAGCTGGCCTTCGACAAATGGCCCTTTTTTAATGGAACGTCCCATAACTTATTTCAATTTCATTGGCCGGCCATTCCGCCGGACGACTATAAAACGATCGGAATACTTGACACGCTTGCGGGTTTTAAAGCCCTTGGTGATCACGCCCCAAGGCGTCACCGGGTGTCCGCCGCCAGAAGTCTTGCCCGCACCACCACCCATCGGATGGTCCACCGGGTTCTTGGCCACACCACGCGAGAGCGGGTGGATGCCACGATGCCGGGAGCGGCCAGCTTTGCCTAAAATGATATTCTCGTGTTCGAGATTGCCTACTTGGCCCATCGTCGCATAGCAATTTTCATTGATTTTGCGAATTTCGCCGGAGGGCAGCCGAACCAGAGCCATGCCAGAATCACGCGACATCAAGGTCGCGGCCGTGCCCGCGGAACGAACGAGCTGGGCGCCTTTGCCCAAGGTCAATTCGATATTGTGGATCGGCGAGCCGATCGGCACGTTTTTCAACGGCATGCTGTTGCCAACTTCCGGCGCGGCATCGGGGCCGCTTAGAAGCTTGGCGCCAACTTGCAGGCCGTTCGGGGCCAAAATATAAGCCTTGTCGCCATCCGCATATTCCAGCAATGCGATGCGCGCGGTGCGCAGGGGATCGTACTCGATGCTGACCACCTTGGCGGCCACCCCTCGCTTATTGCGCTTGAAATCAACAATGCGGAATTTTTGTTTATGGCCACCGCCGCGACCCCGCGAGGTAACCCGGCCGTAACAATTGCGGCCGCCGGTTTTCTTGCGGATCTCCGTCAGGCTCTTCTCTGGCTTCGACCGGGTAATCTCCTCAAAAGAGGCCACGGTTATGTACCGGGTCGACGGCGTAAGCGGGCGAAATGATTTAACTGGCATAAATCTCCAAAGCTTTAGGTGAGGCTGATCTTATCACCTTGTTTCAACGTCACAATCGCCTTTTTCCAATCAGGCGCCTTCCCCGCGTGCCGAGTGTGCTGGCGGCGAGCCTTGCCAATCACGTTCAAAGTGTTCACTTTGACCACGGTGACCTTGAAGAGCTTCTCCACGGCATCGCGAATTTCCTGCTTGTTGGCGCGCAAATCGGCCACGACAGTGTACTGGTTAAAGCGCTCGCCTTGCAGCGTGCCCTTTTCCGTGATCCGCACGGTCTTGATGACATCAAAAGAATTCATGTCGGTTAGGCTTTCTAGCTCAAACGTTGTTGCACTTGGGCGATCGCTTCCTTAGTGAACACCAGCTTGTCATAGCGGAGCAACTGGTAAGTGTTCACGTTGCCCCCGGTCACCAGTTCCACACAGGGAACGTTGCGCGAAGCCAACATTAAATTTTGATCCAGCGCGGAGACGACCACCAGCGCGGTGCCGTCGATTTCCAGCGCGTCCATGATCTTGACGAATTCTTTCGTCTTGGCGGCGTTCAGCTTGAAGGAATCCACCACGATCACGTCACCGGCTTTGAGGCGCTCGCTCAGCGCTTTGCGCAAGGCCAGCTGCCGGACCGTGCGGCCGATTTTTTTCGAGAAGTCGCGGGGCTTGGGGCCGAACACGACACCGCCCCCGCGCCACAACGGCGAAGCAAACGAACCCGCACGCGCGCGGCCCGTGCCTTTTTGGCGCCAGGGCTTTTTGCCGCTGCCCGCCACTTCACCCATGGTCTTGGTGCAAGCCGTGCCACTGCGTTGGGCCGCGCGATAGGCCACCACGGTTTGGTGGACCGCCTGCGCACCCTTCATATTATCGATACACTCGAAGTTGAGCTCAACCTCGCCTTGGCTTTTACCCTGTGTGTCTTTGACTGCAATCTTCATTTACTAGCCTTCTCGCTTATGCCTTGGCGGCGGTCTTAGGATTCTTCTTGGCTTCGCGAATCACGATGTAATCGCCTTTAGCCCCGGGGATAGCGCCACTGATGAGCAGCACTTGTTCGGATTCGCGGACTTGAATCACGCGCAGATTCTGCGTCGTGCGCTGCACTTGGCCCATGTGACCAGGCATGCGCTTGCCACGCATAATGGTACCCGGGAAGGAGCGTTGGCCAATGGCGCCCGGACGGCGGCGCCAGCCTTTGGAACCGTGAGAGGCATCACCGCCACGGAAACCGTGACGCGCCATGACACCTTCGAAACCGCGGCCTTTGGTCACGCCAATCGCGTCGACGTAATCGCCCTGGGCGAAAACCGTCACCCCGACCACGTCACCCGGCTTCACGGCCACGCTGTAATCACGAAATTCTTTGATCCGCTTAACGGCCACGCCGTTTTGTTTTTTCACATGCCCCAGCAGCGCTTTGCCCAGGCGTGACTCTTTTTGATCGTCAAAGCCAAGCTGCACTGCGCTGTATCCGTCGCGTTCGACGGTTTTGCATTGAAGCACACGGTTAGGTCCTGCCAAGACGACGGTTACGGGCACCAACACACCGTTGGCGTCATAAACGCGGGTCTGGCCAAGTTTTTTGCCAAGCAATCCGATCATAATGCTAAATCTTGATGGTGATGTCCACGCCCGCCGGCAGGTTCAACTTCTTCAGTTCATCCACGGTTTTGGCCGTCGGATCCAATATGTCCAGCAAACGCTTATGGGTCCGCTGCTCGAAGGTTTCTTGGGACTTTTTATCCGCGTGCGAAGCCCGTTGAACGGTGAACCGCTCAACTCGCGTCGGCAGGGGAATCGGACCCGCAACCCGGGCGCCCGTGCGCTTGACAGTTTCCACGATCTCGTGCGCGGATTGGTCGATGACCCGGTGGTCATAGGCCTTCAATCGAATACGTATGCGTTGTCCAGCCATATTTAAAAGAACATTCTCTAATTAATTGTTAAGTGCGCGCCACCTTGGGTTTGTTAGTCTCCAAGATCTTCTCCAGGATGCTGTTAGGCACCTGCTCGAAGTGCGATGGCGTCATCGAGTACGCAGCCCGGCCTTTCGACAGCGAGCGGATGACTGTAGCGTAACCAAATAATTCCGCAAGCGGAACATCAGAATTTAATACGGTGGCTGAGTTTTTAGCCTCAATGCCGTGCACTTTGCCGCGGCGGCGATTCAAATCACCCAGCAAATCACCCTGATATTCGTCCGGCGTGGAGACTTCGACCTTCATGATCGGCTCCAACAAAATGGCCCCAGCCTTTTTAACGGCATCTTTCAGGGCGAAAATACCCGCCATTTTAAAGGCTAATTCGTTCGAGTCAACTTCGTGGAAGCTGCCATCGACGATTTGCACTTTAACATCAACCATCGGGAATCCCGCCAAGGCGCCCGTGGTGATGGCTTCATTGACGCCATCGATAACCGCCGGGATGTATTCCTTAGGAATGGTGCCGCCGACGATTTTATTTTCGACCGCACAGCCTTTGCCCCGTTCGTTGGGCTCAATCTTGATGCAGGCGTGACCGTATTGACCACGACCACCGGACTGGCGAATAAACTTGCCTTCACCATCAGCCGGTTTGGTAATGGTTTCACGATACGCGATCTGCGGCGCACCGGCATTGGCTTCTACTTTAAATTCGCGAAATAAGCGGTCGCGGATGATTTCCAAGTGCAACTCGCCCATGCCCGCGATAATCAACTGGCCGGTTTCTTCGTTGGTGAAACAGCGGAAAGTCGGATCTTCTTCCGCCAAACGCTGCAAGCCAACGCTCATTTTGTCGCGGTCGAAACGAGTCTTCGGTTCGATCGCCATCGAGATAACCGGATCCGGGAACGTCGGCGGCTCGAGCAGCACGGCGTGGTCTTCATCGCACAGGGTGTCACCGGTGATGATGTTCTTCAAACCGACGAACGCGGCGATGTCGCCCGCATAGGTCTTTTCAACCTCAATGCGTTTGTCCGCTTGAATCATCAACACGCGGCTCACGCGCTCACGCTTGCGTGTGCGCGGATTGTAAATCGTATCACCCTTGCAAATGGTGCCCCGGTAAACCCGAAAGAAAATCAATTTGCCCACGAACGGATCGCTCCACAGCTTGAACGCGAGACAGCAGAATTTGCCGGCATCGGTCGACTGCACCTCGATCATCGCATTGGCATCCGCGGGATCTTGCCCCGTGGCGGCCGGCACTTCTACGGGCGACGGCAAATAATCGATGACGGCGTCCACCAGGGGCTGCACGCCTTTTTTCTTGAAGGCGGAACCGCACAAAACGGGAACAAATTCGATCTTGATGGTCAAGCGGCGGATTGCGGCTTTGAGCACCAAGGCGGGCACCGGCTTGTCTTCGATCACTAACGCGGCAATTTCATCGTCTTTATCCGCGACCGCCGAGATAAGCTCAGCCAGCGCGGTCTGCGCGCTTTCTTTGAGCTCTTCAGGAATATCCGTGATATCGTATTTCATCCCGGCCGGATCGCTATCATCATAGACGATGGCCTTTTGATTAACGAGGTCGATGACACCCTTGAGGTAATCTTCTTTGCCAATCGGCAACACCACAGGATACGCGTAAGCACCGAGCTTTTTGCGCATTTCCTGCACGGCGTTATCAAAATTCGCGCCGGTGCGGTCCATCTTATTGACGAACGCAATGCGGGGCACGCGGTACTTGGTCGCCTGACGCCAAACGGTTTCCGATTGCGGCTGCACGCCCGCCACACCGCAGAACACAGCCACCGCGCCATCGAGCACGCGCATGGAACGTTCCACTTCAGCGGTGAAGTCCACGTGTCCCGGCGTGTCAATGATGTTAACGCGGTGCGCTACGCCCGTCTTGAGCTTCAGCAAACCTTCTTCTTTTTGCGTCCAGTAGCAAGTGATGGCCGCCGAGGTGATCGTGATGCCACGTTCGCGCTCTTGCTCCATCCAGTCCGTGGTCGTATTGCCATCATCCACGTCGCCCATCTTGTGGATGAGCCCCGTGTAGTAGAGAATACGCTCGGTCGTGGTGGTCTTGCCGGCATCAATGTGCGCGGCAATACCAATGTTGCGGGTCCGCTCCAACGTATATGGACGGTCCGGAGCATTCACCAGCCCCTCACTGGCGGCGCCAGGAGCACCCGCTCCTTTGCCAGCAGTGCCCTTAGCGGCATTGTTATCCTTGTCTACTGCAGATTGCATCTTATTAATTTGGCGACAAAAAAACGCCCGGAAAGCATCGGCGAACAGGGCGTTAAATTATTACTACTGCTACCAGCGGAAGTGGGCGAAGGCCTTGTTAGCCTGCGCCATCTTATGCACTTCATCCCGCTTCCTAATGGCGTTGCCATTACCCTGAGCGGCTTCCAAAATTTCGGCGGCAAGAGCCTCTTGCATCGGCACCCCTTTGCGCGAATCGGCGAAATTCACAATCCAACGCAGGGCCAGCGAAGCCTGGCGATCCGCCGGGACTTCCAAGGGCACCTGATACGTGGCACCGCCCACGCGGCGCGCTTTGACTTCCAATCGGGGCTTGGCGTTATCCACCGCCCGTTGGAAAATTTCCAAAGGATCGGAGTTGGGATTCTTTTCCGAAATCTGCTGGAGAGCCCCATGCACTAAGCGTTGCGCGGTGCTTTTGGCACCCCCTTGCATGACGGTGTTAATTAACCGGGTCACGAGCACGCTATGATACTTAGCATCCTCAATGATCGACCTTTTAAATGCACGACGACGTCGGGACATATCAATTTATAATTAAGCTTTGGCTTCCGCGGCTTTGGCCGCTTTCGGACGTTTCACGCCATATTTAGAACGGCTGACACGCCGTTTTTCCACACCCGTGGCATCCAAGGTGCCGCGCACAATGTGATAACGCACGCCGGGCAAATCTTTGACACGGCCACCACGCACCAGCACGATGGAGTGCTCTTGCAGGTTGTGACCCTCGTCCGGGATATATGCAATCACCTCGTAACCATTGGATAAGCGAACCTTTGCCACTTTCCGCATAGCGGAGTTAGGCTTCTTCGGCGTGCGCGTCATCACTTGAAGACAGACACCACGGCGAAACGGAGCGCTGGCCAAAGCCGGTGCTTTGGATTTATACTTCAGCTTATTGCGTCCTTTACGGACCAGTTGATTAATCGTCGGCATTACAATTTATCCCATTATTTGGTGTTTCCTTTCAGCCCAAAGGAAACGGAGTGCGGATATTATCAAAGGGCTTTCCCAGTGCAACTATTATTTAAAAATATTTTCTTATCCCAACGGAGGAATTGTCGCTTCTGGTTCATTCTCAACCAGTTCCACAATTTCATTTTCCTCTTCGGGCACTTCCACCAGCGGCTGCAATTTGAGGTTGCGATGGCAGTTAAAACCAGTGCCCGCCGGGATGATGTGACCCATGATCACGTTTTCCTTGAAGCCACGCAGCACGTCCATGCGGCCCATAGTGGCGGCCTCCGTCAGCACACGGGTCGTATCCTGGAAGGAAGCGGCGCTTAGGAAGCTCTCCGTCTCCAAGGACGCCTTGGTGATGCCCAGCAGCACCGGTTGCGCCTCAGCGGGCTTGCCACCCATCTTCTCCACCCGTTGGTTCTCTTCCTCAAAGTGGATTTTATCGATTTGTTCGCCCCACAGGAAGGTGGTATCACCGGGTTCGGTAACGCGCACCTTGCGCAGCATTTGGCGGACAATGATTTCGATGTGCTTATCGTTAATGGTCACACCTTGCAGACGATAGACTTCCTGCACTTCGCTCACGAGGTGTTCCTGCAACTCTTGCGGCCCGCAAACATCGAGAATTTCGTGCGGCACCACCGGGCCTTCGGTCAATTGCTGGCCTTTCTTGACGAAATCGCCCTTGAACACGATGACGTGTTTGCCGATCGGCACCAAGTGCTCTTCTTCCACGCCGGTCTTCGGATCTTTGATCAAGATGCAGCGTTTGCCACGAACCGTCGCACCAAAGTCCACCACGCCGTCGATTTTCGAGATTTCGGCGGCGTCTTTCGGACGGCGCGCTTCGAACAACTCGGCCACACGCGGCAAACCGCCCGTGATGTCTTTGGTCTTGGAGGTCTTGCGCGGCGTCTTGGCCATCAGCGTACCGGCCACAATGCGGTCCCCTTCGCCGACCACGATATGCGCGCCGGAAGGAATGGGGTAGCCCGCAATAAGTTCGCCGTGCTCGTCCAAGATGTTGATTTGCGGGTGCAAATCTTCTTTGTGATCGATGACGACCATAGCTTCCTGGGCGGTCGTTTCGTCGACCTCCTGCTTCATGGTCACGCCTTCGATGATGTCCTGGAATTGCACCACACCGGCTTTTTCCGAGAGAATAGGCACGTTGTACGGATCCCACTGCACAAACGTATCGCCTTTCTTGACGACCCCGTTGTTGGGAACCGAGATCACCGCGCCAATCACCACCGTGTGGGTTTCCAATTCGCGGCCGTCATCGGCAAAGATCGAAATGGAGCCATTCTTGTTCAGCACGATGTTATTGCCGTCTTCCAATTCGACCAAACGCAGGTCGTTGTAGCGCAGCTTGCCGTCATGCTTGGCCTTGATTTGCGGCTGTTTGAACACCTGCGAGGCAGTACCACCGATGTGGAACGTACGC
>MTLE01000195.1_pt1 | contig 22798 bp, 16 predicted proteins | sample 1982461 | NCBI WGS metagenome assembly MTLE01 (sample SAMN05712605, study PRJNA340218) | biofilm metagenome | isolation source: sample SPL anode biofilm adapted to -200 mV | place: USA | collected 2012-02-03
CGCGCACGCTCGGCCTCAGCGAAGCGCGCATTTTCAGGAGTATCACCATTCCGCTGGCCGCTCCCGGCATCCTGAGCGGAGTCGCGCTGTCGTTTGCGCGCGCCCTTGGCGAATTCGGCGCCACCTTGATGATCGCCGGCAATATTCCCGGGCGGACCCAGACGATTCCCCTGGCCCTGTACAGCGCGGTCGAGAGCAATCGCCGCTCGGATGCCAACGCCTATCTCGCCATAACGGTGGTCTTGTCGTTTGTCGTCATCGGCCTTGTGGGAATCGGTGAACGCCGTGCCAAGGCGCTACGTGGCAAGGAACGCAGCGCAGGCATGGCCGGCGGACGTTCGCTGCTTTTCGGCACCGGAGGACAGGCGCGATGATTCAGGCTGACTTCGAAAAACGGCTGCCCCTGTTTACGGTACGCGTCGCGCTGGCGGTCGATGCGGTCACCGCGATTCTGTGGGGCGAGTCGGGTTCGGGCAAGACCAGCATCCTGGACTGCATCGCGGGGCTCGTCACGCCGGACAGCGGCCACATAGCGCTGAACGGAACGACGGTGTACTCGTCGGAACTGGGCATAAACCTGCCGCCTCGCGAGCGCCGCGTGGGCTATGTCTTCCAGGATTACGCGCTGTTCCCGCACCTGAACGCCGAAGACAACATCGCGCTCGCGTTGCCGCCACGGGAGCGCGCCCGCGCGATGGAGTATCTGGAACGCTTCGGCATCGCGCACCTGCGCAAGCGTCGCCCCCCGGTGCTCTCGGGCGGCGAACGCCAGCGGCTCGCGCTTGCGCGCGCGCTGGCCACCAAGCCGCGGGTGCTCCTCCTCGACGAGCCATTCAGCGCCCTGGACAAGGGTTCCAAGGAAGGCACCTATCGGGAATTCCTGTCGCTGCGCGACGAACTGGGCATGAGCGTTATACTGGTCACCCACTCGCGCCGGGAAGCGGAGACGCTCGGCAACACCATCATCGAATTGCGTGACGGCGAGACCAATCCGATGCTAGACTATCCGGCCGCCCCGGCCGGGCGAACAGGAGTGTCATCGTGCATGCCAGCGAATTGATCAAGCATCTCTCCGTGACTTCGGGCGCGGCGGGCCTGCTCGTCGTCACCGAAATACAGGGCTCTGCGCCGCGGCATCACGGGTCGAAGATGCTCGTCTTCGCAGACGGCAGCACCATGGGCACGATAGGCGGAGGCTTCGTCGAGGCGCAGGCTGTCGAGCTGGCCATCGGGCACATCGCGGAAGGCACATCCGGCCGATTCGTCGTGGAGATGCTCGGAGAGCGCGCCGAAGGCAGCGCGCCGCTATGCGGCGGGACCGCGTCCATAGCGATGTTCATCGTTGCCGACAGGGCCGCCTATGCCGCCGCATCGGAACAGCTCGAGCGCGGGAAACGTGTCGTCCTGGTATTCGCCATGCAGGATGGCGGCAAGGGCAACCCGGTCGCCGTCATCGGCGAGGACGGCCAGGCAGTCTGGGGCCCGCAAGCGTCGGTCGATGGCGTCACGCTGAGCACCGTCATCGATTCCGGACTTCCGGCGATATCAAAGGATGGCGGCCTGCTGTGCGACCCGATCGTGCCGCGTGACCGGCTATTGATACTCGGAGGGGGGCATGTGGGCCAGTCACTGGCACGGATTGCCTCGGAACTGGACTTCAGCGTCTGCGTTGGCGATTCCCGCGCGGCGTATGCAGATCCGGCCCGGTTCCCGCCCGGAACCGAGACCAGGCTCGGCGAGTTTGACGATATAGTGGCCGCCTACCCTTCTGGCGCCTCAACCTATGCCATCGTCGTCAGCCCCAGCCACTCCAGCGATCTTGCCTGCGTGCGCGCCCTGCTGCGGCGCGAATACCGCTATGCCGGTTTCATCGGTTCAAGGCGCAAGACCAGAATGATACTGGAACAGGCCCTGGCCGACGGCTTTCCACCGGAGCAGGTAGCGGCACTCCGCGCGCCTATCGGCGCCGACATTGGCGCGGAGACGCCTGCCGAGATTGCCGTGGCCATACTCGCCGAGATCATAGCGGTGCGCAGGGATTCTCCGTCCATCAAGGCCATGGACGCGGACAGGATCAGACGGCGTTCATGACGACATTCTTCTGGTCTCGCTCCACCGACTATTGTTTCTATTGACAGATACTATGGTCTCTGGTATGGTGCCCGCATGTTCTTTTAAGGAGAAACATCGATGGGCGAGTACTTCAAGACCTTTCCGGATGCGCAGGGCAATTTCGGGAACTATGGCGGCAGCTTCCTGCCGCCGGCCATACAGGCCGAAATGGAGAAGATTACCGATGCGTACTATTCGATAAGCAAGTCGCACGAGTTCATTTCGGAGCTGCGAAGCATCAGAAAGCATTTCCAGGGGAGGCCTACCCCGGTCTATTTCGCCAAGCGCCTTTCGGATCGGTATGGCGGGCGCATATACCTGAAACGGGAAGACCTGAACCACACCGGCGCGCACAAGCTGAACCATTGCATGGGCGAGGCGCTGCTCGCAAAGTACCTGGGCAAGAAGAAACTGATAGCGGAGACCGGAGCCGGCCAGCACGGTGTCGCTCTGGCTACCGCGGCGGCCTACTTCGGCCTCGAATGCGAGATACACATGGGCGAGGTGGACATACAGAAGGAACATCCGAACGTCGTGCGGATGAAGATACTCGGCGCGAAGGTGGTCTCGGTCACGCGGGGGCTCAAGACCCTGAAGGAAGCGGTGGACTCAGCATTCGAGGCATACATGGTTGACCCGGTATCGAGCATATACTGCATCGGCTCCGTCGTCGGTCCGCATCCGTTCCCGATGATGGTGCGCGAGTTCCAGCGGGTGGTCGGCATCGAGGCCAGGGAGCAATTCTTCGAGATGACCGGCGAACAGCCGGACAATGTGATGGCCTGTGTCGGCGGTGGCAGCAACGCGATGGGCATATTCTCCGCCTTCATCGAAGACGAGAACGTCGCCCTCTACGGCATCGAGCCGATGGGCCGCGGACCGAAGATCGGAGACAACGCGGCGACGATCACCTACGGCAAACCAGGCATGATACACGGCTTCAGGTGCATGCTGCTGCAGGACGAGAAGGGCGAGCCATCGCCCGTCTATTCGATAGCCAGCGGCCTCGACTACCCCGGCGTCGGTCCCGAACACTCGATGCTCCATGAGCTAAGGCGCGTGCAGTACACCTCGGTCACCGACGACGAGGCCATCGACGCATTCTACGAGCTGAGCAAGAAGGAAGGCATCATTCCGGCGCTCGAAAGCGCGCACGCGGTCGCCTACGCATGCAAGCATGCGAAGGCCAACCCCAGGCAGTCGATACTGGTCAACCTGAGCGGGCGGGGCGACAAGGACATAGACTTCGTCTACGACAGATTCGGAGCGCGCTAGCGGCCAGCCGGCGCTATATCTTGAACCGGCCGATCTCGGCCTCCATGCCCTGGATGCTGTCGCGGGTCCGCACGGCGATATCGGCAACCTCCTGCGCCGAGCGGCCTATCTCCTGGGCGCCCGCGGCCATCTCGTCCATGCTGCCCGCGATGTTCTGAGACACCTCGGTAAGCTCGCGCATCGCCTCGAGCACCTGGGCGTTGCCGGCGGTCATCTCGCGGGCGCCGGCATGGACCTCGCTCGTGACGCCATTCATGTCGCCGAGCGCCTCCAGTATCTGCCTGGAACCGAGCTTCTGTTCGAGCATGGCGCGTTCTATCTCGCCAACCAGGGCGCTGACCGATTCGATGCCGTCGGCTACCTCGCCAAAGGCGGTGCCGGATTCCTCGGAGGCTCCGACGATCGACTCGATCGTGCCCTTGATCTTGCCAAGTTCGGCGCCGATGGTGCGCGACTGTTCAGCCGCCGTCTCGGCCAGATGCCTGATCTCGTCGGCGACCACGGAGAAGCCCTTGCCCGCCTCGCCGGCGTGCGCGGCCTCGATGGCGGCATTCATCGCAAGGAGGTTCGTCTGCGACGCTATCTGCGATATGGCGGTGTTCGCCTCCATCAGCAATTCCGACTGGCCTGAAATCTCCTTGGCCTGGGCATCGACCGCCGCCTGCTTCTCGCGGCCCCGCCCGGATGAGCCGCGCAGCTCCTCGAAGCGTTTGGCCATCTTCTCGACCGAAGCGGTCACCGAGCCGATGTTGCCTATCATCTCCTCGATCGAAGCCGAGGCCTCGGTTACGCCCGCGGCCTGCGTCGCGACGAGCCGGTCGAGCGATTCGATATTCTTCGCGACCTCCTCTACCGCGCTCGAGCTGTTGTCGACACTGCCCATCTGCTGCACGGTCTGCCGGCGGACGCCATCCACGTTGGCCAGAATCTCCGAGGTCGCACTGGAAGACTGATGCGAGGTGGCGGCCAGACTGTCGCCGATGGCGGCCAGCTCGCCCTGCGAATGCTTGAGATTCGTAACGATGCCGCGCAGCTTGGCGACGAACAGGTTGAAGTCCCTGACCAGGTCGCCTATCTCGTCGTCGTGGTGCACCTCGATCGAAGCGGTCAGATCGGCATCGCCTTCTGCGATCTCCCGTATCGCGAGGCCAGCGGCCTTGAGCGGCTTGAGCGTGGCACCAAGAAAGAACCAGATGACGAAGCCGAGTATGAGCAGTGCCGATGCGCTCATCAGGGCCACGGTGATTGTCAGGCCGCGCACCGCATCGAGCATGACGCTTATGGGAATCGTCGTACCCAGGCTCCATGATCCGGCCGTACCACCGAGCCGGACGGGCGTGAAGAGGACGTAGGCCTTACCGCCGGCGTTCGATGCTGCCAGGGTGGAGTATGCCGATCCCGCGGCGATGGCCTTGCGTATCGTCGCTCCCATCGAGCTGCCAAATACATCTTCAAGACTCTTTCCCACAGCGGCTTGATCGAAGTGCGCCAGGAATTTTCCGCCCCCCGAGACGAGAAAGGCCCGTCCCGCATCGAAAGGCCGAATGGCGCTGACCGCCTTCTGAAAGAGGTCGAGCCCCAGATCGACGCCCGCGACCCCGATGATCTTGCCACGGCTCTCTATCGGCGCGGCTACCGATATGATCTGTGTCGATTTGCCACCGATGGTGCGCGCCGTCGGCTCCCCAAAGTATATCTTTCCCGTGGACATGGGAACGGTGTAGAAGAGGTCCTCCGGCTTGCCGGGTTCAGCATCGAGAGCCATGCCCAGAGTCGGCTCGCCGTTCTGGCGGCTCCAGTATGGCTCGAAGCGCGCATCCAGTCCGTCATAGGCGCCAGGCGCGAACACGGCCCATGCCGAGAAGACGCTCTCGTGCTTCTCCAGGAAGCGGCTGACGAGGTCGGTCGCCGCATCCCGTGGCACCGACGCCTCGCTGAGGCTCAGCAGGCTGGCCGACAGGCTCGAGGCAATGGTCTGGGCCACCTCGAGCTGCTGCTCTATGTCTCCGGCATAGCTGCGTGCCAGATAGTTGGTGGAGTAGTACGACAGGGTTGTCAGAGCCGTGCGTGATTTGATGGCCACGAGTGTAACAAGGCCTCCAAGTCCGAGCAGCTGCACCAATCCCAGAACAAGGAGCATCGTGCCCCGCAATCCCAATCTTCGCATACTACCTCTTTCTCCTGTTCAGCCCACCGGATGGCTGCCAATGGCGACTCCATCAGTATATTGCGGCCGCCCCGTCTGTGTAAGTGTGCCGCCTCGACTCGCATCATGCGCGGTTCCATGGTAGGATACTCAAAAGGAGTACGACCATGGATATCGCTACGCTCGAACCCAGGGATGTCTGGAAGCATTTTCTGACGATTTGCTCCATCCCCCACCCATCACACCACGAAGAGGCTCTGGCCAAGACGCTCGTCGCCTGGGCCAAGAGCAAGGGTCTGACAACACATATGGATGCCGTTCACAATGTCATCATCAAGAAGCCAGCCAGCCCGGGAAAAGAGCGCGCTCCTGGCATCATCCTGCAGGCACACCTGGACATGGTGCCGCAGGCCGCCGGCTCGCTCGGCCACGACTTTACCAGGGATCCGATCAAGCCGCGCATCGATCCTGCGGATCATGGCTGGATCACCGCCACCGGCACCACGCTCGGGGCTGACAACGGCATAGGCGTCGCCATGGCTCTGGCCATACTTGAAGACACCAACCTGGTGCATGGACCGCTCGAGTGCCTCTTTACGACCGACGAGGAAGATGGCATGTCGGGCGCGCGCGCCGTCGAACCCGGGGTACTGTCCGGCACGATACTCCTCAACCTGGACGGGGAGGATGACGACGAATTGACCATCGGATGTGCCGGGTCGATTCGGACATCCGCGGAGCTGGTGCACCCGGCGGAGCCTGCCGGTACCGGCCTGGCCTGGTTCGAGCTTGCCGTGGGCGGGCTCCTGGGCGGCCATTCTGGCGTCGACATCGACAAGGGGCGCGCGAATGCAACCCTGGTGCTCGCGCGGCTCATCGTGAAGAGCGGAGTCCCCTGCTCGCTGGCATCGATCTCGGGCGGTACGGCAGCCAACGCAATACCGCGGGAGGCGAAGGCAGTCATCGGCATTGGATCCGATCAGGAAAAAGCATTCCGCTCGGCGCTGGAAAAGGAGACCGCCGCGGTCAAGACGGAGCTGGCGGCCACCGATTCCGGGCTGGTGGTCAGCATCGCTCCGGCCGCCACGCCGACACTCCGCGTACTCGGCCAGGCCGGCACCCGCTCGCTGCTGGGAGTCCTTCTGGACATGCCCAACGGCCTCATCGCGATGGAACCGGACATGCCCAACCTGATACGGACATCGCTGAACCTGGGCACGCTGGCTGGCGCCGCGAAGCACAACACGTTCACGCTCACGACGATGACCCTGGTCAGAAGTTCTTCCGATGCGGACAAGGAAGCCCTGGGCAAGCGGCTTGAGACATCGATCCATGCGGCGGCGACGAAGGGCTGGAGCGTATCCCACGAGCGGCGGGCCGAGTCACCCGCCTGGAGTCCCAACACAGCAAGCCCCCTGCTCAGACAGTGCAAGGAAGTCTACGGCTCGCTGTTCGGAGCGGCTCCGCGGGTCAGCTCGACCCACGGCGGGCTGGAGACGGGGCTGTTCCGTCCCAAGTTCCCAGGCTGGGACCAGATATCGCTCGGGCCGACCATCCGCTATCCCCACTCGCCAGACGAGCGGCTCGAGATAGCGTCGGTGGCTCGGTCGTACCGCTTCGTCGTCGAACTGCTACAGCGCCTGTAGCGGCGGCATCACCGCACCGACCGGTGGCCTCCACAGGCTACCGGTCGGCCTGATCGCGTCGGTCGCGCCTGAGCGGAAATGAGGCAGGCAGATTGGTGCGGGCCGCATGGAAGAGCAGCCGCAGCGTTTCAAAGAGCGCCTTCCTGGTTTGATCGTCGATGCTCCGCAAGGCCTCTCCAGCGGACCACGCGCGTTTGAGCCAGTCGGTCGGCAACTCGGTAAGGTCCTTGATGTCGGTTGCCGCCAGGATCTCATACAGAGCGTTTATGAACTGGGCGCGCTGCGACGGCTCCATTCCGCCGATCCAGTCCTTGAGGGTCTTGTCTATGAACAGGCTGGTATTGGTCACCTTGTCCATTACGACGAATTCCCTGCCCAGCACGCTCCACGAGTATGGATCGTGCTGCATGATGCCCTTCTGAACGCTATGGACGATGGCATACTGCTCGGCGTGCTCCAGGAGCATGCCAATTATCGAGGATTGTGGCACATAGGCGCGCAGCCTCTCGCCGACAGCCTGGAAGCCATCCGTCGCTATCACCGATTCATCGAATCCGGGGCCGTCGTTGTTGTATACGGCAACGATCCTGCGCTGGATCCTCCGGCCACAGAATGCCGAGGCATAGACGGCCAGGTTGCCGCCCTTGGAATGGCCGCCGACGCGGATCGGCCCCCAGAGCCTCTTCGCCGCCCGCTCCAGGTATGCAACCGCATCGCGCTGTGCCGGCACCGGAGTCATGAAGCTCATGTTGAAGTCTTCTTTCCAGCCCACCAGCGAGTGGTCGGTCCCCCTGAAGGAAATGTAATTGGCACCATCACCGGTCCGTATGGTCAATGCGGCAAACTGTTCCTGTCGGGCCTCGTCGAACACCGAGGTGTACCCGGTCAGCCTCATTGCGGCGAATCGAGGGGAGTCGGCCAGGGCAGCCAGGAGTCGAACATCGTTGTCGGAGCGTACGGGCATGAGCGAGGCATCGCGCGAAGCCTGGCGCTCGGCAAAAGCCGCCTGCGCCTCGGCAATGCGTACCCCGTTCCGGTCAAACGCCGATGGCACGATACCATCGAACGGCAGATAGGACAGCACGCTCAGTATCAGGCTGTCGACCTCGTTGAACGGGCTCTGCACCAGGGCAATATCGCCGCGCCAGGCAAGATAGTCTATGATGTTGGACATGGTCGCCTCCACGAATCATGATCGGCGCGGTTCGCGTCAGGGGTAGCAACAGTAGCACGGCGATCCGGTATGGTGCCAGCCGCGATGGGCACGGTCACTGGATTGAAGCGGCCCGAGCGGATCCGGGGCCATCACGCTCCGCCACCACGTATGACATGGCATTTGCGGCCATTCTCTTCACAAGATCGTACGATTGACTCTTCTCGGCTTCGCTGAAGCCCTTCCACAGTATCTCTTTCCATCCGAGCAGGAACACGTCCAGCTGCTCGCCGAGCGCCTCGCCATGCGCCGTCGGATAGAGCCGGTTGGTGCGCCTGTCGGAACGGTCAGGTTCCCTGACGATGCAGCCCTTGTTCTCCAGCTCCTTGACGGCCTTGGCGGTCGTCCCCTTGTCCATCACGAGGATTTCCGACAGGGCTTCCTGATTCAGGCCCGGCTGCCGGCATATGGCCGCGATGAACGGGTACAGACCCACATTGCTGTGGAGCGGTTTCAACCGCCCCGAGAGGTATATCTGGCTGTAGCGATACAGGATTGATACATAGCGCAGTATCGTGGGCGCGCGCATCGCTATCAGGCCGTCCTGCCATCGTCGCGCAGCGAACGGAGCGTGCCAAAGGTGAGCGGGATGGCGATCAGGAAGGTGATGCCATCCGCCAGGGCCTGGCTGATCTCGACGCCGGTGAGGCCGAACAGCGCGGACAGAACCAACAGCGCCGGAACGAAGACCAGTCCCTGGCGCGACAATGCCAGCACAGAGGCCTTTGCCGGTTTGCCGATATACTGGAACATCATGTTGGAGATGACGATGAAGGCGGTCAGGGGCAGTGTTATGCTCTGCATCCGCAAGGCGACCGTGCCGATCCGTATGACCTCGGGATCATCCCGGAACAGGCGTATCATCGGCGAAGCGAAAATTTCTGTCACCACCGAGAAAGCGCACAGCATGATCGAACCGGTTCTGACCGCGAACCAGAAGGCCTCATGGACGCGGTCCTTGCGGCCGGACGTATAGTTGAAAGCCGCCACGGGCTGAAAGCCCTGGCCAAATCCGATCATGATCGAGCCCATGAACACCATCAGCCGTGTCACGACCGACATGCCCGCAACCGCAGCGTCTCCGTATACGCCCGCCGCGGTGTTCAGCGCAATGCTCGAGAGGCTGGCCAGCGATTGCCGCAACAGGGTTGGCGTACCGGAGCGCAGAATTTCCTTGTGCATGGCGCCGCTCCACTCCGCGTTGCCCAGCCGTATTCGAAGCGCGCTGCGGCGATGGACATAGTGCGAAAGCAGAATCAGGAAGCCAACCAGCTGGCTCAGTATGGTCGCCAAGGCCGCGCCGGCTATGCCCATGCCGAACACGAAGATGAAGAGCGGGTCGAGCACGATGTTCAGCGCGGCACCGCTGGCTATGCCCAGCATCGCAAGCACGGCACTGCCTTCGGATCGAAGGCTCACGTTCATCACAAAGGAAGCAGCCATGTATGGAGCGCCGAGCAGTATCCAGCCCCCATACGCCTCGGCGTATGGCAGGATGGTCTCCGTCGAACCGAGCAGGCGCATGAACGGCGTCAGGAACAGCTCACCCAGTATGGTGACCAGAAGACCGCAGACAAGCGCCGTGAAGAACGCGGTCGAAACGGCGGCACTGGCGCGCTCCGTATCCTTCTTGCCCAGGAGCCGCGCGATGTAGCTGCCCGCACCGACGCCAAGGGTCATTCCAAGCACCTGTATCAGGGTCATCAGCGAGAACACGATGCCCACCGCTCCGGTCGCGCTCGTATTGATCTTCCCTACGAAGAAGGTATCCGCCATGTTGTACAGCGAGGTGACCAGCATGCTGATTATCGTCGGCACGGCCAGACTCGGAATCAGCCTGGACACCGGCTCCGTGGTCATGCGGATATATCGCTCGTCGGCATCAATTCTGGGCTTCACTGCTCATTCCTTGCTCATCCATACTAGTTGCCTATGCAACTAGTATGACGACGGCGCGGATCTTGCTCAAGGGGATAACCTGCGGATACGGCAGCCCCGTGGGGACGCACATTGTTTCAGCTTGACAGCTGCGATATCCGGTATCTTAATATCTATTAACAGCCTGGCTGTAGGTATCTACGTCATGACGGTCTAACGAAACAGGAGTGAAGAATGGATAGCTTTGGCGTATTGTCATTGCTGCCTCCGATCGTGGCTCTCCTCTTGTGTTTCATCACGAAGGAAGTCATCTCATCGCTCTTCTTTGGCGTGTTCGTCGGCGGCCTGCTCATTGCGAATGGCAACGTGTTCGCGGCCGTCGCGCAGACATGGGATTGGTCAGCGGCGCAACTGATGAACAAATGGCAAGCGGAGTATTTCCTCTTCCTCTTTGTCGTTGGAGGCGGCATTGGTCTGATGTACAAGCTTGGCGGCGGACTCGCGCTGGTCAAGCGTCTCGAGAAACGAATAAACAACAGCAAGCGCACAGAGATACTGATATGGCTGCTCGGCATCATTGTGTTCTTCAACGAGTATGCCAATACCGCCATCATCGGTACCGCAACAAAATCGATATCGGACAAGAACAGATTGTCACGCGAGAAGTTCTCGTTCCTGCTTGATTCGACGGCTTCTCCAGTTTCCGGTCTGGCGCCAATTTCCGACTGGGCCGGCTTTCAGACCAATACCATCGCGACATCGCTGGCAGCCATGGGTGGTGCCGCGGCACTGGGCACCAGCGCCTATGTGATATGGCTGCGATCCATCCCGTACATGTTCTACTGCTGGTTCGCCATAGCGCTGGTCTTCATCGTGGCGGCGACGCAGCGGAATTTCGGACCGATGCTCAAAGCCGAGCACCGCGCACGAATTGAAAACAAACTGATACGCGATGGAGCGACTCCCGCTGGTTCGGTTGAACAGGAAGTGGGCAGCGTCAACGAGAAGCGGTTGACGATCTGGTCGTTCATCCTGCCGGTTGTCGTCCTGATCGGGCTTGCCTTCTTTGGCATGTGGTGGACGGGTGGCGGGCCAAAAGCCGACAGCTTCTTTGCGGCTCTCGGCAACGCCGATACCGCGCTGTCGCTGCTGTGGGGCGCCTTTGGAATGGTGGTCGTATGCATCATCATGGGCTTGGCGCTCAGAATCATGAAGTTCTCCGAGCTCATGGAGACATTCATGACGGGCGCAAAAACCATGTTCATCGCCTTTCTGCTCATGGTGTTCGCATGGTCACTGAAGGCGGCCTGCGATGCGGTCGGAACCGCCAACTACACCATCAGCGTCCTGCTGCCCATGATAGACAATGTACCGAGAATTCTGCCGGTCGCGGTCTTCCTGGTCTGCATGCTCCTGTCATTCGCGCTGGGCACCTCATGGGGAACCATGGCCATCATAACGCCAATCGCCGTCCCGCTTGTCCTCGCCGCCACGGGCAACCAGCTGAACTGGATCGTGTACGCCACGGTCGGCGCCGTGCTGAGCGGCTCCATATTCGGCGACCACTGCTCGCCCATATCCGACACCACCATTATTTCATCAACCTTCGCGGGTTCCGACCATATGGATCATGTTACGACCCAGATACCATACGCTTTCTATGCGGCGTTCATTGCCATACTTGGGTACCTGGTCATGTTGCTGGGGCTGGCCTGGTACGTGGTATTGCCATTGGGCTTCGCATTGCTGTATGTGGGAACGATCGTACTGTCGAACCTGTCGGGCAAGCGCTATGGGCTTTCGGCCATAGTGCCGCCATTCCATACCTGATTCAGGGTCTTCCGGAATCATGGTGCTGCCCTGCCCACCTGGCAAGGTAGTCATCATAGAGCACACGCGCCCGTTCGATCTCCTTGCCTGGGGCGAGGCGAACGGGTTGCGTCGGGAGCCCCGGCGCCACGCTCCCGGCCAGAATCAGCGTGGCGATCGGCATGACCCGACTCGAGGTGCTGGTCATCGCCAGGCGGTACTCGCCGGACAGCGCATCGGCCAGATCGAGCGGACGCTCGACGGTGCGGATCCCCGCTTCTAGAAGGGCGACGATCAGCGTCCTTCGCGTGATGCCCTCGAGCACATCGACGGCGGGAGGCGTATAGATGGCGGATGACTCGCCGCATCGCGCGTAGAACACATTGGTGCGCGTGCCTTCGGTGATCTGCCCGCGGCCATTGACGAGCAAGGCGTCCCAGCATCCCTGCCGCGCCGCCTCGCGGTAGGCTATCGTCGACAGCAGCATCGACAGGCTCTTCGCCTGCGGGAAATGCCGCTCTCCCCTGAACAGGAGGCATGACGCGCCTTCGGTATATGAGGTCGGGGGAGCGACAAGGGCGGGCAGCATGAACGCATACCAGTCCGCCGGCCGTCCCTCGCGGCCATACATCATGACCTTGATGTTGCATTCCGGCATCTCGTTGGCATCGATCAGCAGACCAAGGGACCGGACCAGCACGCCGGGCTTCAGGTCGGTAACGATGCCGAGTATCGCCGCCGAGTTGAGCAGGCGCGCCTCATGGAATTCCGGAAAGTACAGCACGCCATCGCGGACCTTCAATGTCTCGTAGCACCCATAGCCGTAGGTAACATCGGTGTCGTCGAGCGGCGCGACGGCGTCGCCGGACCGAGCCAGCTGGCCATTCCTCAGTATATGCGGTCCGATCATCCGTATCCTCGATCCGGTTTCGACATGGGCTAGGTGTGGTTCATCGACGCTATGGTCTCCTGGGTCTTGCTGGAGATCGTGGCTATGGAACCGATGCGCTCCAGGATATCCGCTATCTCGGCGGCTATGTTGGCATAGACCGACCGCACCTCGACGGATACCGTCCGGAGCTGCTCGATACCCCGGGTTACTTCCTTGCCACCGGCGGACATCTCTGCCAGCGAATCGATCAGGGCCGACATCTCGTCGGCTATGGTGCCAACATCGTGCGATATCTTCTGTATGCCGAGCCCCGTGCGCTCGGTCAGCGCGTCGGATGCCTTGATGCCCTCGATGATCGAACCAATCGATGACGAAATGTCTTCCACATGGCTCCCCGTGGTCTCCGCCAGCTTGCGGACCTCGGCGGCGACAACCGCAAATCCCTTGCCCGCGATGCCCGCATGCGCGGCCTGAATGGCGGCGTTCATGGCCAGCAGGTTGGTCCGGTCGGATACGTCCCTGATGATATCGACCATCTCGCCTACCCCGGCGACATCCTTCGCAGCTTCGCGTATGGACTGCATCGTCGCCGACATGTCCCGTTCTCCACCCTGTGCGGAATCCGCGAGGCTTGCGATCTGCTGGCGCTTGCCCGAGGCTATGGTCGACGCGCTGACCAGACCGGCTATCATCTGTTCGACCGCGGCGGCCGATTGCTCGATCGCCGAGAATTGGGTAGCCGTCTTCTGGCTCAGGTTGTCGAGTGCCTTGGTTATGATGCCGACCATGTCCTTGGTCTGCAGGATCTCGTCATGCAGCTGCGTCGTCGAGTCATCAACCACCCGCTGCTCCAGTACCAGCACCTTCTGGCGGTAGAGGTGGCAGTTCTCCTTCTTGTTGAGGCCGTTGAATATGGCTATCGCCATGCCACGACACGACTTGTAGCCGCATGATGCGCAGTTGAGGTGGTCGGCCTGGGTCGCCTTGAGCATCTCGGCGTACAGCGTCTCGAACTCGCTGTCGGTCGGCATCCTGAGCCGGTAGTTTGACGAGCGGTCTACATAGTCGCGCCGATAGAGGCCGGGCTTCCAGTACCGCGACAGGACAGCGCGCATCTTCTTCGTCGCGGTCCTGTCCGTCCCGGAACGACCGCCATAGAGCTTCCGTGCTTCCGACGCGCGTTCCTCTATCTCATGCTCGATCAGATCCGGTGACTTGTCCTGATTCAGCGTGCCTGGTCCGGCGTTGCAGCCATAATCGCAATTCAGGCAGTCGACCAGCAAGGGATTGATGCCCCGTTTGAGCGATTCCGGAAGCGTATCAAGGTACTGGTAGACAATCTCCGGCCCCTCGATCTTGCGGGCCTGTTCACGAATCCCGGGGACATCGCGCTCCGCGGTGCGCAGGAGCCCACCTGGAGACGAGAACAGCACGGCCCGCTCCGCCGGGGGATTGTCGAAGTCGGCCTCCGGCTGTCTGGCCAGATCGATGTGGCGCCGCTCCATGGCGTCCTTGAACGAGCGGACCGTCACATTGTAGTCACCTATTCCGGTCTCCTCGAATTCGCGCTTCTTGGCGGCGCACGGCGATACGATCAGCACCTTGCAGCCCGCGTATTCGGGATAGTATGCCGCTATCATCTTTATCGTGTGGAGCATCGGGCTGTCTGCGGGAGCCAGGTGCGGCAGCAGCTCGGGCCGGTAGACCTCGACATAGCTGACTATGGCCGGGCATGGCTGCGCGATGACGAGCGGAGGCTTGTTCGTCTTGATATGGTCGACATAGGACTTCACGGTCAGTTCTGCGCCAAAGCTTACGTCGAAGCTGGCCGCGACACCGAGATTCCTGAGCCAGCCCAGAAAGCGGCGGTACTGCCCGGGGAAACTCGATGCGACCGCCGGCGCGACGATCGCCACGACCTTCTCGCCATGGCCAACCGCCTGGAAGAACTGTTCGGCGTCATCCAGAATGTAGCGGGCCTTCTGGGTGCATGCCTTGACGCAACTGCCGCAGCCGATGCACAGATCGGCGTTGATCGAGACCTTCTCTCCCGATCCATCGATGCAGTACTTGACGGGGCAGACGGCTATGCACATGTGGCAGTTGACACACTTGTCCTTGTCCACCGCAATCACGGGAACCATGGCGAGCGCACTGGGTTCGGAACTCATCGGCGTCCTCACTTTTGAATTCAGGTACTGTTCTTTTGCTGCAGTATAGCGCAAAGCAGAGGTACGCGCAAAAGAATACGTAGTTTCACGAAGCTTGTTACGAGGCCACTCCCACTACTGGGTGTGGTTATCCGCTGCCAGCAGGCTACCAGTCATGGTAGGCCATCAGGTGTCGTAACAAGCTTCGAGGAACCAGCAGACAACAAGGAGCTCAGAGAGCCGTCTGCCAGCAAGGAAGCCGTGCTGGTGTGCCGCGGGCGGATGGGTCCGATGTGCATTCCGGTATGGAGGACTAGGCCGACTGGTCCACGAGCAGCTCGGACTGGGCCTGCTGCATCAGCTGGTAGGCCCGTGCCGCCACCCTCATGTCCGCGGCCGATGGATCGCCAGGAGCCTGCGCCGCGTTTATGACGGTGCGGGCCTTGCGGATGGTTGCCTCGGGATCTCCGGGAACCGCGGTCAGATCGACGGCCACGCGCCCGCCAACCGCTATCGTCTCGCCATTGGCTCCGGTCACGGTATCGTACAGGATGCCGGAGGCCGCATAAGGCCCGAGTGTCGACAGATGGGCGTTCTCGTGGCCGCGCACCTCTTGGTCGCGGCTCAGGGCCTCATCGCTCGTCCGCCAGCGCCCCTCGGACGCCTGCGCCGGTCGCGTGGATGCCTCCGGGCGACCGACATGGACGACGAGCACCGCTTCGGTACCGCGAGCCAGAGAACCCGCGGGCAGTGCGCGGCCCAGCGGCGACATTCCTGCATAGTCGACAACGATACGCATCGAACTCAAGTATAACGCAAAGCCAGCCAGAGGCAAGTGATATGCGACACGACTGGCGCAGTGGCCCGGATTTCGGTATACCAGTGGTATGGAATCAAACATCGAAACGAGATCCACCGCGCCCGATGTCCCGGATCCGGCGCGTTTCGTACGCACGCCCTTCATCTGGACCCTGTACATACTGCTGGGCCTCTTCTCTTTCATGCTGTCGATGATCGGGCCGATGGTACCATACCTGCGCGACGAGTTTGCGATGAGCTACAGCATGGCCGGTCTGCATCAGAGTGCGTTCGCGCTCGGCATGGTGACGATGGGCCTGCTCGGCAGCTCGGTAATCGGGCGCCTGGGCATCACGAGAAGCCTCTGGGGCGGCATGGCGGACATGCTGGTTGGACTCCTGATCATGGTGCTCGCGCGGGGGCCGGCGATGACGCTGGGTGGCGTCTTTGTGATGAGCCTCGGAGGCACCGTGGCGCTGGCCGCCATCCAGACGGCGCTGGCCAATGGCCCCGCGGCGCATCGTGCCAAGTCGATCATGGAGGCCAACGTCGTGGCAAGCGCGCTGACGATGCTGGTGCCGCTGGTGCTGCTCGCCGGCGCGCGCTGGTTCATGGGCTGGCGCATCGTCTTTCCGGCCATGCTCGCGTCGCTCGTCATTGTGGGCAGCTTTGGCATACCCGCGACGGCGCGATACCAGCAGGGCCGCGATGAGAAGGCTGATGCCGGAGCGGGCATCCTGGGCGCCGCGTACTGGCGCATGTGGCTGGTCGTATTCTTCGGTGTCTCGGTCGAGTGGGCCATCAGCTTCTGGTGCATGACCTACCTGCTCGCGCTGCCGGGCAATTCGCGGACACTGGCCGCCGCAGGTACTGTCCTGCTGGGTCTATCGGCCGTCGCCGGCCGCTTCGCGTCGAGCAGGATCGGCCACCGGATTACCGGGCACAGCCTGATGTTCGTCGTGATGGCTCTCGTGCTGCTCGGATTTCCGCTGTACTGGCTGCGGCCGTCGGTGCCGCTTGCGCTGCTGGGACTGGTGCTCTGCGGACTCGGTTCATCCAATTTCTATCCGCTGGGGCTCTCGCTCGCGCTCAACCATGCGCCAGGCAATGCCGCCAAGGCGAGTTCGCTGATACCGGTGGCTTCCGGCTCCGCCATCGGGCTGGCGCCATTCCTCCTCGGCCGACTGGCCGATGTGACCGACATACGCTTCGCGATGGTCTACATACCGGTTGGCATCGCCATCATGCTTGCCATCATGCTCGCCGACCGGCAACGCAAAAAACTTGACAATTCCGCCAACCCGACTCCATGATTGACACGATTACCAAAAATGTACGGAGGTGATCGCATCGTAGCGTTGCGATCAGAGACGCGGATCAAGGAGGCTTTAATGTCGGAAGAACAGGGTGTATCGACGACGCGAGTCGTGCCATGGCCAGTGGACAGTCGTCCGCCGTGGGGCTTTTCTATTGTTGCGGGACTCCAGCACATCCTGACGCTGTTTGGCGCGACCACGCTGGTTCCGATCCTGTATGGCCAGGCGATGGGCATGGACGTCCAGCAGATGGGCATCTTCATAGCCACCGTGTACATGGTTACCGGTATTGGCACGCTGATCCAGGCCTATTCGAAGATCGGCTCCGGCCTGCCGATCGTCCAGGGTTCTTCCTTCTCGTTCATTCCCGCTGCGATGATCATATTCGAGAGCGTCAAGGGTGGTGGCGGCGGCGTCAACGAGATGATGCAGGCCCTCGGCGGCGCTCTGGTCTACGGTGGTATCTATGAGGTTATCATCGGATATTCCGGGCTCGCGGGACTGCTCAAGAAAGTAATTACTCCTGTCGTTATCGGGCCAACCATCATGCTGATCGGTTTCGGCCTCGCCGGCACGGCCGTAAGCACGGCATCGTCATTCTGGCCGGTCTCTCTGGTCGGCGTGGCAATGGTGCTGACCTTCTCCTTGATCGTCAAGAACAAGAGAATCAACGCCTTCCCCGTCTTCCTGACGATGGTCGTGCTCTATCTCTTTGCCCTGCTGGGCACTATCGTCGGATGGTTCCCCGCCGGGCACCCGATGTTCGTCAACATGAAGGCGATAGGCGACGCCAAGTGGATCGTCTTCCCGACCCTGTTCCGCTACGGAACGATCGGCCAGACCCTGCACTTCAACGTGCTGGCCTTCACCGCCATCCTTGCCGCCTATACCTCGTCGATGATCGAGTCGATCGGCGACTATCACAGCATGAGCTATGCGTCCGGCCTGCCTGATCCTTCCGCCAAGATGATATCCAAGGGCATCGGCGCCGAGGGTCTGGGATGCATGATTTCCGGTATCATGGGCGGCGTCGGAACGACCAGCTACACGGAGAACATCGGCATTGTCGCGCTTACCGGCATCGCCTCACGGCGCGTCATCAGGGCCGGCGCAGTCATCCTGATAGTCCTGGGCTTCCTCTGGAAGTTTGGCACGATCATCAGCACGATCCCGTCACCGATCATCGGCGCCGCGTATCTGTCGCTGTTCGGTCTGATCGGCGCGCTGGGTCTCCAGGTATTCACCCGCTGCGACGTCTCCTCGACGCGCAACCTGCTGATCCTCGGTGTGGCATTTACCCTCGGCCTGGGCTTCCCTGGCTGGATGGCGGCGCACACCGTGCATTTCGCCAATGCCGAATGGGTCGCCGGCATCATCAACGGCATCCTGAAGAATGGCATGGCCGTCGGCGGCATCGTCGCCGGTATTCTTGACAACGTGATTCCGGGAACCGCCAAGGAGCGGGGAATCGGCGCTCGGTAATTTCTTCCTTTTCGCAGATCAGGGGTGTCCCGAGAATGCAACATTTCCGGGGCACCCCATTCTTTTCCAAGGCGGAGCATCGAATGTTCAGACTCAAGCGATTCCCCAGGATTCTCATTTCGTTCTACATCATCGGGTACATATTCGCGTTCTTCGCGCTGTTCTATCAGACCAAATGGGTCTTTGCGATCATTACGTTCGCTTCATCGGCCCTGCTCAATGTGCTCAACGTATTGTCGGATGAATATCGTTCAACCAAGTACTTCATCAAGGCCAAGAAGCTGATAGACAAGGGCCAGCTCGATGTTGCCGCCGATGCGATCGTGACCGCGGCCAGAATCATGCCCAATGAGGACATTCTGGTGCAGATCAACGCGACGGTCAAAAAGAATCCGCAGTACTATGGCAAGACGGCGGAATTGCTCGAGCAGCGGTTCAAGGAATTCGACTCGCCATTCCTGCGCTTCGTCGCCTCGAGTTTCTACTATTCGGTGCATGACCTGAACAGGGCCAGGGATGTGATGATCGACGTGCCCTACGCCGATCTGACCATCAAGGCGGCCAGGCTCCTTGGTTCCGTGCTCTACGAGCTCGCCGATTATGGCAAGGCGATCAGGGTCTTCTCGCCATTCGACCCACAGCGCACGCCGGCCAGCGAGGACGAGCTGGCCATCCTGTACGGCATCGCGATATGCCACATTGCCAAGAACGAAAGCAAGAAGGCGGTGGAGTTCCTGACACGTGTCAAGGCCAAGAGTCCCAAGTTTGGCAACGCCGAGAACCTGATACGGCAGCTGGAGGCGGACTCGGGGCAGCACTAGGCCGATGATTGCCCCGGTTGCCGCCTCGACATCGACTGCGGCAAGCCGGGACACGGCCTTCAGACCGTGAAACGGTCTACCTCCGTGTGCAGCACAAGTATCTGGTCACGATTCTGCGTGCTCAGATCATTGATATGATTCGCCGCGGTGTTTATCAGATCGGTGCCGATGGCCATTTCCTGCATGCTGGAACGCATGTCTTCGGTAATTGCCGCCAGATTGCCCATCTCGGTCCGTATCTGAGCGCTTCCCTGCAGCATTTCCGCTGACCCGTCCTGGACCTGGGCGGTGATTTCGCTGATGGTCTGTATCGATTCCAGCACCTGGGACCCGCCGATGCTCTGCTCGTCCATCGCATTCTTGATCGTGGCTTCCTGATTCTTGACCATCTGGCTCAATTTGAAGACCGCCTGGAACTGATCCTGGGCGACCTGCGAGGCCATCGAACCCTGGTCAATGAGCCCCTTCAGATTGTTCATCACGGTCGATATCATCTTGGCCTGTTCCGCCGAGTCTTCCGACAGCTTGCGTATTTCGTCTGAGACCACCGCGAAGCCTTTGCCGAATTCGCCCGCGTGCGCGGCCTCGATCGCGGCGTTCATGGCCAGCAGATTGGTCTGATTGGCTATGCCCTGTATGATGGTGCTCGCCTCGAGCAAGCCTTCCGACTCCCTGGCAATGGTCGCCACCAGCGTGGCTACTTCGTCCATGCTGGCCGTGCCCTTCTCGGACGAGAGCGCCAGCTCGTCGACACTGATCGCATTCCTGGAGAGTGTCTCGGTAACGGAGCGGATGTTGGCGACCATTTCCTCTATCGCGGACGACGACTGACCGACGCTGCCCGACTGCTCCTCTATCAGCGCATTGAGCCGTTCGATGTTCTTGACTATCTCCTCTATCGTGGCCTGCGTCTCCGTTACGCTCGCTGACTGGTTGATGGTCTTCTGCTGCATGCCATCGATATTCGCGTGAATTTCGTTCAGCGCGCTTGCCGTCTCGCCCATCTCGGAGGAGAGGGTCTGGCCATTGCCCCGAAGCGCCTCGGTGGTGGTCCCTATCGCGCTGACCATCGCGCCTATCTTCTCCATGGTCTGGTTGAACAGCCCGGCGAGCTGGCCAATCTCGTCGCTCGAATGCACCGGCAGTCGCTGGGTCAGGTCGCCCTCTCCTGACGCTATGTTGACCAAGGCCTTCAACACCAGATGGAGCGGTCTGGCGATGGCCCTGTACATCGCGGACACGAACAGGCCGGCCAGCACTATCATCGCGAGCACCACGGCAAGGTTGATGGTCAACAGGGTATTGGCCTGGGCCCAGACGGCTGAGACGCTTGCCGTCAGGTGCCCGGCAAGATGGTCCTCCACTTCCTTCATGCTGTCAATCTTGCTGGTGATCGCCGCGAACCAGTCATTGGGAATCACGGTAAACGATTCGTCGGAACCGGTCGCAAGGATTGCCGCTCGATAGTCGGCCACCTTCGCCGTGGCCGGGTTCTGCAGATGCTGTCTGGCCCAGGCCACCAAGTCGGACTGGCCGTACGTGGAGAACAGCGCCAGGTAGGCGTCCTGCGCGGCCATCAGCCCTATGAAACGGCGATACGTCTCGTCGGTAAAATGGCCGCTGGTCAGAACCTCGTTGACGGTGGCCCGCTCCTGACCGGCCATTTCCTTGTACCGCAGGAAGCTATCGATCGCAGAGCCTTCGGCGACCAGCGACGCGATCGATCCGCTCAGATAGCCTTTGGACGCGGCCGAGAGCAGCGCGTCGATCGTCGCCGTATAGTAAGCGAAGGACTCCGAACCCTTGAGCCCAAGCGAGCTGACGCGGTCGCGGGTCGCTCCCAGCGCATCGAGTCCGGCTTTCGCGGCACGGATAGCCTTCTGGACCGCCGCATCGGCCCCTGGCATGGTAGCCGCCACGGCGCTGAACTCGGCCAGCCGCGCATCGGTATCCTGCCGCTGCCTGGGCAGATCGGCCAGGTAGTTCGCGCCCCTGGAGCCGATGAATCCGGCGCTGAAGCCCCGTTCCTTCTGCAGTTCATGGGCAAGGTTGCCCGCGGCGCGGGACAAGAGGATAAGCTGCTGGGTGATGCGGCTCTTGTTGACGGTCTGGACAAGACCTATCGTGCTGCTCGCCGAGAAGTACAACATTCCGGCAACCGGAAGCACGAGCATCACAACGATCTTCGTGCTCATCCTGAAATTTCCAAACATGGTTCTGATTCCTCCAGCAGTCTGCCTGCGCCCACCTACAACTGGACGCGTCCGGCCAGCTTAGGAGAGGGGGCCATCACTGTCAAGCGAACGGCCTGATCGGCAACCGCGCATATTGTGAGACTGGCTTTGATGATGGTACCATCCTCGGTCGATGCCACGGCAAGGAGCGAACATGCACCACAGGAACCACCCCGCTGCACTGTATCGAAGGGCAGGCAAGCCGATCCTCTTCTTTCTGGTTGCGCTCATCACCGCACAGGCGGCCTGGTCATGGAGCGCACACTCCCTGCTGACGCGCGCGGCCCTGGCCGGCGAACCGGCGATGCTTGCGCCGGTCAAGGCCGAGGAACTGCTCGATTTTGTAGCGGCCGAGCGTGATGGCCTTGCGCGGCTCCTCATCGACATCGAGGCGAGGGCTTCCAGGGAGCTGCCAGCATACGCGCCCTTTCCGCAGACACTGGCCTTTGACCCGAACGCCACCGGCGCCGCCCTCCGCGAGTCGTTCCTGCGGGCGCTTCGCGTCAATCCTCTGGTGCCACTCGGCCTGTACCGTCAGCCGGCCCGCGGCGAACGGCAGAGCGGCAGAGCCGTGCTCGAGGTCTCCGAATATTCACTCGTCGGCGTCGAACTGGCGGGGGCTCCGATGGAAGCGCTCAGGGCCGGAGAGAGCGTTCCAGCGCTCGACGTGCTGGCAACGGCCTCGGACGAGCCCGACTACGGGCTTGATATTGGCCTGTATGCGAACAATGCGGGTCCGCTGGGCGCCCTCTATGGATTCGGCGAGCAGCCTTTCGGCAATCCGGCGCTGTCATACGGCAGCCAGGCGCCATTTCACATGGCCTTCCAGCACGAGGATCCCGTTATCGCGCTTGCGGCTCCTTTCTCCAGGCGTTCGCAGGCGGCCTACCGCGAACTGCAGTATACGAGCCTGTCCCGCTACGCATTCGAACACGGACACGCGTATTGGGGCTGGCGTTTCGCCGGCCTGGCCCTGCACTACGTCCAGGACCTGGCGCAGCCGTATCATGCGCGGATGATCCCCGG
>MTLE01001072.1_pt1 | contig 22729 bp, 17 predicted proteins | sample 1982461 | NCBI WGS metagenome assembly MTLE01 (sample SAMN05712605, study PRJNA340218) | biofilm metagenome | isolation source: sample SPL anode biofilm adapted to -200 mV | place: USA | collected 2012-02-03
TCGACGTGGGCCCCGGCGCGGGAATCCACGGGGGCGAGATCGTGGCCACCGGCACGCCGGAGGAGGTCATGGCAAACCCCAAGTCTCTGACGGGGCAGTATCTCTCGGGAAAGCGGAAGATCGCCGTCCCGGAGACCCGGCGAACCGGAAGCGGCAGCTTCTTGAAGGTCATCGGCGCGGAGGAAAACAACCTGAAAAACGTGGATATAGCGATTCCTCTGGGAACCTTTACCTGCGTGACCGGCGTGTCCGGCTCCGGAAAATCCTCCTTGGTGAATGAAATCCTCTTTAAGAAGCTGGGCGCGGAGCTGATGCGCATGAAGACCCGGCCAGGTAAGTGCAAGCGGATCGAGGGACTGGAATTCCTTGATAAGGTGGTGGACATCGACCAGAGCCCCATTGGGCGGACGCCCCGCAGCAATCCCGCCACCTACACGGGCCTTTTTAACGATATTCGGGATCTGTTTGCCGCCACGCAGGAGGCCAAGAGCCGGGGTTACGGTCCGGGCCGATTCAGCTTCAACGTCCGGGGCGGACGGTGCGAGGCCTGCTCCGGTGACGGCCTCATCAAAATCGAGATGCACTTTCTGCCGGATATCTTTGTTCCCTGCGAGGTCTGCAAGGGCGCGCGGTACAACCGGGAGACGCTGGAGGTCCGGTACAAGGGCAAAAATATTGCTCAGGTGCTGGACATGACGGTGGAGGAAGCGGTGGATTTCTTTCGGGCGGTGCCCCAAATCTACGATCCATGCCTGACGCTAGCCGAAGTGGGCTTGGGCTATATCCGGCTGGGGCAATCGGCCACTACCTTGAGCGGGGGCGAGGCCCAGCGCATTAAGTTAGCGGCGGAGTTAACGCGCAAGGCCACCGGCCGCACACTTTACATTTTGGATGAGCCCACCACTGGGTTACATTTCCATGACGTCGCCAAATTGCTCGAAGTGCTCTTTAAATTACGGGCCGCCGGCAATACATTATTGATCATTGAGCACAACTTGGACGTTATTAAGAACGCGGATTGGATATTGGATTTGGGGCCGGAAGGCGGCACCGGCGGTGGCAGCATCGTAGCCCAAGGCACGCCGGAAGAGATTGCCCAATGTGCGACGAGCCACACAGGCCGGTTTTTGAAAAACATTTTGAAGACCCCGGCGGCGCGTCCGGCATCCATGGAACAATGAATTTTATGAAACAGTCCCCACGGACTTCAGTACCAGCGGACGAACTTGCCCGGACCCAGGGATGCCGCATAGGTCTCCCCTGGTTTGCTTTGGTCTGGTTAGCTTTAATGCTCGTGAGCAACCCGCCAGACCTGCGCGCTGCCGACACCAACGCCCCGGCGGCCGCCGCCACTCCCGCGCCGACACCAGCTCCGGCTCCGGCCACCCCGAATCCCGCGCCCGCCGCCGCCCCGGCACCCACGCCCAGTCCCGAGGAAATTCTCTTTAAAGCCGCCTCCCAAGAATTCAACACCGGTTTGCACGAAAAGGCGGCCAAGGACTTTGCCGAATTTGTCACGACTTTTCCGAACTCGGAGAAACTGCCGGAGGCTCTGCTTAATCAAGGGCAGGCGCTATACCGGCTGCATCAGTACGAACCGGTGATTCGCACCTTGGAATCCAACCTGCCGCGCGCGGGCAAGATTGCCGACAAGTTCCGGATGCTGATCGCCGATTCCTATTTCCAACGCGAAGAATTTGCCAAAGCCGCCGAAGCGTACGCCCTGGTTTTGAAGGATTACCCGGATTCTTTTAAACGCGCCGAGGCCAGTTACGGCGAAGCATTGGCATGGTACCGGCTGGGCAATCTGGCCAATGCCATCGCCCGCATCCAGCCCCCCGATTCGGCGTTTCAAAAAATCGCCCAGACCCAAACCAACGATGAATTCGTGCTGTGCGGCCAGCTGTTGCTGGCGGAAATTTTCTTGAAGCAAAACCAATTGCCCCAAGCGGAAGAAATCCTGAAGTTGGTGGCCACCCGCGAACAACCGCCGCAAGTCACCTGGAAACGGCAGTATCTGCTGGCCCGGGTGCAACTCGAGGGCAATCGCGCCCCCGAAGCCCTGCAAGGCGTCACCAACCTGGTGGCCGCGGCCAAAGCCACCGGCAATCCGAGCCAGTGGGCGGACACCATTCTGTTGCAGGGCGCGATTTTACAGGCGGCCAGCCAAGTGCCGGCTGCCATTGAGCTTTTCGAACAGCAACGGCCCCAATTCCCCGTCGGCCAGCAAAAACAAGCGCTGCTTAAATTGATCGCCTGGCGCTCGCAACTGGGCCAGTGGCAGCCGGCTATCGTGAATCTAGAGCAGTTTGCCAGCCAATTCCCGCAAGATCCCGCGATGGATCAAATCCGCCTTTCGCTCGGTGAATTGCGATTGAAACAATACCAAAACTTCGCGCCCGGCGCCTTGACCAACGCGGCGGAGATTGCGGCCGCGCGCGCCACCGTGCTAAATCAAGCGCAAACGAATTTGGATTTGTTGCTCACCGCCTTTCCCAAGAGTCCGCTCATTGGCCAAGCCCAGTTGTACCGCGGCTGGTGTCTTTGGGAGGCCGGAAAAATCGCTGATAGCGGCGCGGCGTTCCAAGCGGCGGCACAAACGCTCCCCGCCTCCGCCGATCAAATGAGCGCCCGTTTTCAATATGCCCAGGCTTTGTTTCAACAAGCGTCAGATACGCACGCCGTCCCTTTTTGGACCAATGCGATCGCCAACTACTGGCAATTGGCCGACCAATATGGCTCTTGGACCAATCTGCCCACCGCCTTGATCGAGCAGTCCCTTTACCAAATCATCCGCGCCTCGGATGCCCTGGGTGACGCCGCCACCGCCGGCCGCGCCCTGGAGCGGCTCCTGAAAAATTATCCCAAGAGCGGCTATGGAGATCGCAGCCTCATGCTGGCGGGCCAAATCCTGGAACGGCTGGAACATCCCGCCGACGCGCGCGCCCGATATGCGGATTTATTGAAAATTTTTCCCGCCTCTGAATTGGCCCCCGAGGCAAAACTGGCTTTAGCTAGATCCTTTGCCCACGAAGGCAGTTATGATCCCGCCTTGGCGGAGTATGACGGCTGGCTGCACACCTATACCAACCACCCCAAATGGCCCGACGCCCAATACGATTGCGCCTGGGCCAATGGCCAGGCGGGCCGCGAAACCAACGCCTACGCCATGTTCACCAATTTCCTGGCCAAGTTCCCCACCCATCCCAAGGCCCCGCTGGCCAGGTTCTGGATTGGCCAGAATTTTTTCAATAACGGCAAATATCAAAATGCCGAGGAAAACTTCCAACTCTTGTACCAGAGCACTAATTATCCGGATGGCATCATCAAGTGGCAAGCCCGGCTCTATGCGGGCGAATCCGCCTTCAAACGCCAAGCCTACAAGCAGGCGAGCGATTACTTTAAAGAATTGATCCCCATTCTGCAAAACGCCCAGACGACTAACTACCCCGCTCCGCTCACGGCAACGGACAAACATGACGCGCCAGCCTTGCTGGATATGGCATGGATTCGATATGGCAATACTTTTCGGACCGAAGCCTCCATCGATATAACTAACGCGCTTGCGAACTTTAACGCCGCTATCGTCGCCTATTCCAAAGTGCCCACCAACAGTCCGTTCATCCTCGATGCTTGGGGCCTGATTGCGGATTGCTACCTCCAAGTCGGCGCTCAAGATCCGCTGAGTTATACCAACGCCATAGCCAATTATACCAAGGTGCTCGAAGCCCCCACGGCTAATGTGCGAGTGCGCAGTGTGGCCATGGTGGGGTTGGCGATGGTCCACGAACGCCGGGCGGCCTTGCCCGGAGCAAACCAAGCCGATGAAATGAACCAAGCGCTGGACCTATATTTGGACGTGGCTTACGGCAAAAAATTAAAACCCAATGAAAACGCGGATGCTTTCTGGGTTTTTAAAGCCGGTTTGGAAGCGGGCCGCCTACTCGGCGCCAAAGGTCAATGGGCGGAGGCCATGCATATGTATCAATATTTGCTGACGATATTGCCCCCCAGCGCTAAAGAGACCATCACCCAAAAACTCGAATACGCCCGCAAACAAGCGGGATGAACCGCTAAACAAACTGGCTGGCCGAACCGAATCCTGAATGCTTATGAAAAACCAACTATTTACATTCCTTCGGCTCCTGGTGGCCAGCGGCGCTTGCCTCTCCCCTGCCCTGCACGCGGCGGAGGCGATTCACGGCTGCGTCTATGAAGACCGCAATGGCAACGGCCAGCGCGATCCGGGGGAACCCGGCCTGGCGGGCGTGCCCATCACCGACGGCGTGCAATTTGTCCGCACGGGAAACGATGGCGTTTATTCGATTGCGCCTAGCCCAGACCCCGCGCTCGCTCTCGGCGGCACCGGCTCGATCCAAGTGAGTTTCCCCAGTGGCTATTGGCCAATAACGCCTTGGCACGTCCGCTTGGATGCGGTCAAACCCGATGTATCGGTCAATTTCGGCCTGCAAACGAAAGCCGAGCCGTTGCCGTTTTTATTCGTGCATGGCACCGACACCCATGTGCCCCGCAACGGCAAAGCGAAGTTCCAAACCTTCCGCTCCGATCTCGCGGCTTTGAAAAACCACCTCGCCTTTTGCGTTCTGACGGGCGATTTGACGGATGATTCCAACGGCCATCCTTTCGAGAAAGCGCGCGAGGAATTCAATTTTCTGGGCGAGCAACTCCATGATTTCCCCGTGCCTTGGTTCGGCATTCCCGGCAACCATGATCTCGCGGGTGCCAACGCGATCCCCGCTTGGGATACCAACTCGCCCAAAGGCTACACTTTTTTCACGCAAGTCGTGGGGCCATTGCGGTGGTCGTTCAACTACGCGAACATCCACTTTGTGGGGGTGGACTTCATGCACCCTGTGAACGGCAAATGGGGCTGGGGCCCGTCCGCCAGCGCCGTGGAATGGCTGGATCGCGACCTGAGTTTAGTGCCCACTGGCCAGCGCATTTTCCTGTTCGTCCACTTTCCCATGGAGACCAACGGCCTGGCTCAAGTCGTGCGCAAATATCCGATTACCCAGATTTTCCATGGCCACGACCACCAGGACCACCCCTCCATGTTCGCCGGCGTGCCCGCGCTCAGCAGCGGTTCGGTGGCGCAGATTTTTGAGGATAAAGACCGGCCCACAGGCTATCGCGTGGTTCGCGTTACAGATAACGGAATCGATACTTTTTACCGCCCCACCGGAGAGGCGCACGGGGTGGCTCTCGATCAGCCACGCAAGATCGCGGCCGTGGCCGCTGGCCAGCCAGTCAGTGGCGCGGTTTGGGACCCCTCGCATCAATTGAAAAAATTGTGGCTCAGCCAAGGCGGGCAAACTCAGGAGATCCCGCTCGATAGCAATCCTACCTGGCGTCGCTTCCAAGCCTCCCTCTCCCCAGCCCTGACGAATGGCAACCCCACGAATTTGCTCATCAAATCCACCGATGGTTCGTACACGTGGCAGACCGCGCCGTTCCAAGGCGGCGCCACCACACTTTGGCTGGCGGATTTTACTCAATCACTGCCGCACGAACAATTCGTTGAAACCGACGCCAAAGCCTCAGTCACTCCGGCGGGCACACTCCAAATCACCACTGGCCATAAAGAACGCTGGCCGGGCGTCACTTTGAAATTCCCCGGCGCGCCGCTCGATCTTTCCGCCTTTCTCCAAATCGCCGCGCCCGTGAAAAACCTTGGTTCGAATGCCATCACTGTTTACGGCCGGCTGGACAACCCGGGGGCCGACGGCACGAAACACTGCCTCAACGCGAGCATCGCGCTGGCTCCCGGCGAAACCGGCGAATTGCGCTGGCTTTTGAACCCCACGCCTTGGCGACTGGCGGGTGACACCAATCTCATCGGCATGCGCGCCGCGCCCGGAAAATCGGAAAATTTCGACGCGGCCAAAGTCACCCAAGTCCTCTTGTTCCAGCACGAGCCTAAAGAGGATGCCACCTTTGAAATCGGTTCCCTGGCGCTCTCCGGCAAAGTGTGGAACTTGTCGGCCACGAACTTTTTCCCTTTCATCGACGAACTCGGCCAATACATTCACGCCGATTGGACCGGCAAGACCCCCTCCGCCGAAAATTTGGTGGCGCAAATCGGTCTCGAAGAAAAAGACATTAAGGACCACTCCGCGCCGACCGATTGGGACGAGTACGGCGGCTGGTCCGAAGGCCCCAAACTCGACGCCACCGGCTTTTTCCGCACCGCCAAGCGGGACGGCAAATGGTGGCTCGTCACCCCCAACGGCCATCTCTTTTGGTCCGTGGGCATCGATTGCATGGGTTTCGGGGAGCCTACGCCAATCAGCGAACGCGAGTTTTACTTCCGCAATTTGCCCGCCGCCGGCGAACCTTTGGCGCGCTTTTTCGGCACCGGTTCCTGGGCCCCCGTGGGTTATTACGAAAAGCATGTGCCCTATAAAACTTTCGACTTCGCCGCCGCCAATCTCCGGCGCAAGTACGGGGAACAATGGTCCAGCAAAGCGGCGGACATGGCACACCGGCGCTTGCGCAGCTGGGGCCTGAATACGATTGGCAATTGGTCCGACGGCGCCCTCTGCCAGCAGCATCGCACGCCTTACACTGCGACGATCAGCGTGGGCGCGCGCATCATCGAAGGTTCCTCCGGCTATTGGGGCAAATTCGCGGACGTCTTTGATCCCAGTTTCCGGGCGGACGTGCGCCGCAATATGGAAGCCCACGCAAACCAAGCAGCCAAGGACCCGTGGTGCATCGGCTTTTTTGTGGATAACGAATTATCCTGGGGCGAGGAAACCTCGCTCGCCGAAGCCGCCCTGCTCTCCCCCGCCGAGCAACCTGCAAAGGCCGAGTTCCTCCGTGATCTCCAGGCCAAATACACCACCATCGACAAGCTCAACACCGCTTGGGGTGGCCAATACGCCTCGTGGGACGCCCTGCGCAATGGCCACGAGCAGCCACCCAAAGGCGCCAAGGCGGACTTGCAGGCCTTCTACACCCGCCTGGCGGAAACGTATTTCCAAATCGTGCGCGAAGAGGTCAAACGCGTCGCCCCAAACCACCTTTACCTCGGCTGCCGGTTCGCGTGGATCAACGACCGCGCCCTGCGCGCCGCCGCTAAATACGCAGATGTCCTCAGCTGCAATGTGTACGAATACAACGTGAGCCGCGTCAGCCCGCCCGCGGACATTGACCTCCCTTACATCATTGGCGAGTTCCATTTTGGCGCTCTGGATCGCGGTTTATTCCATACAGGCCTGAAAGCCGCGCGCGATCAAGAGGACCGTGCCCAGAAATTCGCCAGTTACCTGCGCGACGCCCTGCGCCACCCGCACATCATCGGCGCGCACTGGTTCCAATACCGCGACCAGCCCACCACCGGCCGCGGCGACGGCGAGAATTACCAGATCGGTTTCGTGGACATCTGCGACCACCCCTACCCCGAAATCGTCCGCGCCAGCCGCACCCTCGGCGAAGTGCTCTACGAAACCCGCGCGGGGAATGGACAAGCGAAATGAACGGGGTGAGATGCCCTTAAACGATCAAATACCGGCTTCGATGAAGCAAAAACTCCGGTGGGCATTAGGAGCGACCATTGCGATCGCATTGTGCCTCTTGTTTGTTTTCTATCCTATAGAACCTAGCGGGAGATATGCAGAGCCGAGCATTGGCAGCGAGGGCCTGGCGTTTCTGGAATTAACCAATGGCCAAGCACGATTGGTCACTCCCCGAGGCAGGAAAGCTAACGATGGCTATGAGTTTCAAAACTTGGCTAAGTACCAGAAGAAAGGTGGAGAATGGGTTTGGATATTGGATGATGGAAGCGAATCTAAAATCAAAGCCACTCTCTTACACATAACTATCGACCAACCCAATCATCGCCCTTGGGTTATGTATCGGATGAATATTTATGCGCTGGCAACACTCGATTTTGACGCGCTTAAATATTAACGCGCATCTTGGAATAATTAGGATTTGCTCCGTTTAATACGTCCCCCGGTCGGTGCCACCGCCTTAATAATTCCCGCTTTAGCCAGCGTGATTTTGCGGATCAGGTCGTAAGGGATGGGTTGAGCCAAAGGAAACTGGAGGTTGCCTTTCTCCCCGCGATACGGCTCGGTTGCCGCGATCAGTTCCGGGGTTTCCCGCACGGGGGGATACATGCCGATGTGATTTTTGAAGGCGGCGAAATGGATCAAAATGCGCCCCTCCAGCGTAAAGGTCGGGATGCGGTAACTGATTTTCTCTTCGGCCTTGGGGGCTACTTTGCGAATCGTGGCCCGGATTTTTTCCAGAATCGCCTGCACTTCACTCGGGGCGGCAGCGATGTATTCATCAATGGTGTTCGGGACCGCTGCCTTAGCTTTGGTGGCGGCGGCTTTAGGACGGGCGGCAGCGGAGGATTTGGTGGGTGCCATATTAAGGTGATGATTTTGGGTAATAGATTCTTAAAGTCAGGATAAATTAACCCAACACTTCAAAAACACAACTGAGCCACACCTCCTTTTACCCGGCCCCCACCAAACCCCTGTGGCGGACCCGTCATCGCAGGCCCGCCCATTCCTGGTGGCTTACTTTATACCCGATGGATCCGAGGCCTCTTTAAAGAATTTATCTTGGAGGGCGGGCGCCACGGTGTCCGCCTTCACTTCTTTGATCGCTTCGGCGATCCATTGGGAAAACTTCTGGAACTGGAGTTCGCCCAATTCGACGCTGCCGTTAAAGCCCTGGCCGGAGTAATGGTTCGGATAGCCCGCGTACCAGGCGATGCCCGTGCTGGTATGCGTCAAATGGTTGAGCCGTTTTTGATCGGCCCCGGACTCCAGTTTGCCTTCTTCCAGGTTCACCAAGCCACGATTCAAGGCCATGATCATGGAAGTCTCCGTTTCATCGGCGTGACCGCCCGGCATGGTGGACACCGTCTTCGCCTGAATCGCTTCGTTAATAGCGGGAGATCCCCAGGGATCCACTAAATAAAGCGTGTACGGATGATGGCGCTCGAGTTGTGACATGGAGAAATATTTCACGAAATCATTGTTCCCGCCGTGGCCGTTGACGAGGATGATTTTGCGCACGCCATTGCGGGCCAATTCATCGCACGTTTCCTGCAACAGTTTCCAGATTAACTCGTGGCTGTAGGCGATGGTGCCGGGCTGATGGCGCGCCTCGTTGATCTGGCCGAAATAATAATCAGGAAACACGATGCTATATTCCTGCCGCGCCGCGCGCACGCACATCTCGCGCACTTGCATCAAATCCGTGCCCACCGGCAAATGCGGCCCGTGCTTTTCGATGATGCCGAAAGGAATAACGCAGGTGCGCCCCGACAATTCCAGCGCCTGAACGAACTTGGGCGAGGATAACTCCTCCAATTTCACTGGCAGGTTATTGGTGTTGGTTTGCGCCACCAGCGACGCGGTAGACAAAACGGCGGCGGCGAGCAATCCCCCCGCCCATCGGCGAGGACGTAACATAGGTTGGTATTTTTTCATATATTCATAAGGCATTCCTTGCGTTGCCCCCAAGTTTAACCCGAGGCCCCAGATGCCGGGGATTAATCTGGCGGCCCCCGCGTTGAGCGTCAACGGTTCTCCGGCGCCGCCCGCGCGGCCCATCCATTCGCAGCCTCCTGAAATTAACAGGATTGCGACACCATATTCATTGACATAATTATTTAATCCACTCACCATAGGGACACTACTAAAAGCACTTTAGGTTATGAACACCACCCCGGAGATACCCCAAGCATATGCCTCTCGTCCGCCTGGCCTGTATGCGGCGGCGGCGGGTGGATTTCTCTCCGTGTTAATCTGGATACTCGGCTGGGGATTATTGCGGTGGAATTCCGGAGAGTATGTCTTGTACGGGGCCACTACTTCGTGGCTGGTTTTTCCAGTCGGCGCCGCGTTGGGCTATGCCTTGCCTCGATGGATACTCAAACGAGGGTGGGGCAAAGTAACGGCCTTCGGTTTGCTTGTGGGAGTCATAATTGGCCTGTTTTTGGCAGTTGGAACCTGGCTGTGCCGGTCTTTATCAATTACCGTCTTAGGTCACGTATTGCAGGGGCGGGCAACGATCAATTCCCCTTCTGTCTGGCCTTGGATTGGGAATGTGCCTTGGTTGGTTGCCACGGTGATTACTTGCTGGGTTTTAGGCGCTAAAATATTTGCTCGCAGGCATACCGCCCCTCAGAACTCAAGCAATCTAACCATCCCGATGCGGTCATTCTTTGGCAACTATTTGGCCCGGACCATAGCGGGGGTTGTGGGCACCTTTGCGCTGGCGGTGTTGGTCTCCTCATTAGCCGCATCGTGGTTGGTGAAAGGCGCCACATTTACCGTCGAGCATTTCGCCACCCTCCTGCTTTACGACGTCGGCTTAACCTTGCTAGGCCCTTTGTTTCCCTTTACCTGTTTTTCTGATCCGTCGCGTGCCGTTGCATTGGGCATGGCGATCGCAACTCCGGTAATGCTAGCGGCGATTGCCCCTTTCTTATTTGCCGCTAAGCCGGTGCGTCCTAAAGTAGCCGTCATCGCCTGGTGCAGCTTGACCACCGCCGTCTTTTTCTGGGTGGCAATGGGAATTAACTCGTCATTAGCCTATATCGGCTGAACTCCGAGATTCGCTCGTAGCTCCCATTTCCAACCTTCACCCCTGCTGCCGTTCCAAATCGCGCAGCACTTCGGGATCGCGCACGTCCACCCAGCGGCCGGCAATTTCCAGGCCGGCGAGGCTGTGGCCCGCGGCTTTGAGGGCGGTAATGGCGTCGGTCAATTCATACTCGCCGCGCGGGGATTTCTGGAGGCGCGCGGTGAACTCGTACAGGCTGGGACGGAAGATGTACACGCCCGCGTTGTACCAATAGGGATCACCGGGCTTCAAATCGCCCGCCGCGCGCAAGGCCTCGACCTCGGCAGGGCTGGGTTTTTCAACTAGTTTCACGAAGTTAAACTGGCTATCGAAAATCACGATGGCGCCTTTGGCCACGTCCTGGCTGCGGGTGACGGAGATCAGCCCGGAGAACGCACTCGACGCGAAGCGCTGGCGCATTTGCTGGTAAGTTTCCGGTTTCACCAAAATGTCGCCGTAGGTGAGCAGGAAATCATCCCCGACCACAAAATCCTTGGCTACTTCCGGCGCTTTGCCGGTGCCGTCCTGGACCACTTGCAGGCCGTATTGAATCTTCACGCCCCAGCGTGAGCCGTCGCCAAAATGCTCCTCCACCACTTCGGCGCAATGGCCGGTGACGATGAAGAACTCGCGGATATCCGCCGCCTTCAAGCCGGTGATGATGTGTTCCAAAATCGGCTTGCCCCATACTTTAAGCATGGGCTTGGGCAGATTGTTCGTTAACTCACGCATGCGGGTGCCTTTGCCCGCCGCCAAAATGACTGCTTTCATATGCAATTTCTGCGCCACTATTCTTTGCCCAAGCCCGCCGCCTAGGCAACCCGTTTTAACCCCGACCCGTAAAACCGTGTCCACCCGGATTCTTAGAAACCTGCCCCCTTAAAACCAAGCCGGCGCGGGTGATTCCGCGCCGGCTCGCGATAACCAGCGATCGCTGGATTATTTAAAGGTAATCAACGAGGGCGCGTAATCTTCCGGCGCCTGATAGCCTAACAGGTTCATGATCGTGGCCGCGACGTTCGCCAAACCCGCCTTCTCGATCTTGGCCATTTCGTATTCGCCCTGGTAAGAAGGATCGATAATCGCGAAAGGCACTTGGTTGAGGGAGTGCGCGGTGGAAACCGTCTTTGCGCCTTTCTTCACGGTGAACATTTCGTCGGCGTTGCCGTGATCCGCGGTGATCACCACAATGCCCTTCTGGGCCTTCACTTCTTCGATCAACGGCACCAAGCATTCATCGACCGTTTTGACCGCGGTGATGATGGCTTGCTCCACCCCGGTGTGCCCCACCATGTCGCCGTTGGCAAAGTTGATGCGCCCAAATTTGTATTTGTGCGTCTTCAACATTTCCACGGACTTGGCGGTGATTTCGACCGCTTTCATCTTCGGGGCGGCATCGAACCGAACCTTATCCGAGGGAATTTCGGCGTACGTCTCCAGCTTGTCGTCGACATAGCCCGAGCGGTTGCCGTTCCAGAAATAGGTGACGTGCCCGTATTTTTGGGTTTCCGAAATCGCGAAGGACGGCACCCCGGCGGCGCACAGGTATTCGCTCATCGTGCGGTTGATGGCAGGCGGGGCCACCAGATAATTCTTGGGAATGCCCAGGTCGCCGTCGTACTGCATCATGCCCGCGAACATGACCTTCGGGCAACGCTTGCGGTCGAATTCGTTGAAATTCGGATCGTCAAAAGCCCGTGAAATCTCGATCGCGCGGTCGCCGCGGAAGTTGAAGACCACCACCACGTCGCCGTCTTGAATCGTGCCCACCGGCCCCTTGGCGTCGGCAATGACGAACGAATCCATGTATTGGTCCGTCATCTTCGGATCTTCTTTATAGTAGGTCTCGACCGCTTCGGTGGCGGACTTGAATTGCCGGCCTTCGCCGAGCACATGCGCGTTCCAGCCGCGTTCCACGATTTTCCAATCCGCGTTATAGCGGTCCATCGTCACCACCATGCGCCCGCCGCCGGAAGCAATGCGGTAATTGAAGCCCGCGTTGGCGGAGTTGGCGCTCTGGAGCACTTCTTCCGTTTTGCCGATGTAGGTCAAAGCGGATTTTTCGTAGACGTCGCGGCCGTCGAGCAAGGGGTGAATACAGACGTTCTTGACGCCTTCTTGAGCGCAACGGCGCACCATGGCAAAGAGTTGGTCAATGTGCGAGTGCACGTTGCCGTCGGAAAGCAGGCCGATGAAGTGGAATTTGCCGCCGGTCTTTTTGACTTCGGCGACCAAGTCATGCCACAGTTTGGTTTCAAAAGCGGCGCCACTGTTGATCGATTTGGCCACCAGCTTGGCGCCTTGATCGAACACCCGGCCCGCGCCCAGGGCGTTGTGGCCGACTTCGGAGTTGCCCATATCATCATCCGAAGGCATGCCGACGGCAGTGCCATGCGCCTGAAGCTTGGTGTACAACTTGCTCTCCATGAGCGAATTGAGAGTCGCCGGTTGCGCCAAAAACACGGCATCCGAGGCATCCCGTTTGCCAATGCCGACTCCGTCCATAATGATTAACAAAACCGGTCCCGGGCGGCCCTGAAACTTAGCTAGCTTGGATAATGATAATGACATGGTTTAGAAAGTCCTCTCGAATTCAAATAATTGCAACCGACAAAACCAAACACCGGCGGACTTTATCGGGGCGGGCGGCGGTTGTCCATCCCAGAAACCACGGGAGAAATCCGGCGGGCGTCGGCCGTGCACTTTCCCCTTTATGGCCTGTCAGTTTGAGCCAGCCAAAGGATGAAAAATGCAACTATTCAACCGGCGGTTTCCTGATAATAATGGGCCCACACCAATAACAACATGAGAGCGACGATCCAACGAATCAAGTGGGGGGGATTAGCCCTAGTGGCAACCCTAGTAGCCATGCAAGCCCATGCCCAGGAACAGGTCAGCGTAGTCGATCATCCGGACGAAACCGGGCCTTACAGCCACTATATGGCCAACCGAGCGCCATTGGCGCCGAGCCCGGTGGTCAAATTGCCGGTCGGCGCGGTGCGCCCGGCCGGCTGGCTCAAGAAACAACTCGAGCTGCAGGCGGCAGGCTTTCACGGACACCTGACCGAAATCAGCGAGTTTCTGAAAAAAGACGGTAACGCCTGGCTCAGCAAAACCGGCGATGGCCAGCGCGGCTGGGAAGAAGTGCCTTACTGGGTCAAAGGTTTCGCCGGTTGCGCTTTCTTGTTGGAAAATGAGCGCATGCTGAGGGAAGCGCAAACGTGGATCGAAGGCGCGTTGCACAGCCAGCAGGCCGATGGCTGGTTCGGGCCGGACAAAGGCCGCACCGGCGCCGCCACCAACCTCAAAGGGCGCGAGGATCTCTGGCCCAACATGATCATGCTGTTCTGTCTCCAGCAATATTACGAGCGCACCACCGATCCCCGCGTGCCTGAGCTCATGCAAAAATATTTCCGATATTTGGAGAAATTACCCGAGGAAAAATTCCTGGTGGGCTATTGGCCTTCCATGCGCGGGGGCGACCAACTCTACAGCATCCTCTGGCTCTACAACCTCACCGGCGAGCCGTGGCTGCTGGACTTGGCGCATAAAACTCATCGCAAAACCGCCCGCTGGGACCAAGGGGTGATCGACTGGCACAACGTGAACATCGCCCAAGCGTTCCGCGAACCGGCGATTTACGCGATGCTGGCGCGTGACCCGAAATACACGGCCGCGACCGAGAAAGATTGGACGCAAGTCCGCGACATGTACGGCCAAGTGCCCGGCGGCATGTTCGGCGCGGATGAGAACGCGCGCCCGGGTTATACCGGCCCGCGCCAAGCGATTGAAGCCTGCGGGGTGGCCGAAGAAATGTTGTCTGACGAAATTCTGATCGCCGCCACGGGCAATCCGATTTGGGCGGAACGTTGCGAAAACGCCGCGTTCAATACGTATCCGGCGTGCATGACGGCAGACCTGAAGGCGCTGCGTTATCTCACCGCGCCGAACCAGCCGCAAAGCGATCATAAAAGCAAATCGCCCGGCATCCAAAACGGCGGCCCCATGTATTGCATGGACCCGCACGACCACCGTTGCTGCCAGCACAACTCCGGCCATGCCTGGCCCTACTTCGCGCAGCACTTGTGGTATGCGGCGCCGGGCAACGGCTTGGCGGCCTATCTTTACGGGCCTTGCCAAGTCTCGGCGAAAGTCGCCGAAGGCGTACTCGCCCGCATTACCGAGGACACGCGTTATCCCTTCGAGGAGGAGATTCGCTTCACGGTTTCGCTGCCGCACCCGGCGGCCTTCCCGCTCTACTTGCGCATTCCGGCCTGGTGCCAGCACGCGCAGTTGACCATCAAGGGCAAACGGGTGTGGACCGTCCTGCCCGCCGGCAAACTCGCGCGGATCGACCGCACGTGGAAGAACGGCGACAAAGTCGTGCTCAAGCTGCCGATGGATGTGACTGTCAAAATCTGGAGTGGCAGCGGCAACACGGTGTCGGTCAATCGCGGCCCGCTCACCTACTCACTGCAAATCGCCGAGGACTACCGCCGGTTTGGCGGCACGGACGCGTGGCCGGCGTTCGACATATTCCCGGCGTCACCGTGGAATTACGGCCTGGTCTTGAAACCGACCCTCGAACAAACGTTCAAAGTCACCAAGCAGCCTTGGCCCCGGGATAACCAGCCGTTCAATAACAAGACCGCGCCGATTCGTATCCAGGCGTTCGCCAAGCGCATCCCCAATTGGACCCTCGACCCGCGTGGGTGCGTCAATGAAGTCGTGCGCGGCCCGATCCGGTCGGAGGAAAAGGAAGAAAAGGTGACGCTTATTCCAATGGGCGCGGCGCGCCTGCGCGTCTCGGCGTTCCCGACCATCGGCGAAGGCTCCAGCGCCAACGACTGGCCCACGCCGCCGAAGCCCATTTATAACGTCGAAGCTTCACACTGCAATGAATCGGACACCACCGACGCAGTCTGCGACGGCAAGATCCCCCAAAATTCCAGCGACAACACCATCGGCCGCATGACCTGGTGGCCGCACCTGGGCACCAAAGAATGGCTGAGCATGGAATTCCCCAAGGAACGCAGCCTCTCCGCGTGCCGCCTGTTCTGGTTCGATGACGAATCGCTCGGTGGCAAATGCCGCTTGCCGCAATCCTGGCGGCTATTCTATCGCTCCGGCAACGCGTGGCTGCCGGTGCGCAACCCCGGCCACTTTGGCACCGCCAAAGACGTCTTCAACCAAGTCAATTTTGAGCCGGTGAAAACCGCCGCCGTAAAAATCGAGGTTGAACTCCAGCCCAACTTTTCGGGCGGCGTGCTTGAATGGCAGGTGGAGTAAGAATAAGCCAATAACAACACGCAAGGCGGATGAATAGTCCATCCGCCTTTTTTCCTTACCATAACCGTTCAGAGCTACTCCTTCTTTGAGCGCTGGATTAATACTCAAAACTGGAATAGACATTCTTTGGCCAGTCATTCCTGGTCTTTTCATCCCACAAGACATCTTCATGTTTTATTGCATTTAATTCATGTTCATACACTTAGCTGAGTGATTGACAGCATTTGGCCGGAATGTGACGATGGGGTCTGACGCGGCAACTTGGTTTTATTCCGCCGCCTGGCTTTGATTTATGCTGACCTGTCACGAATTATTTGGGTTCATGCCGGCCAATTTGGCCCAGGACATTATTGAAACGGTGGCGCGGGCCGACAAACCTTCCTACGAAGCGGTGCTCGCCGGGGTGGCGGCCGCCCGCAAAGTGCGCCCGGAATTTTTGAAGAAAAAACCCAAAGCCGATCGGCACCGCGATATGGCGTCGTCGCTCTCCGCGCCCCGGTTGGAGGAGACCGCCGCCTTGCTGTTGCGCCAATGGCTGACCAATTCGCAAGTGGCCTTGCTTTCCGATTTTCTCGATCATTTGGGCATCACCCATCACAACGGCATCGTGGAGGAGTTTCCGGAGACGATGCCCGATGACAAGTTAAAGGCCGCGGTGGACGCCTTGCTCGCCAAGTATCCGCAGCAACACGTGTCGGTTTACCTGCATTGTGTGATGGCCATGGGCTTGGTCGAATGGCCCAATCTGGCCGCCATGTTGCAGAACGACACCCGGGTGCAGCTGGCTTAACTTGCCTTTAGCGAGCGAGTATTGGGGGGAATGCGGTTTAAATTCGCTGGGCTCGGCGGCTTGTTTTGCCTCCTAGACCAAGCCATGCGTATTTTTATGATTCACCAGTTTCAGGTTGCCTCATGCACCCGGCCTTTGCTGGCGGTGGTTATGCTCGGGAGCAGCCTCCTGATGGCGGGCTGCCATGCCCATCGCGCCAAAACCGCGCCAGCTCCGGAGCCACCTCATGGCTATTTAAATACCCTGCCGGGAAACGCCCCCGCGCCTAGCTCTCCCCGTTCGCGACTGGAAACAGCCATCGGCGAAGTGCTAGCCGCCCACGGATTCCCTCCCCCAAAATCGTTTATCACCGCCGATGGACTGGTGGAAACGAGCCCTCGCCCGAAGTCCGAGCATGAGGTTTGCCTGGCCTCGATCAAGTGTCTGCCGAACGGACAGGCCGAAGTGGAACTGACGGGTTATGCCCGGGTAAGCAGTGATTGGGCAATACTGGGCCAGTTGTTTCAAGAACCGCTCACCCGCGAGGCGGCGGAGATGGAAAAACAAATCCAAGAAAAAATGCGCTAACCTCAACGGCCCGCGCAGTGTCCTTCACGCATCATGGGCAGTCATACCCTTAATTTGCTGTTCGCCTCCATGGTCTGGGGCTCGGTGGCCACGGGGTACCTGGTGTATGGCCAGCGGCAGAAATCCTTGCCCGCCTTTGTGGGCGGTTTGGCAATGGCAGCGGCTTCGTATTTCGCACCCAGTGTCTGGAGCATGTCGGCCACGAGCATTGCCATTATGGCGGGCGTGTACTACCTCTACCGGCGCGGCGCCTGAAACCATTTGGCTTTCGGGCTTGATTTTAACCTCATTTTAGTAAAATTGTCCTTTGCCTCGCCTGACATGGGAAATTAGGCAGGCGATAACCAAGTGAAGCGCGACTTATTCCAATGAGCGATCAAGTTGAGACTAAGTCACGCCGGATGCCGGGCCTTTGGCTAGGCATGAGAAAGGCGCATATCCGAACGGATCTGCAACTGACGAATAACGACGCCAGAGACCCGGAAGACAAGTGAATTAGTCTCAACTTAATCACGATTTGGAATTTTAAGGGTATGTCGGACAAAAAAGCGATTGAAGGTGATCTGCAGGATCAAGTCCTATCCGAGTATCATTCGGATTTGGGGGTGACTCAAACTCAAACCGTGAAGCTCCCCAGCATGCGCACGCAGTCCGGCTACGACTTGCCCGAAATCGAACTTTCCTACCAAACTTTGGGCAAACTGACTCCCAGCCGGGACAATGCCATTTTGATTTGCCATGCGCTGTCGGGTGACGCGCACGTGGCGGGTCTGCATCCTAAAACGGGCCGCCCCGGGTGGTGGGATTTCCATGTGGGCCCCGGCAAAGGGATCGATACCAACCAATTTTTCGTCATCTGCTCGAACGTCATCGGCGGTTGCAGCGGCAGCACGGGACCGACCTCGATCAATCCTTTAACCGGCAAACCTTACGCCACCAATTTCCCGCCGGTAACCATTCGCGACATGGTGGCCGCGCAAACCCGGCTGATCGATCACTTGGGCATCAAAACGCTCTTCTGCGCGGTGGGCGGCTCCATGGGCGGCATGCAAGCCATGGCGTGGGCCACGGATTATCCCGACCGCATCCGCACTTGCGTCCCCATCGCGTCGTGCGCGGCCCATACGGCCATGCAGATCGCGTTCAATGAAGTCGGCCGCCAGGCGATCATGACCGATCCCAACTGGCGCGGGGGCTATTACGACGAACAAAACCGGCCCGAGCACGGCTTGGCGGTGGGCCGCATGGTGGGGCATGTCACGTACCTCAGCGAGTATTCCATGCACCAAAAGTTTGGCCGCAAGTTGCAGCGCCCCGCCAAACCCGAAGACTTGTTTCCCGAGTTTTTCTCGGTGGAAAGCTATTTGCAGCACCAGGGGGAGAGCTTCGTCAAACGGTTCGACCCGAACTCCTACCTCTACGTCACCAAAGCGGTGGACCGGTTTGATTTGCTCGATGGCCGGCCCGCGCGCGAAGTGCTCAGCAAGGTCAAGGCGCGGTTCCTGGTCATTTCCTTTGAATCCGACTGGCTGTATTCGCCGGAGCAATCCCGCGAACTGGTGAAAATGCTCAAGCGCTCCAATATTCCGACAACCTATATCAATCTGGATACGCCTTACGGCCATGATTCGTTCCTGATTCGCAATCCGGAGTTTTCGCGGGCTCTTGGCAATTTCCTCACCGGCGAATATCAGAGCTTGGCCAAGGCGTGAAACCCAACCGCCACGAGCGCGAACCATTTCTAATCGCACTATGTATCAGCAGTTATACAAACAAGTCACCGCTTGGATTCCCGAAAAATCCCGCGTGCTGGATTTAGGCTCGGGCGATGGCGAATTCCTCGCCCGCTTGGTCGAGACTAAAAAAGTGTTCGGCGAAGGCGTGGAGAAAAATGTCGAACTAGCCACCCGCTGCATCGGCCGCGGCCTGGTGGTCCACCAGGGCGATATTTTGGAAGGTTTGGACCAGTACGGCGACGCCTCCTTCGATTACATCCTTCTGCTCGGAACATTTCAAGAATTGGGTGATTGGCGCAAGGTGCTGCGCGAGGCATTTCGCGTGGGCCGGTACGTCGTCATTTCCTATAGCAATTTCGCCCATTTTCGGGCCCGCCTGCAAATGATGCTCGGCGGCCGCACTCCGATCACCCGCTCCTTGCCATCGCCCTGGTATCACACAGCCAACGTGCACTTCTTTTCCATCCTCGATTTTCAGGAATTTTGCCAAGCCCAAGGTATCAAGGAAGTGCAACGCGCCTTTTTCAACCAGCGCGGGCCAGTCCAATGGTGGCCTAATTTGCGGGCGGAACTGGCGGTCAGCTTGATCGAAGCCGACCGCAATGCCAAGAGCGACTCGGGACTTAATTGGCAGGCCTGAAACCTGCCAGCCGAAAACCGGTTAGCGCGAGGTGGCCTCAAACACCCGTGACGCCAGCGTGGCCGCGTGCTGGCGGATATCCTCGGGCCAGGCGGTAATCAATTCCGCATACTGCGCTTGGTTCCCCGAGTACAACGCCCGGGTGGCATCCTCGAATCCGGGCAGATTGCCCGCCATGACCGACAGGAACCGGTAGCACCCTTCCTGGGCTTCGCGGAGCCGATCCTTTCCGGCGCTGGCGTGACGCGCCTCTTCCACCAGTTTGCGTAAGGCAACGGAAGCCCCGCCCGGTTGCCGATTTAGCCATTCCCAATGGCGCGGCAATAGCGTGACCTCCCGGCCCACGACGCCCAATTTGGGGCGCCCCGGCCCTCGCTCGCTAGTCATTTCGGAGGCCGACTCCGGGGGAGGTTCCGGCAACCGATTTTTGACGTCCTCGGGGGCGCCGCGGAAATCCACTTCGATGGGTTCACTAGATAATTCATTAAAGAGCAGGATCGGAGCCATCGTTTGCTGGTCAAAGACGGATTTGGCTTTTAGGACGACATCCTTTAATTCCCCTGCCCCAATGCGCTGCGTGCCGCAAAAAGCAATACACCACGTGTGGCGGTGCCAACCGAGCGCGGTCGAACCTGTTTTTGCTGTCATATGGAAATAATATTACCCGGATAATATCAGCATGTCAATATTATCCGGGTATTATTTGTGAGAGGCGGAATTAACATGGAAGACGAGACAGCGAAGTCCTTGCGTAAACGGAGGTTTCGCATTACATTGGGGTAGAGGTCACCACTGACTTCCCCTAGGATTAACGATAGAATCAGCTGATTCCCTAATGGTGAATCAGCGAGACGTGGGATGGGGCGGCCTCGTTGTGAATCTATGCAAATTTGCCTGTTGCGGCATGCGAAAGCGGAGGCCGGTTTTTCCCCCAATCCCAAAGAAGACGCCAAGCGCGTTTTAACCCCGGAAGGGATCCGCAAGATGGGTAAAGTGGCCGCAGGCATGGCTGCCTTGGAACTTCAGTTCGACCTGATTCTTTCCAGTCCTTATCCCAGAGCCAAGCAAACCGCTGAGATCGTAGCGGAAAAATTGGGAATCACGCCACTGCTCGAACTGGACGAACGACTAGTGGCAGTGGCGAATCCGGAGGATTTCCTGGCGGAACTCTGTTCCCGGCGCCTCCTCGCGCAAAGCCTCCTCATCGTCGGCCATGAGCCATTTCTCGGCGAGCTGGCTTCGCTGCTTTTAACGGGTCAAAAAAACACCCTTCACTTTGAGTTTAAAAAAGCCGGACTCCTGTGCCTTACCGTCGACAAGCTGCAACGCGGCCGTTGCGCCGTGCTAAATTGTTTTTTATCCCCTGGCCAATTATCGGCCATCAAATAGCGCCACCTTTCACCCACCGTTATTGAATGGCATTACCGGCCCAAAGCGGGTAACTTAGGCCCAGTTTTGCGCATGAATAAACTGGAAAAAGCAGCGTCCGGCCCCGCCATCAGCGTGCTCGAATTGTTCACCATTGGCATCGGCCCGAGCAGTTCCCACACCGTTGGCCCGATGCGGGCGGCCAAATTTTTTGTCGACGACCTGGAGAGCCGGGGATTGTTAACTCAAACCGCCAGCCTGGAAGCTCACTTATTCGGCTCCCTGGCATTGACCGGAAAAGGGCACGGCACGGACAAGGCGATCTTGCTCGGTTTGGAGGGCGAAGCCCCGGAAAGCGTCGATATCGAAACGGTTCCAGCGCGCTTGGAACGAATCCACACGCAGCGGACGTTGCGGTTGAAAAACACCCAATCCATTGCCTTCGATCCCGAATCCCAGCTGCTGTTTCATCGCAAAGAAAACCTGCCGAACCATCCGAATGGCTTGCGCTTCGTCGCGCGGGAGGCGCACGGCCAAATCCTTCGGCAAAAGGATTATTACAGCATCGGCGGCGGGTTCGTGATCGAAGATGGCGCGCCAGCGATTACCGCCATTGAGGCGGCCTCGCTGCAGTTTCCCTGCCGGGACGGCGCTGAGATGCTGCAAAACGCCGCCGACTCTAATTTGAGCGTCAGTGAAATGGCGCTACGCAACGAAGCAATGTGGCGGCCGGAAGCCGAAACCCGCGAACGCTTGGGCCGGATTTGGCAAGCGATGCGCGGCTGTGTGCAGCGCGGTTGCCGCACGGAAGGCACCTTGCCCGGTGGCTTAAAGGTATCCCGGCGTGCGCCCCGCATCTTCCGTGAATTAACCGAGCGGCCGGAAATTAATTTGCGCGACCCACTCGCGATTCTCGATTGGGTCAGCCTCTGGGCGATGGCGGTGAATGAAGAAAATGCGGCCGGTGGCCGAGTGGTCACTGCCCCCACCAACGGCGCCGCCGGAATCCTGCCCGCCGTGCTCCATTATGTGGTGATGATTCGCGGCGCTAACGACGATCAAATCGCCCGGTTCCTCCTGACCGCGGGGGCCATTGGCATGATTTACAAGCGTAACGCCTCCATCTCGGGCGCGGAAGTCGGCTGCCAGGGCGAAGTGGGTGTGGCTTGTTCCATGGCCGCCGGAGCGTTGGCGGAAAATTTGGGCGGCACGGTGGCGCAAGTGGAGAACGCCGCTGAAATCGCGATGGAACATAATTTGGGACTGACCTGCGATCCGGTGGGCGGTTTGGTCCAGGTGCCCTGCATCGAGCGCAATGCGATGGGCGCGATTAAAGCGATTAACGCTGCGCGCCTGGCGATGGCAGGCGATGGCAGCCATTTGGTTTCCTTGGACAAGGTCATCGCCACTATGCGGCAAACCGGCCAGGACATGAGCAGCAAATACAAGGAAACCGCGCGTGGGGGCCTGGCGGTGAACGTCACCGAATGCTGAGTTCCCTCACGCGGCCATGATTCCCTAAACAATTCAGGCCCCAAGTTTCGGATGAAACCGGGGCCTGGAGGTGAAAACCGAAGAGGCTTTTACTTTTCCTCTTTGAGCGACTCTTCTTCCTCAAGCTTGCTAAGGGCTTCCAGGTCGCCCAGTTGGGCTTCGAGGAAACCTTCCAACTGGCGAATGCGCGTCGGGTGGCGCATTTTGCGCAAGGCCTTGGCCTCGATCTGGCGG
>MTLE01002435.1_pt1 | contig 22692 bp, 18 predicted proteins | sample 1982461 | NCBI WGS metagenome assembly MTLE01 (sample SAMN05712605, study PRJNA340218) | biofilm metagenome | isolation source: sample SPL anode biofilm adapted to -200 mV | place: USA | collected 2012-02-03
GTTCCATTTCGCTCAGGACGACGGGAATTCTCGTCTGGGTGATCAGTTGCATCAGCGCGCGATCCTGGGAGGGGGGCAGGTTCTGCGTCCGGGCGAGCACGCCCGCCCGGACGCTATGAAGGAACATAACGCCGGGGCGGCCGAAACCGGACATCTTCCCATGAACGGTCGAAAACGGGGGATGAACGGTAAAATCTAGAAACTATTCATGACTCTAGTACGCATTCGCCGCGAGACCCCTGCGCACCAGTTCCTTCGCCGCCTCCCGCACCGTGGCGTCGGGCTCCCGGGCCTCGCCGGTGGCCTCCAGGACGCTGGCGGCGGCATCGGCGCACTGGAAGGCCGCGAGGCTCCGCAGCGCGGCGATGCGGACCCGGGCGTCGGGTTCGCGGGTGGCGTCGGCCACCCGGCGGAGCCTGAGCGCGAAGGCCCGGTTGCGCAAGTCGCAGACGTTCTTCACGGCCAGGGCCGCGGCTTCCCGCACGGCGGGGGATTCCTCGAGCAGGAAGCTGGCCCGGTCCAGGATCAGGCCCGAGGCCAGGCCGCTGGTGGTTCCCATCCCCGCGATCTCCTCGATGGCCCGGATGCGGTCGGCGTCGCTGGAAGTCGACCCGGAGCCCAGGACCGCCGAGAGCTCCACGAGCCGTTCGTTCACCGTGCGCGCGGGGGGCGCCGCGGCCCACGCCGCCGTGGCGGCCAGAACGCACAACGTCCACGCTCCCGCTCTCATCCGGCCCCCCCGAGACTATAGCACTCCCTGCTAGGCTGGGCAGGATGACCCCCACGACCTTCACCTTCCACCCCATCGGCACGCTGCGTTCGCCCCACCGGCAGCGCATCGACGCCCCCCACCAGGCCACGGTCGAAGGCGGCGTGGCCGGCCAGGCCACCCTCGAACTGGATCCGGGGCTGCCCGAGGAGACCCTCCGCGACCTGGAGGGGTTCGCCTACGTCTGGGTGATCTTCGCCTTCCACAAGAGCGAGGGCTGGGCCCCCACCGTGAAGCCCCCCCGGGGGCCCCGGGTCAAGCGGGGCGTGTTCGCCACCCGGTCCCCCCACCGTCCCAACGCCATCGGGCTCTCGGCCGTGGAACTGCGCGGCGTGGAGGGCCGAACCCTGCTCCTGGGGGACGTGGACCTTCTGGACGGCACGCCGGTCCTGGACATCAAGCCCTACGTTCCCTACGCCGACGCCTTCCCGGATGCCCGGGCCGGCTGGATCGACGCGGTGGACGAGGCCACGGGCCTCCGTTCAGTTCCCGGCCTCAGGCGCCCCCGGGAGCCCCGGGAGGGCTGAGTACATCGCCTCGATCTCCGCCCGGAAGGCCTGCTCGATGTACTTGCGCCGGAGCTTGAGGGTGGGCGTGAGCTCGCCCAAGTCCATGGAGAAGGGCCTCGAAAGCAGGGTGAACTTCTTCACCTGCTCGTACTTCGCCAGGCCCTTCTGCAGCTCCAGGATCCGGCTCTCGAAAAAGGCGGTCACCTTGCTGTCCCGGAGCAGTTCCGCGGGGCTCCGGTACGTCACCCCGACGCTCCGGGCGTATTCCTCCAGGCGGTCGAAATACGGCACGATGAGGGCCGAGACGAAGTTCCGCGAATCGGCGATGATGGCCACCTGCTCGATGAAGGCGTCCTTCGCCAGGGTCCCTTCCACCTTCTGGGGCGCGACGTACTGGCCGTTGGAGGTCTTCATCAGCTCCTTGATGCGCTCCGTGAAGATCAGGTTGCCCTCGGCGTCCATGCCGCCCGCGTCGCCGGTGCGCAGGAAGCCGTCCTCGGTCATCACCTTGGCGGTCTCCTCGGGGCGCTTGTAGTAGCCGCGCATCACGGTGGGCCCCTTGACCTGGATCTCGTTCTCCTCGCCCAGGCGCACCTCCAGGCCCTCCAGGGGCCGGCCGATGGTCCCGATGGGCATGGGACCGTCCTCCCAGCAGGAGACGGTGGCGCAGGTCTCGGAGAGGCCGTAGCCGTACTTGAGCCTGAGGCCCACGGCCTGGAAGAAGAGGTTCACGTCGTCCGCGAGGCTGGCGCCGGCCACCGGCAGGAACCGGCAGCGGCCCCCGAACAGGTTGCGGATCTTGCGCAGCACCAGGAGGTCGGCCACCCGGTGGCGGAGCCCCAGCCAGAGCCCGGGACCCTTCCCCTCGATGCGGAGCCGCACCACGCGCAGGCCGATGCCCATGGCCCACTCGAACAGCGCGGAGGTGGGCCACCCGGCCTTGGCCATGCGGGCCTGGATGCCGGCGTAGGCCTTCTCGTAGACCCGGGGCACCGAGCACATCAGGGTCGGGCGGACCACGCCGATGGCCGCCACCACGGTCTGGGGATCCCGGAGGTACACCACCTCGGCGCCCCGGTACAGCAGGTACGCGGTCCAGGCCCGCTCGAAGATGTGGCACAGGGGCAGCATGCACAGCGAGACGTCCTCGGGCCCCACCTTGAGCCGCAGGTCGTGGAGGCGCATGGCCGCGGCGATGTTGGCCTGGTCCAGCATCACGCCCTTGGGGACCCCGGTGGTGCCGGAGGTGTACACCAGGGTGAAGAGGTCCTCCATGCGGAAGGCCGCCACGCGGGCCTCCAGCTCCACCGCCGTGGCCGGGTCGTCGCCCAGGTCCAGGAGCCCCTGGAGGGTGAGCGCCTGGGGGCAGCCCCGCAGGTCGACCGACGCGTCCAGGGCCACCAGATGCGCGATCTCGCCCTGGGCCAGGAGCTCGATCCCCAGGTCCACCTGGGGCTGTTCCCCGGCGAACAGGATCCGGATGCCCGCGTCCCGCAGGATGAAGGTCGCCTGGTCCAGGTTGCTGGTGGGGTAGAGCGGCACGGGGACGCCCCTGGCGGCCAGGATGCCCAGGTCCGAAAGGGTCCATTCCGGCATGTTCCTACCGCAAAGGCCCACCATCTCGCCGGGCTTGTGCCCGAGCTTCACGAGGCCCCGGGCGATCCCGTCCATGCGCGCGCCCAGCTCGGCCCACGTGACCGTGGGGCCTTCGCCGTGGGTCCTGAGGGCCACCTTCTCCCCGCGCACCGGGGCCTGCTCCCGAAGGAAACGAACCAGATGGACATCCTGCCGCAATGAAGACTCCAATTGAAATGCCCCGGAGACGGTCGGTGCTCCAGGGCAGAACTCCGATTATATCGGAAAGCGCATCAAGGTTAACGGTTTTGCTGGGTTCACAGGGCAATTCCTGCCGGCCACTTGCCGGTCAGAACCGGAACACCGCCGAGGAAAGGGGCGCAAGCGTCACCGTGGCTCCGCTGACCGTCACGGTGGAGGACGCGGTAATGGCCGTGACCCCCGCCGAGTCCCCGTCCACCAGCAGCGTGGCGCCCGCGAGGCTCGCGTCGGCGGTGAAGGACTGGGGCGAGGTGTCGGCGTTGTGGAAGACGTAGTAGGTCCCCGTGAGGTCGGTGGACACGGCCTTGTACCCGAAGGCCAGGACCGTCGTGGCGCCGCCGGCGGGGGGGATGGAGGTGAGGTTGGGCGCCAGGTAGGCGTCGGGAAGCCGGAAGGCGTTCGTGCGCTTGCGCAGGGCGATGAGGCCCTGGGTGTAGGCGTAGAGCTTGTACCCGTTCTGGGAGACGGCGTAGTTGGCGAACCCTCCGGTGATGGGGTCGCCCGCGTAGACGTTGGACCAGGCCACCATGTTCACGGCGTCCGAGGCGTTGTAGGAGTTGTCCACGAAGGTGCGGGTGGTGCTCGACTTGGTGTTCGGGGCGCCCTTGGCGGCCGTCGTCTCCTTGGTGCGGAACATCTCGTCCCCGGCGTGGAGGAAGGCGATGCCCTGGGAGGTGAGCAGGGTCGCGTAGCCCACCTTGGCCCGCTGCAGGATGACGTCGTCCTGGGTCTTGGCGGCATTGGTGGCGCAGGCCAGCACGTCGTAGAAGCAGAGGTTGTCGTGGCAGGTGAGGTAGTTCACCACGTTGTTGGTGGAAGGCGCCGTGAAGTTGGTGGGCTTGCCGGAGACGTTGGCGAACAGCCCCGCCAGGGACTGGCCGGTGCCCGTGAGGAAGGCGGAGGCCCCGTCGGTGGGGTAGCCGTTCTTGAAGATCTGGCGGTAGGCGTCGGAGAACATGCCGATGTTCTTCCCGGCGAAGGCCGCCGCATGGGTCTGATCCGCGCCGGCGATGGCATCACCGTTGTAGTCGGTGGCTGCCCCGGAATAGAACCCGGTCCAGCCCTCGCCCACGAAGAGGGTCTTGGGGTTGGCCGCGGCCGCCTCGGCGTAGGCGTCCTGGATGGTCACCGTGTCCATCACCCCCATGAGGTCGAAGCGGAAGCCGTCCACATGGTAGGTGTTCACCCAGTGCTTCACCGAATCCACGATGAGCTTGCGCACCATCTTGTGCTCGGACATGACGTCCTGGCTGCCGGCTCCGTTCCTGCTGGTGGTGCGGTAGTAGTAGTTGGTGCCCGAGAGGTCGCCCAGGACCGAGCTGTTGGCGGTGTGGTTGTAGACCACGTCGAGGATCACGCCCATGCCGGCCTTGTGGATCTCGTTGACCAGCGTCTTGAGCTCGTTGATGCGGGCCGCGGGGGTGGAGGGGCTGGCCGAGTACATGCCCGAAGGGGTGAAGTAGTTCTGGGGGTCGTAGCCCCAGTTGTAGTTGGCGCCGCTGGTCTTGGCAGGGTCGAGCTCCCGGGTGCCGATGGCGGTCTGGTCGTAGTTGTAGTTCTGCAGGGGACAAAGCAGCTGCACGTGGGTGACGCCCAGCTTCTGGATGTGGGGGAGCATGTCCACCAGGCCCTTGAAGGTGCCCCAGGGGTGCCCCGCGGCGAACCCGGTGAGGACGGGGTCCACGGTGAGATCCCGCACCCCGGCCTCGTAGATGATGGCATCCCGGGCCGAGGCGTAGGCGTAGGGGGCGGCGGCGCCGTCGGCGGCCTTCATGGCCGAGCCGTCGAAGTAGCCGGAGGATCCGGAATAGGGCGCCCAGCCCCCGTCGGGGCCGGTGGCCGCGGGGTCGAGGATGGCGCCCTTGCCCTTGGTGTCGCCGGCGATGGAGGCGTTGCCCGTGTGCACCCACTGGGCCATGGACGGCGCGTAGGCGTCCAGGACGTAGGTGCCGGCAACGTTGTACACGTAGTAGGGCTGGGCCGGGATGGGAATGGGGCCGCTGGTCCACACGGCGTGGGCGCCCTTGGTGAGGTTCACCGTGGCGGCGGGGGACCCCAGGGAGTCGTTCCAGTTGGCGTAGAGATTCACCGACACCGAGGAGGCGGTGGGGTTCCAGTAGTTGAAGGTGACGCTCGTGCCGCTCACCCGGGCGCCCAGGTCGGTGCTGGGGATCTTGTGGTAGTTGGCATCCGGCAGCGGCGACTGGGCGCTGTCGCCGTCGATGGTGGGGCCGGGCGCCGCCAGGGTCGCGCCGCCCCCGCCGCCGCCGCAGCCGGTCCAGACCAGGGCCGATGCGGCCGCCAAAACGAAGAACAGGTTCCTGGCCAAGGCAGCCTCCTATGCGTCTAGCGGCGCGTGTACATCCGGGCGTAGTACTCGTCCAGCATCCGCTTGACCCCGAAGGCCTCCCGGGTGTCCTGGATGGAACGGACCATCATGTCGACCCACCGGTCCCGGTGGCCGTAGTAGGTGGGCAGCACCTCCTCGGCCAGGACCTTCCGGAAGGCCTTGAAGTCGTGGGCGTCGAGGACGGCGTCCTTGGCGCTCTCGAAACCGTCCCCGAACTGCCACCCGTTCTTCCCGTGGTCGCAGGCTTCCGGCCACCAGCCGTCGAGGATGGAGAGGTTGAGCACGCCGTTCTGGGCGGCCTTCATGCCCGAGGTGCCCGAAGCCTCCTTGGGGCGCCGCGGGTTGTTGAGCCACACGTCCGATCCGCGCGTGAGCAGGGCGCCGATCTCCATGTCGTAGTTCTCCAGGAAGACCACCCGCCCGGGGTACAACCGCGTCATCTCCAGGATGTCCTCCACGATGACCTTCCCGTTGTCGTCCAGGGGATGGGCCTTGCCGGAGAAGACGATCTGCACCTTGCCGCTCTTGAGCAGGGGCTCGATGAAGGCGCGGTCGGTGAAGATGAAGTTGGAGCGCTTGTAGAGCGCGGCGCGCCGGGAGAAGCCGATGAGGAGGGCGTCGGGATCCAGCTTCACGCCGTTTCTCGCCTCCACGAAGGCGATGAGCCGGCCCTTGTTCTCCATGTGGCGGTGCCAGAGGGCGTCCTTCTTCCCCTTGGCGGCCAGTTCCAGCATCTTGGGGTCCACCCAGGTGCCCTGGTGGATGGCGTTGGTGATGCCGATGATCTCGCAGCGGTCCTTGACGCCCTTCCACATCGCGTTGGCGGTGACCCGGTGGAGCTCGGCCACGGCATTTGCGATGCGGCTCATGCGGAGGGCCCCTACGGTCATGTTGAAGGGAGAGCCCCCCAGCTGCTTGAGTTGGGCCCGCGTCAGGCCCAGGTTGGCGCCCAGGTACATGAACCGCTCGATGGGATGGGACTCGTTGCCCTGGACGATGGGCGTGTGGGTGGTGAAGACCACCTCCTCCCGGGTGCGGGCCAGGGCGTCCTTGAAGGCGGCGCCCCGGGCCATGCGCCGGCGGATGAGCTCGAAACCGGCGAACAGCGCGTGGCCCTCGTTGAAGTGGTAGACGTCGGGCTTGATCTTGAGGGCCTGCAGGGCCCGTACGCCGCCGATGCCCAGCACCATCTCCTGGGCCACCCGCTCCTCCCCGAACCAGCCGTAGAGCTGGCCCGTGATCCACCGGGCCTCGCCGTCGTTGGCCTCCAGGTCCGTGTCCAGCAGGTACAGGGAGTCCACCCCGTAGGAGGTGACCTTCCAGACCTTGACGTGCACGGGCCGGCCCTTGATCTCGACCTTGACGGTGACCCCGGTGTCCTCCAGGAAGCCGTGGTCGCCGGTGCGGAAGGCGTCGAAGACCTTGCCGGTGGCCGGATCCACGTGCTGCTCGCCGTAGCCCTGCTTCCAGCGGATGCCGATGCCCACCATGGGGAAGCCGTGGTCCTTGACGCCCTTGAAGTAGTCGCCCGCGAGGATGCCCAGGCCGCCGGAATAGATCTTGAAGGAGCTCTCCAGGGCGTATTCCATGCAGAAATAGGCGACCTGAGGTAGTTTCGAAGCCATCGTGGATTTCCTTGCTAGTTGGCCCGCTCGAGCAGGACATAGGTTTCGGCCTGGACCTTCACGGCCCCTCCCGCCACCGTGGCGGTGCGGCCCGTATAGGCGTCCCGGAGGCGCTCGCCGTCCTTGAAGGCGCCCGCCACGGGGATGGTCGCCTCGCCCTTGGCGCCCATGGCCACCACCACGCAGTCCCCGGAGGCGGCGTCGATGCGGCTGAAGGCGTAGGGGGAGGTACCCAGCTGCTTGTGGACCCCCTTGGCCAGGGCCACGTGGCGGGCGCGGAAGGTTCCGAGCTTGCGCCAGTGGTCCAGCACCTTGGTGTCCGGGGCGGCCCAGTTCATGTCCGAGCGCGTTCCCTGCTGGTAGTCGGTGCGCGGTTCGTAGCCCACGGGCCGCGCGGTCTCGTCCCCGTAGAAGATCTGCACCCCGCCCGGGGCCAGCAGCAGGGCGGCGCCGCCCTCCACCAGGCGGTCCCGGTCGAAGAGCTTCGTATCATGGGAGGAAAGGTAGTTCAGCATGTGCGCCGGCATTCCCGCCTGGAGTTTGGCGTACCCCGCAAAGAGCTTCTCCGGCTTGGCGAACTCCCCCTCGTCGTTCTGGAAGTCGAAGTTGAGCATCGCGTCGAAGCCGAAGCTGTGCATCTTGTGCTTGGCGGGCCCCACGCCCCAGTACTCGCCCACCATCCAGAAGGGGGCGTCGTCGATGCGGCTGGCGGGATTCGCGGCCTTCCACTGGGCCAGGGCCTTGACGCCCTCCGCCTTGAGCTGCGCCCAGGCCTCGGGCTCCACGTGCTTGACGGTGTCGCAGCGGAACCCGTCCACGCCGTAGGTCCGCACCCAGTCGGTGAGCCAGTGGATCAGGTAGCCGCGCACGGTGGTGCCGGGCAGGTCCACGGCCCGGGTGCCGGCCTTTTCCTTCAGGAACTTGGGCAGCTTGACGGCGTCCTTGCTCTCGGTGCGGAAATCGGGGAGGAAGGCCAGCTGCATGGTGAGGTCGTCCCTGCCCCCGTCGAGGTACCCGGGCAGCCCCGCCCGCACCCAGTCCCTGCCCCACCAATCGGCGAATTTGAAACTATTGTAATCAATATAGTTATGGTAATTCCTCAGGGTGGCCTTCTCCGAGCCCTCGAAGAGCACGTCCACCTTCAGGTCCCGGGCCGTCTGCAGGTCGAGGTAGCCCGGGTGGTTCATGACGATGTCGAAGAGGACGCGGATGCCCTGGGAGTGGGCGGTGTCGATCATTTCCTTCAGGTCGGCGGGGGTGCCCATGTTGGCGTCGAGCACCGTGTAGTCCAGGGCGTAGTAGCCGTGGTAGGCGTAGTGCTTGAACTCGGCCTTGCCGCCCTGCACCCAGCCGTGGATCTGCTCGTAGGGAGCCGTGATCCAGAGGGCGTTGACGCCCAGCGGCCGGAACCAGCCTTCCTTGAGCTTCCGGGTGACGCCCTTGAGGTCGCCTCCGTGGAAGGTGGCCACGTCATCCTTGGGCAGGACTTCCCGCTTGCGGCCGTAGCTGCCGTTGTTGGAGGGGTCGCCGTCCAGGAACCGGTCGGTCATGAGGAAGTACACGATGGGGTTGTCCGCGAAGGACCCGGGCACGGAGGCCGGGGCCCCCTGGGCCGCGAGGGTGGCGCCGCAGAGCGCGAGGGACAGCCGGAACGCGAGGGAGGTGGTTCGCAGGGTCATGGGAAGCTCGCTGGTCGTGAAAAGGGGCCGGGCCGGTGGCGGCCTTCCGGTCACCACCGGCCCCGGGGTCCCGGGATGTCTACTGCTTGTACTCGGGGTGGGCGGCCTTGACCTCGTCGAGGGAGAAGTAGATCTTGCTGTCGTTCTCCCAGATCCAGGCCTCCTGGTGGGTCATGCCGTCGAAGCTCATGTCCTTGCCGCCCTGCTCCTTGATGTCGCCCTTGTGGATGATGTAGTTGACGACCATCTTGGTGCGGGTCTTGAACTCGGCGGCCTCGCGGGTCCAGTAGACGCCGTAGGCGTCCTTGCCGGTGGGGACCATGGGGGTGGGCCACTCCACGCCCTCCAGGGGCATGTTGGGGCTCTTCCAGAGGTGGATGCCCCACTTCTCGTAGTTGCCGTCCACGCGGTGGTAGTGGATGGTGATGTTGGGCCCGGCGGCGGGGGCGGGGGCCTGGGCCTGGACGGACGAGACGGTGGCGAAGGCCAGCGCGACGGCGGCGAACACCTTGACGAGGGTGGAACGGATGCTCATGTCGGGCTCCTGGTTCGATGTCGAGGGCACGGCCCTCGGAAGGGGTGAAGGGGAAGGCCGGATCAGCCCTTGGTGCCGCCGGAGGTAAGTCCGGCGATCAGGCCTTTCTGGGCCAGCATGAAGACGACGGTGATGGGCAGGCCCGAGAGGATGGCCGCCGCGGCGAAGTCCCCCCACATGTACTTCTGGGGGTAGAGGAAGGAGTTGGCGCCCACGGCCAGGGTGAGGTTCTTCTGGGAGTGGAGCAGGATGGAGGCCACCGGGTACTCGATGATCGCCCCGATGAAGGCCAGCAGGAACACCACCATGAGGATGGGCAGGGCCATGGGCAGCAGCACCCGCCAGAAGGCCTGCCAGGGTGTGGCGCCGTCCACGGTGGCGGCCTCCTCGATCTCGGCGGGGATGGTCTCGTAGAACCCCTTGATGGTCCAGACGTGGAGGGCGATGCCGCCGGAATACGCCAGGACCAGGGACCAGAGGCTGTCCATGCCGAACAGCGGGAAGGCGTTGCCGATGCGGGTGAAGATGGAGTGGATGGCCACCAGGGCCAGCACCGACGGGAACATCTGCATGAGCATGAGGCCGGTGAGGGCGGCCTTCTTCCCGGCGAACCGCATGCGCGCGAAGGCGTAGGCCGCGGTGGTGCTCAGCAGCAGCCCGATGCAGGCCGACACCAGGGCCACCCGGATGGAGTTCCAGAGCCAGCGCAGCACGGGCAGGTCGGGATACACGAGGGTGCCGTCGGGACCCACGGAAGGCAGGCCCAGGGCGAAGCGCCAGTGCTCGAAGCTGATCTCGGACGGGATGAGCCGGCCGGTGGCGAAGTTGCCGGGCCGCAGCGAAATGGAGATGGTCAGGAGGAAGGGGAAGATCACCAGGGCGCACAGGCACACGAGGAACACGTGGGCGGCGAGCACCCTCCAGCGCTGGGATTTGTTGGTTACGATGGCCATGGTTCCCTCCTCAGCGCTTCTCGTCGTCGGCGATCTTCGTGTACCGGATCTGGACGAGGGTGATGCCGGCGACCAGCAGGAAGATCACCGTGGAGATGGCGGCCCCGAGGCCGAACTGCTGGCCGGAGTCCACGAAGGCGTTCCGGTAGACGTAGGAGATCAGGATGTCCGTGGTGCCGGCCTGGATGGTGGTGTCCAGGAAGTCGGGGCGCCCGCCGGTCAACAGCGAGATGAGGACGAAGTTGTTGAAGTTGAACGCGAAGGACGAGATCAGCAGGGGCAGCATGGGCCGCTTGATCAGGGGCAGCGTGATCTTGAAGAAATTGGTGAGGGGACCGGCCCCGGCCACCGCGGAAGCCTCGTAGAGGTCCATGGGGATGGCCTTGATGAGGCCCATGCACACCACCATCATGTACGGGAATCCCAGCCAGGTGTTGACGATGAGGATCATCACCTTCGCCAGGAAGGGGTCGGAGAACCACCCCGGACGGATGCCGAACAGGGCGTTCAGGATCAGGTTGATCTCACCCATGTTGTTGTTGAACAGCCCCTTGAACACCAGGATGGAGATGAAGCCCGGCACCGCGTAGGGCAGGAACAGCAGGAGGCGGTAGAAACTGCGCAAACGCAGGGCCTCCCAGTTCAGGAGCACCGCCAGCACCATGCCCAGGGAGAATGAGAAGAGCACGGAGAGTCCCGCGAAGACCACGGTCCAGATGAAGATCCGGAAGAAGGGCTCCCGGTACTTGGGATCGGTGAAGATGCGCGTGTAGTTGTCCCAGCCGATCTTCACCTGGAACCCGGGAAGGACCTTCTCCCCGGACGCCGTCTCGTAGAAGCCGGTGCGCACGTTGGGCTTGATGACGGTGCCGTCCTGGTTGTTCAGGAGGCTGCCGTCGGGCTGGGCCGCGTAGAGGCGCTTCATCGCCGCGAATTCGCTGAGGCCGGTCATGCCCAGCTTGGCGCCGTTAGGCATGGCGATGGTGAGCTTCTTGAGGTTCTCCTCGTGGGCGATGATGTCACCCAGCTCCACCGGGTCGCCCGGGGTGAACCCCGCGGCCGCCTCGGGCCCGGCCTTGACCTCCACGGGGGCATCGCCCGGCATGGCGAAGGCCGGGGTGAAGTACACCGCGCCCCCTTCGGAGTCCTCCAGCCGCGCCCGGAACTTCGGGCCGTCCGGGAAGAGGGAGAAGCTGAAGGTGTTGCTCTCCCCCGGGTAGGTCTGGTCCAGCAGGTACTGGGTGGCCCGGGGGAACTCCAGGAGGTTCCTGGAGCTGTAGTTGGAAAAGCTGATGAAGATTGTGTAGATCACCGGGAAGACCACGAAGATGATGGCCGCGGCGATGCCCGGGAACAGGTAGCGGTACGCGTAGGTCTTCTGGGAGGTGTAGAGCCAGGCGGCGAGCGCGATGATGACCAGGAAGGTGCCGGCCAGGAGCACCTCGCCCGTCGCGTAGATGACGGTGACGAGGAACAGCGCGGCGACGACGAGCAGGGCGAGGAAGGCTCGGCCCAGGTTGCGTCGGATGGCGGGTGGAATGGTCATTTCGTCGCTTCCGCGGAAACGGGCGGGAGGCCCCCGGGCCCCCCGCCCTTGGATGGGCCTACTTGGCGAGGATCCGCTTGGCGGCGGCGTCCATGGCTTCCTTGGGGCTCCGGCGGCCGTCGGTCATGCTGCCCAGGGCGCTCAGCATGGCGGCCCAGAACCGGCCCATCTTGGGGTTGTTGGGCATGATGATGCCGTCCTTGGCGCTGGCCATGGTGGCCTGGACCCGGGGATCGCCCTTGAGCTGGTTGAAGAAGGCCATGTTGGCGGGGGCGCCCAGGGCCACGTCGGCGTTGATCTTCTTGAGGCCTTCGGGGGTGAGCATCCAGTTCTCGATGAACTCCTTGGCGATGGCGGGGTTCTTGCTCGCCTTGGGGATCATGCAGCCGGTGACGCCGACCATGGGCCGGGAGGGCTTGCCATCGACCATGGGCAGCTTGGCGACGCCGTAGTTGATCTTGGCCTTGGCCACGTTGTCCCAGGCCCAGGCGCCGCTGATCATCATGCCGATCTTGCCGGCGGCCATCTGCGCTTCCATGTCGGCGTAGCCAGCCTCGGGCGGCATGACCTCCTCCTTGATGAGGCGGTCCAGCACGGCGGCGCCCTTGATGGCCCCGGCATTGTTCACGCCCGTGTCGGTCTCGTCATAGGTGCCGTCGGCGCGCCGCTTGAAGGCATAGCCGCCGTTGGCCTGCAGCATGGGGAAGGTGAAGTAGGTGTTGTTGTAGTCCCAGAGGATGGCGTGCTTGCCCTGGGGCTTGAGCTTCTTCTCGATGGCGAAAACCTCGTCCCAGGTCTTGGGGGGCACGGGCACCAGGTTCTTGTTGTAGATGAGGCCCACCGCCTCGATGGACAGGGGGTAGCCCCAGGTCTTGCCCTGGATGGTGAAGGCGTCCCAGGCCATGGGCACGATGCCGTCCTTGAACTTCTTGTTGGGGCGCACTTCGGTCAGGAGGCCGCCCGCCATCCATTCGCCGACGCGGTCGTGGGCCCAGATCCAGATGTCGGGGCCCTTGCCTTCGCTGGAGGCCTGCTGGAACTTGCCGGGGGCGTCCTCGGGGTGCTCGACGATCACCTTGATGCCGGTCTTCTTCGTGAAGTCGTCGCCCACCTTCTGCAGGCCCTTGTAGCCCTTGTCGCCGTTGATCCAGATGGTCAGCGGGCCCCGGGGTGCGGCGGCGGTCAGCGCGGAACCGAGGCCGCCGGCCACGACCAGCGCGGCGGCGGTGACCAGTCTGGCGAATTTCGAGTGCGTGCTCACGGTGTTCTCCTTGAGGTTGCTGCGTGGATGGGGGGACTCAGTCCTGGGGAAGGACCTTGCCGGATGCGTCGAACAGGTAGCAGTGCTCCGCGGGGAACGCCAGGAACGCGTTGTCGCCCGTGGTGAGGGGGTTTTCGGGATCGGACTTGACGGTCAGCGTCTCGGGGCAGCTGGGGGCGGCCACGTAGAGGTAGGTGATGTCGCCCAGGTGTTCGGCCAGCTGGATGCGGGCGGGGGCGGTGCCCTCCGCGCCCTGCCGCGAGGCCAGGAGGTGCTCCGGGCGGATCCCCAGGGTCAGCGGCGCGCCCGGCCCCAGCCCGTGGGCCCGGGCCCGCACCCGGATGGAGGTGCCGTCCGAGAGCTTCACCAGGGCGGAACCGTCCTCCGCGGACGTCAGGGTGCAGGGCAGGAAGTTCATCTTCGGCGAGCCGATGAACCCGGCCACGAAGAGGTTGGCGGGCTTGTGGTAGAGCTCCAGGGGCGTCCCCACCTGCTCGATGAGGCCCTTGTTCATCACCACGATGCGGTTGGCCAGGGTCATGGCCTCCACCTGGTCGTGGGTGACGTAGACCATGGTGGTCTTCAGCTCGTGGTGCAGCCGGCTGAGCTCCACCCGCATCTGCACGCGCAGGGCGGCGTCCAGGTTGGACAGCGGCTCGTCGAAGAGGAACACGTCCGGCTTGCGGACGATGGCCCTGCCGATGGCCACCCGCTGGCGCTGCCCGCCGGAAAGGGCCTTGGGCTTGCGCTCCAGGAGGGGCTCGATCTGGAGGATGGCCGCGGCCCGGGCCACGGCCTCGGCGATCTCCTGCTTCGAGGCGCCGGCCAGCTTGAGGCCGAAGGCCATGTTCTCGGCCACGGTCATGTGGGGGTAGAGCGCGTAGCTCTGGAAGACCATGGCGATGCCGCGCTTGGAGGGCGGCACGTCGTTGACCTTCTTGCCGCCGATGTGCAGCTCGCCCGAGGTGATCTCCTCCAGCCCCGCGATGCAGCGCAGGAGGGTGGACTTGCCACAGCCCGAGGGACCCACGAAGACGATGAATTCCCCGTCGTGGATGTCCAGATCCAGCCCCTGGAGGATCATCACATCGCCAAAGGCTTTTTTCAGTGCTTTGATTTGGAGATCGCCCATGAGGTTGTTTCCAGGTGAAAGGAGAGGTGGGATTGCGGGAATGAGTCTAGAACTGTTCGGACCTACTGGATATCGCCATGGATGGTGCCCTTGAAGGTATCCCCCGCCACGTGCAGCACGCGCACGCCGAAGGGAGGCAGGGCACTGACGGTGTACTGGGTTCCATTTAATGAATTATTGTTCCTGGTGTCGCCCAGGATGGCGCCCACCGCCGCGCCGGGGGCCACGCCGTTGGCCGTGAGGTTCGTGAGCACCGCCGTCTGGACCGTGGCGGTGAGGTTGGCCACCACCACCACGCGCTCGGCGCCGGCGGAGCGGATGAAGGCGAGGACCTTGGAAGGGCCCAGGTCGGTGGCGAGGGTCGCGTAGCCGCCCCGCAGGGCCGGATAGGCCGCGCGGGCCCTGTTCAGGTACTTGACCCAGCTGAGGATGGAATCCGGCTGCGCGGACTGGGCGGTCACCGCCGCCCAGTCCATGGGCCCGCGAAGGTTCAGGTCCGTGCCCGAGGCGCCGGTCATGCCCACCTCGTTGCCGTAGTAGATGATGGGGGTGCCGGGGCCGAGCAGGTTCAGGGCCTCGGCCAGGATGATCCTGGGACGGCTGCCTCCGTACTGGGTGCCGGGCCGGGAGATCACGTTGTCATGGTTGGAATCGAAGGGGGCCGAACGGAACCCTGCGGGGTAGGTGTCCCGCTCCAGTTCCCAAAGGGACGTCAGCCGCGTGGCGTCGGCACCGTTGATGGCGTTGTACACCGCCCAGGGCGCGCTGAAATCCAGGCAGAGGTGGAACTCGTTGGCGCCGTTGCCGTAGTAGGGCGCGACGCCCGCGGCGTCGTTGGTCCAGGCCTCGGCGATCATCATCTTGCCGCTGTACCGGGAGGCGTCCCCGCCGGGGCGGGGATGGGCGTTGCCCGGGGCCAGGTAGCCGTCGATCACCGACCGGAACTCCTGGAGGCGGGCGTGGGTCTCGGGCGTGTCCGCGGCCTTGCCGGGCCCGGATTCGCAGAGGTAGCGCACGGCATCCACCCGCATGCCGTCGAACCCCCGGTCCAGCCAGTAGCTCACCACGCCCTGCATGGTGGAGCGCACTTCGGGGTTGTAGTAGTTCAGGTCCGCGTCCCCGGCGAAGGCCGAGTAGTAGAACGCGCCCTCATAGGCCTTCCAGACGTCCGACGACGTGCCTCCGCCCCAGGGGAAACCCCAACCCGCGGGCAGCGTGGATTGCCACACGTAGAAGTTCCGCTTGGCGGGGTCGTCCATCCAGGGATGGGATGCCGAGGTGTGGTTCGGGACGAAATCGAAGATGATCCGCATGCCGCGCGCGTGCGTGGCGTCGATGAGGTCCTTCAGGTCCGACTTGCGGCCAAACCGGTTGTTGATCGCGTAGTAGTCGGTGGTGTCGTACCCATGCATGTTCGTGCCCTTGTAGGTGCACTCGAAGATGGGGGACAGCCAGAGGGTGTTGACGCCCAGGGACTGGAGGTAGTCCAGCTTGCCCTGGAGGCCGGGCAGGTCGCCGATGCCGTCGTTGTAGACGCCGTCGGAAAAGCTCTTGACCCACACGTGGTAGATGATGGCGTCGTCGTACCAGCGGGGGGTGTTCTCCAGTTGCTGGCCGGCGGCGATGGTCGTGGTGTCCGCCGGGTACGCGGGGGTCGAGGTTCCTCCCCCGCCCCCCGCGCATCCCAGCGGGCCCACGAGACCGAGTGCCGTCGCGAGAAGCCAGTTCAGGCGCATGGAGCCTCCCCTCGGCCCCCGGCGCGCACGGGCGCGCCGGGAACCGCTTGCGAAGATGCCGAAGGGAGGTCGTTCCATCCGTCAGGCCCTCATTACCACCAGGCTTCGATCTGGGCGCCGAAGGTCACGCCCTGGGTGTCGGCGCCGAAATGGCCCTCGCCCACCTTGTTCCAGGCGTTGGCGTTCTGGTTCCACTGGCCGCGGGTCACGAAGATGCGGATGGAGGGGCGGCTCCAGAAGGAGGCCTGGGGGCTCCACTGCAGGGCCAGGGTCTCCTTGAAGAGGTGCCGGTCCTCGGACTCGTTGTCGAACTTCAGCTTGTCGAAGCCCACTTCGGCCGCGATGCTGAAGTGCTTGGTGAAGAAGTACATGGGACGCACGCCGAAGGACTGCCAGCTGTTGGTGTTGCCGGCCATGGTGCCCTTGCCGTTCTGCTTGCGGTAGATGGCGGTGGCGGCCACTTCAAGGTTCCGGGCGGGCTTGAAGTAGAGGGAGTCCATGAGCATCCACCAGGTGTTCTCGGTCTTCACCTCGGGGTTGTACCAGTTCCAGAAGGTGTTGCCGTTGCCGTAGGTGGCGTAGACGCGGTTGTCGCCGCCGAGCACGTTGGACTGGTTGTAGATCAGGCTGTACTGGGTGCCCTTGTTGTTCATGCCGGCCGCGTCGGCCTTGGCGTCGCCGTGGGCGTCGTTGTACTGGTAGCCCAGGGTCAGGCTGCCGCCCTGCCAGAGCTTGATGTCGCTCAGGCGCAGGTCGTGGGAGCCGATCACGAAGTGGCCGCTGCCGCCCACCCACTGGCTGTAGGGGGCAAGCTGGCCGCGGATGGCGCCGTTGTTCCAGTCGCTGGTGACGTTGCCGGAATCGTGCTGGATGAAGGCGTAGTGGAACTTGGCGAAGCCCAGGTTCATGCCTTCCATGCCGACGCCGTCGCCGCTGTCGTTCCAGTACCACTGGTCGCGCATGTGGAGGTCCTGGCGCATGTAGAAGCGCCGGCCGGCCCACAGGGTGGCGTCCTTGAAGAACTGGCTCTTGCCGAAGATGCCGGAGGCCTCGCCCCAGGCTTCACGGATCCACACCTGCTGGTTGGGGGAACCGGCCTTGCTGTTGTCCACGTCGCCGCCGGCATCGGCCGAGGCGTCGCGCACCTGGTAGTACCCGCGGAAGGAGGGGCGGAAGTGCAGCTTGAAGGACTCCTCGCCCTTGTCGTAGGCGCGAACGTCGAAGGCCAGCTCAAGGTAGTTGTCGGTCTCGTTGCCGAGCCGGTAGCCGGGGCCGCCGGTGGGGGACCCGCCGGTGTTGGCGAGGAAGAAGGAGACCTGCTCACCGCCGTTGGAGGAACGGCCGACGCCGGAGCGCATGTAGCCGTGGAGGTCGAAGGTATCCTGGGCGGCCAGGGTCCCGCAGGCAAGAGCCAGCGGCAACGCAGCCAGGAGAAGTTTGTTCTTCATGGGGTTGGCTCCTTGAAGATGCCGCTGACGCGGCGGTGGTTGGGGTTACTGCTGGGTCGAAGGGCGTGATTGCCCGAAGAATCCGCCCCAAGGGGGCAGGCGCAGGCGCCGCCCTTGGAGCGGGGCGGGTTCCAGGCCATGGCCGAGGAGGGGATCGATGTGCGGAGGAAGAAGGTAGTCGGCCGGTGCGGGCCCGAGGTTGAAGACGGCGAGGATGGACTGGGCCGGGCTCTCCCGCCTGAGGACCAGGAGGGGGGCGTCGGCCCGGGGGAAGGTGATGGAACCCTCGCGCAGCGCGGGCTGGCCCCGCCGCCAGGCCAGGAAGGTTCGGTAGAAGCCCAGGACCGAGTCCGGAGCCTGGGCCTGGAGGGAGACGGCCCGGGCCAGGTGCTCCGCGGGCATCGGCAGCCAGGAGTCCACGCCCGAAAAGCCCCCGAAGGGCGCCTCGGGGGTCCAGGGCATGGGCGTGCGGCAGCCGTCCCGGCCCTTGAAGTCCGGCCAGAAGGCGATTCCGTATGGGTCCGTGAGGCGGTTCTTGGGAACCACGGCCTCGGTGAGGCCCAGCTCCTCCCCCTGGTACACGCAGAAGGTGCCGCGCAGGGAACCCAGCATGGCCAGGAGCACCTTGGGGAAGGCCGGATCCTCGGTGCCGTTGCCCCAGCGGCTCACCACCCGCGCGCAGTCGTGGTTGGAAAGGGACCAGCAGGCCCAGCCCCCGCCCCGCTTCACCCGCTTCTCGAAGGCTTCCACCGCCCCGCGGATGCGGGCCACGCTGAACTCGTCGGTGAGCAGGTGCATGCCGTAGGCCATGTGGAGCTTGTCGCCCCCGCCGGTGTACTCGGCCATGGTCGCGAGGGAATCCTCGTCGCCCACCTCGCCCACGCTGGCCGCGCCGTAGGCGTCCAGCAGTTCCCGGAGCCGGCGCAGGAAGGGCAGGTTCTCGGGCCGGGTCTTGTCGAAGCGGTGCAGCTGCATGCCGTAGGGGTTCCCGGGGCGCACGGAGGAGACTTCCAGGGCCTTGCCCCGGGCCGGCGGGTTGTTGCGCAGGAGCGGATCGTGGAAGTGGAAGTTGCAGGCGTCGAAGCGGAAGCCGTCCACCCCGCGCTCCAGCCAGAACCGGCACTCCTCCAGCATCTGGTCCTGCACGGCCTGGCAGTGGAAATTGAGGTCGGGCTGGGATTCCAGGAAGTTGTGGAGGAAGTACTGGCGCCGGCGCGGCTCCCAGGCCCAGGCCGCTCCGCCGAAGACGGACTGCCAGTTGGAAGGCGGCGTCCCGTCCGGCCTGGGGTCGGCCCACACATACCAGTCGCTGCGGGCGTTGGTGCGGTTCGACCGGCTCTCCTTGAACCAGGGGTGCTGGTCCGAGGAATGCGAAAGCACCTGGTCGATGAGCACCTTGAGGCCCAGCTTGTGGGCCTTGGCCACCAGCTCGTCGAAGTCGGCCAGGTTCCCGAAGATGGGGTCCACGTTGCGGTAGTCCGACACGTCGTAGCCGAAGTCCCGCATGGGCGAGGTGAAGAAGGGGGAGATCCAGATGGCGTCGATGCCCAGGTCGGCGATGTAGGGCAGGTGCGCGGTGATTCCCGGCAGGTCCCCCACGCCGTCCCCGTTGGTGTCCTGGAAGCTCCGGGGGTAGATCTGGTAGATCGAGGCGCCCCGCCACCATTCGGCCCGGCGGGTGCCCTGGTCTTCCGTGAACTGCGAAGTCATGATTCGATTCCTTTTGCGCGCGTCCGTGGATACCTTACCGATTTAATCAGCTACTTCATTCCGACGGAATCGATGCAACCGGTTACAAACTGCAGGCGAAAAAGAGTGCCCATTGGCCGTCTGCTTGTGTGTGTTAAGAATTCTACCTAGCGCTCGGGGAATGAAACCGGTTACAAAGAAGTCACGCAATGTTTGGCTAATCAAGGTAGGGTTGTCAACAAGAAAAATTTCGTGCCCAGTATTTCAGGAGGCTGCATGCCCACCGGATCTCCGGAACGGATTGTCCTCGCCGCTGACGTGGGAGGCACCAACCTGACCCTGGCCCTCCTGGCCGGGCACCCAGGGCGGGTCCGGCTCCTGCGGAAGGCCGTCTTCAGCACCGCCGCCGAGTCCTCCCTGGCGGGGCCCCTGCGGCGGTTCCTGGCCGAGGCCGCGGACCTGGGCCGGCCCGAGGCCTTCTGCGTCTCCGCCGCCGGCCAGGTGCAGGACGGGCGGATCCGACTCACCAACGCCACCTGGGACATCGACGGTCCCGCCCTGGGCGCCGAACTGGGCATCCCCGTGAAGCTGATGAACGACTTCTCCGCCGTTTCCCAAGGGGTCCTGCTCCTGGACCCCGGGGACCGGGAGCAGCTCTTGCCCCTGCCCCACGGCGGCGCCCCCGAGCCGGCCCCGGACCCCCAGGGCACGGTCCTGGTGGTGGGCGCGGGCACGGGCCTGGGGGTGGGGTTCATCACCCGGGGCGCGGACGGCCCCAGGGTCCACCCCAGCGAGGGCGGCCACATCGGCCTGCCCATGACCGGGCCGGAGACGCTGGCCTTCTGGGAACACGTCAGCCCGAAGTATCCGGGCCCCCCGGGCGCCGAGACCGCCGTGTCGGGCCCGGGCATCGCGGCCCTGCACCGGTTCCTGGCGGAATCGGGGCGCTTCGCCCCCACCGCGGCTTCCGCCGCCATCCTCGCCCTGCCCGAGGCCGGGCGCCCCGCGGCCATCGCGGCGCGGACGGAAGATCCGTGCTGCCGAAGGGCCATGGAGCTCTTCGTGGAGCTCTACGCCCGGGTGTGCGCGGAACTCTGCGTGGCCTTCATCCCCACCGGAGGCATCTTCCTGGCCGGCGGCGTGGCCTCCAAGAACGCGGGGCTGTTCCTGGAGGGCCGGCGCTTCATGGCCGCCTTCGACCACAACTACCGCGCGCACCTCGACGCCATCACCCGGGCCACCCCGGTCCACATCGTCCGCGACTACGACGTGAGCCTCTACGGGGCCGCGGACGCAGCCCTCCGCCTGGAACGACCATGAAGATCACGATCGGTGAAATCGCGCGACAGGCTGCCGTCTCCAAGGGAACCGTGAGCCGGGTCATCAACGGCAAGTCCACCGTGGCCGAAACCACCCGCAAGAACGTGCTGGCGGTGATGAAGCGCCTGGGCTACGAGCCCGATCCCGTCGCGCGGGAGCTTTCCATGCGCACCAAGCACACCCTGGGCATCTGGGTGGGCGCCGGGGAGAACCGCCTCTCCCCCTACTTCAACCTCATCTGGCGGGCGCTGCTCCGGGAGATGCAGGTGCGGGCCACCCAGGTGGTGGAGCTGCCCGAGGACATCAGCCACGTGCGCACCCGCTTCGACGTGGTGCTGGTCTTCAACAGCGACGGGGTCGACGGGCGCCTGGAGCTCCTGCGGGAGCGGGGCGTGCCGGCGGTACTCATCGGACACCACCCCGGCATCTCCTGCGTGGCCCCCGACGACATGGGGGGCGGGCGCCTGGCGGCCCACAGCCTGCTGTCCCTGGGGCACCGGAACCTGCTCCACCTGACCGTGGCGTGCGAGGTCCAGTGGGCCCAGGACCGCGCCGACGGATTCACCTCCGTGCTGGCCGGGTCCAGCCTCCCGGGGATCCAGGCGGCGACCGTGAAGGGGGAGGCCTCCGTCCTGGGCGGCTACCGCCTCATGCGGGACGCCTGGCGCCAGGGCCACCGCCCCACCGGCGTGTTCTGCGCCACGGACGAGATCGCCGTGGGGGCCCTGGGGGCCCTGGAGGACCTGGGGGTCCAGGTGCCCGGCCAGGTCTCGGTGCTGGGCTTCGACGGCCTCGTGGAGCTGCACCCCGGGCTGGCCTCCGTGGCCCAGAACATCCCGGCCATCGCCCACCAGGCGGTATCCCTGGCCCTGGCCGCCATCGGCAAGGATACGGTCCATCAGACCATCGTCCCGGTCGCCCTCATCGAAGGAACAACCCTGGGACCCGCTCCGAAGGTATCCTAGGGGTTCGAGGATGCCGCCATGACCTCCGACTCCGAGCAGCGCGAATTCACCCGGGTCCCCATCGCCTTCGATGTGCGCATCGCCGTGGGCGGCAAGTCCATCGAGGGGGCCCGCGTCAAGGACCTTTCCATGAAGGGCATGCTCGTTCTGACTACGGAGCGCCCGCCTGTGGGGACGCCGTGCGAGGCGGTGATCTCCCTGGTGGCCGGCGAGGTGGAGATCCGCACCTCCGGCGTCGTCGCCGCGGAAAACGCCCTGGGCTTCGGCATGGAGTTCTCCACCATCGACGGCCTGGAAAGCTACATCCACCTCAGGAACCTGGTCATCTTCAACTCTCCGGACGTGGAGAAGGTCGAGGAGGAGTTCCAGGCCCACTCCGGGATCCGGAAAAAGGACTAGTTGTGGTGGTTCCGGGGCGGCCGCATAATGGCACGCCTTCCCCGACGCCAGGTAGCCCCATGCGAGATGCCATCGGCCACGCGAAGTCTGCCCCTTCGCGCAATGCCTTCGAGACCCTGCTCCGCCGCCATTCCCGCGCCAGCTACGGGCTCGTGGTGCTCCTGCTCTACCTCCTGGCGGCCACGGCCCTGGGCGTCGCCCTGGCGCCGGCCCTGGCGCTCACCTACCACCTGTTCGGCGTGGCGGCCGGGCTTCCCGCCGTGCCCGCTTGGCTCCTCCGGGGCTTCGCCCTGGCCCTGGCCTGGTTCGTGTTCGGCATGTCCCTCCTGGTGGCGGTGGCGGCCTACAACAAGGTCCTCCCCACGCGGGTGAAGCCCTACAAGGGCGGCTACTACACCCTGGACGCCGTGCCCTGGTTCCTGCACAACGGCCTCTTCTACCTGGTGCGGTTCACCTTCCTGCCCTTCGTCACCCTCACGCCCTACGGCGTCTGGTTCCTGAAGGCCATGGGCATGAAGATCGGCCGGCATGCCTTCATCAATACGGAGTACATCAGCGACCCCTCCCTCATCACCATCGGCGACGACGCCGTGGTGGGCGGCAGCGTGCGCATATTCGCCCACTACGGCGGCGGCGGCAACCTGGTGGTGGCCCCCGTCGTGGTGGGCCACCGCGCCACCCTGGGCCTGGCCTGCTGCGTCATGGGCGACGTGGTCATCGGCGACGACGCCGTCATCCTCCCCGAGAGCGTCGTCCTGCCCGGAAGCCGGGTAGGGCCGGGGGAGACCTGGGGCGGCGTCCCGGCCCGGCCCATCGGGAAAGGGGAGATGGAGGCGTTCAAGAAGGTGATCCGGGGGGAGAGTTAGGGTCTGTTCGGATTGAAGGGAAGGCTTCATCTCCTTCATCCCTGAGATCGGTGTCTCTACTGGGGCGCGCGTCT
>MTLE01002400.1_pt1 | contig 22636 bp, 16 predicted proteins | sample 1982461 | NCBI WGS metagenome assembly MTLE01 (sample SAMN05712605, study PRJNA340218) | biofilm metagenome | isolation source: sample SPL anode biofilm adapted to -200 mV | place: USA | collected 2012-02-03
TATTGGATATCCCCAATGATACCTGCACTGCTTCGGGAGAACCTGAAACACCCACTATACCTCTTAACCCGCCGCCCTCTTCTTGCAGCGGGACACAGCCCCCCGACACACAACCCTGCCCCAGCGGTTGCGGCACGCAAACCAGAAGCGTTAGCTGCCAAGGCGGCTCTTGGACAACGGGAGCTTGGACAGGCACTTGCACAAGCCCTACACAAACTTTACCTACTTCTCAATCTTGCGGCAGCGGCGGCACACAAACCAGAACTTGCAGCGCAACCTGCAGCGGCGGCGCTTGCGGTGCGTGGGGTGCTTGCAGCGCTGTCGGCTGTGATAATGCCTCAAAACCTGCCGCCAGCCAATCTTGCGGCAACTGCAATAAGGGAACACAAATAAGAGATGTTACCTGCAACAATGGCACATGGGTAACAGCCCCTTGGGAAGACTGCCTTGAAGGCGCCGCTTGCGCCCCGGGTGATACCCAAGCCTGCGGGCCTCACGCGCAGCAAACATGCACTTCAAGCTGCACATGGGGAACATGCGTAGGCTCTTGCGCACAAAGCCAAAAGCCCGTTGATACTCAAAGTTGCGGCAACTGTAATATGGGAAGACAAACCAGAACCGTAACTTGCAACACTACCAATTACACTTGGGAAACAAGCGCATGGAGTTCCTGTCTTGGCGGCGGTACGTGCGCCGCAGGCACAACAAAATCCTGCGGAACAAGCGGGACGGGAATATCAACCTGCAGTTCTTCCTGCAGTTGGAGCGCGTGTACCTGCAACCCCGCTACAAGACCTTCAACAAGAAGAGATTGTAATGCCTGCGGAATACAAACAGCAACAGCAACTTGCGATACGACTACAGGCGCGTGGAACCTCTCTTGGTCCTCTTGCACAGGATATTATGTAATGGCAATCAAATGCTGCGACGGAAACAACTTTACCGTAACGTGTAAAGCCGGCGGCGCTTGGAACTATATGTACGCCTGCGGATATGTCAATAACCCCGAAGACCCCGACTGCAAAGACTCCTTTGTTAAAACAGACCCGCACCCCATTGATTAAGGAAACAACATAATCTGTACATTAATAAATATCCCCCCGAAAAGGGGGATATTTATTTGCTTGTTTTTATAAAGTAACACAACATAATAAAAACCAGTCAGGCTTTCAAAATAAACTTTCTAAAGAAAATTATAAAAAAAGGTTGACAACAAAATGATTTAAGAGTAGACTATATTTCGTAGCCAGCTCGGTTACATAAATTACATCATCATACCTGGGAGGGTATCTTATGAACAAGAAAGGGTTCACCCTTATTGAACTGTTGGTCGTTGTATTGATCATCGGTATTTTGGCCGCCATTGCGTTGCCTCAATACTTTAAAGCTGTTGAAAAATCCAGAGCGACAGAAGCTTTGTCTATCTTGGGTTCTTTATCAGCCGCTATGGAAAGAGCCAGACTCGTCAGCTCTACCAATGTCTATCCTACAACACTTGCAACATTGGATATTACATTCGCCGATAAAAACGGCACCGTGGTATCAGGCTCCTCTTGGTCCACCAAAAACTTCAACCTCGCAGTTGCCGGTACAACCACAACTGACGGTGCGGTAACAGCTACCAGAAGTGGCGGCGGCACAAGCGGATACACAATATCCAGAAACTACTACTCCGGTAAAGTAACCTGCTCCGATGGTACATCCACGGGCGGCGCTTCCACAGCCGGTATTTGCGCTTCTTTAGGTTTATCCTAATTCTTAGCGTAAATCAAATATTTAAAACCCCTGCTTTACGGCGGGGGTTTTTTATTTGCCTAAAAGCTTGAAATTATTTTTATTTTTTTTGCTATTATGTAAGTGCATTACAAAAAGCAGAAAGCAAAGCAATCAGCATTACAGTTGTTAATTTACTTTCGGCAGTGTGCAACAGATTTATTGCCGTGTATTAATTACCAAAGAGCTATTGACTTTGTTTTAAGTTATGTGTAGACTATACTTGTGGGCAGCTAGCCCGCAAACTTATATACCTGGGAGGGTATACTATGAATAAGAAAGGGTTCACCCTTATTGAATTGTTGGTCGTCGTACTCATCATCGGTATTTTGGCCGCCATTGCGTTGCCTCAGTACTTTAAAGCTGTTGAAAAATCCAGAGCGACAGAAGCTTTGTCCATCATGGGTTCTTTATCAGCCGCTATGGAAAGAGCCAGACTCGTCAGCTCCACCAACGTTTATCCTACAACCGTTGACAGCCTTGACATCCAGTTCGCCAACAAAGACGGCGGCGTGGTAACAGGTTCTTCTTGGTCCACCAAAAACTTTAACATCGGCGTAGCTGGTACAGCCACAACCGACGGTAAAGTAACAGCCACCAGAAGCGGCGGCGGTACATCTGGCTACACAATCACCAGAGAATACTACTCCGGTAAAGTAACCTGCTCCGATGGTACATCCACGGGCGGTGCTTCCACAGCCGGTATTTGCGCTTCCTTAGGTTTATCCTAATTCTTAGCGTAAATCAATATTTAAAACCCCTGCTTAACAGCGGGGGTTTTTTATTTGGTCTTACAATACCTCTTTTACTTTTAAATGCCCCTTCAATTTAGTATCATAGATATAACGGCAGTAATGAAGGCCGCTTTACGTTGTAAACAAGGTGTTTTTTATGGAAATAATACTCTCCGCAGTAGTAACTTTAATTTTGGTAATGGACCCGTTTGGGAACATTCCCCTTTTTATTACAGCTTTAAAAAAAGTATCGCCCGAAAGACGCACTTTTATTTTAGTGCGCGAGCTTATAATAGCTCTTTTTATAATGGTTACCTTCCTTTTTATAGGCAATAAATTTTTAAATCTTTTGGGTATAGCCCAGTCGTCCATGGGCATAGCGGGCGGGATAATATTATTTATTATCTCTATCAAGCTTGTCTTTAACTCGCTGGAAGACGATTCCCCCAAGAACCTTAAAGAAGAAGAACCATTTATTGTCCCCTTAGCAATGCCGCTTATAGCAGGCCCCGCAAGCTTGAGTATGCTCTTAATACTTTCCTCGGGTCCGTTAAGCAAAGTGTTTTACCTTTTGATAGCGGTACTTGTGGCCTCCGCCGTAAACGGAGCAATTTTATTATTGTCTTTCCCCATAAGCAATCTGCTTGGCAAACGCGGGCTGATAGCTTTGGAAAGATTAACAGGTATGTTGTTGGTGCTTATGTCCGTTAACATGGTTATGAACGGCGTGGCAGAATTTATAAAAACCAATTACAATATATAACGGAGATTACGATGAAAAAGCTGCTCATTTTTATTTTACTTTTACTTCCCCTTGCCGCCTTAGCGCAGACTAAGCCCGATGTTTATATATTTACTTCTCCATCGTGCATGCACTGCATAAAATTTAAAAAAGAATATTATCCCGAACTTAAAAAAATGTACGCCGATAAAGTAAATTTTATTGATATGGATACATCGGTAGAAGCTAACAATTTAAAACTGGCCGACCTTGCAAAACAATACGACAGCCCCGCCGCCGTCCCCGCGCTTGTGGTTGGCAACCACTTCCTTTTAGGCTACCCCGAGGATATTAACCTTTACTCCGAAGCCGCTATAGAAGAAAGTATTATAAGCAGCGCGACTACAAAATCAATAGGCAATGTGGACGTAAAAGCCTCCTTTAATCAAATTACCTTTGCCGCCATTATAGCCAACGGCCTTGTGGACGGTATTAACCCGTGCGCCTTTGCCGTAATAGTATTTTTTGTGTCCTTCCTTACCGTATACGGCTATAACCGTAAAGAGGTTATATACGTCGGCGGGGCATACTGCCTTGCGGTGTTTATTACTTATATCCTTTTAGGTTTGGGATTATTTAAAGTTCTTTACGCTTTGGAATCTTTCCAGATAGTTATAAAAATTTTCTACATACTCACGGCCTTAATCTGCTTTATCTTCTTTGCGCTCAGCATTTACGACTTTTTGATGTACCGCAAAACCAAAGACAGCAAAACAATGTTGCTAAAACTGCCGGCTAATTTAAAGACGAGAATTAACAAAATAATAGGTTTCTTTTTAAGAAATAAAGAAGAACGCCACCCCGTAAGACTTGTAATAGCCTCTCTGGCGGTAGGTTTTATAGTTTCTTTGGTTGAAGCAGTTTGCACGGGGCAAGTTTATATCCCCACCATCGTGCTTATTATGAAAGACCCTGCCTTCCGCCTTCAGGCAACCGCAATGCTTTTGCTTTATAACGTAATGTTTATTTTGCCGTTGCTTTCTGTTTTTATCCTTTCCGCCATCGGTTATAAATCGGAAGGGATAAATAACTTCTTTAAAAAGCACTTAGGCGTGGCCAAAATATTGCTCTCTCTCGTGTTTTTGGGCCTCGGCCTTATGTTGCTGCGTAATATATAAGAGATGAAGACAGAGTTTTTATTAAGAAAAAAAATTGCCTTTTTTAATATTTTAAAGTGGTTTCTGGCTTCTACTTTTATAGGCATCGTTGTAGGTATATTTAACTCTTTCTTTTTAAAACTTTTAAGTGTAAGCGTGGGCGTTACAAACAAGGTGCCGTATTACTTTTTTGTAATGCCCTTTGCTTTTTATATAGTGCATATCCTTGCGCGCAAAATAGCCGAGCAGGATACAGACTACTCCACAGACGCCGCAATAGCGCGCATTAACGCGCGCAAACCTATATCTGTTATATCCGCCGCAAAGGCTTTCTTTTTGCCTATAATAACAATTTCCGCGGGCGGTTCCGCAGGTAAAGAAGCGCCTTGCGCAGACGTGGGCGCGGGCGCGGCTTCCTTCTTTTCCAAATTTTTTAATTTTAACCCCAACGAAAGACGCAAACTTATGATTTGCGGCGTAAGCGCGGGCTTTGCGGGCGTGTTCGGCGTGCCGATATCGGGCGCGCTTTTCGGTTTGGAAGTTTTAAGCGTAGGAAAAGTTTTTTACGAAGTTATGTTCCCCGCGTTTATAGCGGGTATAACTTCCTTTCAGGTAACGCATATGATGGGCGTGGAATATCTTTACCACCCGCTCGCACTTAAAGCGCTTAATATAGACAGCTCACTTTTGCAGGTAATGGCGGCGGGGTTATTTTTTGGCCTCGTGTCGCTTTTATTTATAGAAATTATGAAGCTGGCTAAAATAATATTTCGCTTTATCTCTCTTCGTTTTTCCCCCTTTTTAAAATGTTTTACGGGCGGCGCGCTGGTAGTATTTATAGCTTTGCTAACCTCCCCCATATATCTGGGGCTGGGCATGGACAGGGTAGAATCTGTTTTGGCGGGCGGCCCTGCAGATACCTTTGCTTTTATTTTTAAAATGCTTACAACCGCAGTTACTTTTGCCGCGGGCGGCGTGGGCGGCATTATAACGCCAGTGTTTTTTATCGGCGCGCACGCGGGCAGCTTTTTTGCGCAGATAACAGGCCTAAATCCCTTAACATTTGCGGCTTTGGGGCTGGTAAGCGTACTTGCGGGCGTGGCCAATACACCGCTGGCCGCAAGCGTTATGGCTATTGAACTTTTCGGCGCGACTATTGCGCCTTACGCCGCTGTATCGTGCATATTAAGCTTTTTGGTAACGGGGCAGAGAAGCGTGTTTGCAAAACAAAAATTTAACTTTGTAAAAGATTTATCCGACGACGAACCTTGGGAAGAAGAACCGCCCCAAAGCATACAGCAGCTGGAATACCAGTTAAGGCAAAAGAATATATTTTTATCCCTTGTGCGCCACTTAGTGCCTGAGGTTAAAAACACGGGCGAAAAATATATTAATGCCGTAAAGACGGAAACTTCCGAAGCGGTAAAAAAAGCTAAAAAGGGCATAAGCCTTTTTGACCATCTTATCCCCAACCCGCCCAAAAATGATGCGGAAGATAAAAAAGACGGCAAATAGTCTGCCGCCGAGCATAAATAATATATAATATCTCTGGCGAAGGACTGTTAAAACTTTGCTTTAAATTTTAATGCGAAAGGGTACGCAAATGAAAGATTTAATAATATTAGTTCCCGTCTATAACGAGCAAGAAGCGATAGATTTATTTTTTAAAGCCGTAGAGCCTGAACTTAAAAAATTGGGGCTTGATTACGGTTACCTTTTTGTTGACGACGGCAGCAAAGATAATACCCTTGAAGTTTTAAAAGCGCACGCAGCCAAAAACCCCTCCGTAAAATACATAAGCCTTTCAAGAAACTTCGGTAAGGAAGCCGCCCTGCTGTGCGGTCTTCAAAACACACACGCAAAAAGCGTTGTACCCATGGACATAGATTTGCAGGACCCGCCCGCCATAATAGCCGACTTTGTTGCAAAATGGAAAGAAGGATACGATATGGTTTACGGCATACGCGCGGACAGAAGTTCAGACGGGTTTATAAAGAAATTTGTTTCCGAAAGTTTTTACAAAATACATAATATTTTTGCGCCGCGCCCGCTCCCGCACAATACGGGCGACTTTCGTTTACTGGACGCTAAAGTTCTTGCCGCAATAAAAAAGATAGACGAAAATACCCTTTTTATGAAAGGCCTTTTTAACTGGGTCGGCTTTAAAAGTATCGGCGTGGAATATACCCGCCCCAAACGCAGCGCGGGTACCACAAAGTGGTCTTACTGGAAGTTATGGAACTTTGCCTTAGACGGTATCTTTAACGCCAGCACGCTGCCCTTAAGGCTGTGGACATACTTTGGCGCGCTTGTGGCTATGCTCAGTTTTGTATACGCCGCGTGGATTATTTTAAAAGTTTTCTTATACGGTAAAGATGTCCCCGGGTATGCTTCTTTAGCGGTGCTTATTTTATTTTTCGGCGGGGTACAGCTTATCTCTATCGGCGTACTGGGCGAATATATAGGCAGAATTTTTGCGGAAGCCAAACGCCGCCCCGCTTATATAATAAAGGAATCTTCCCCGTTGGCAGAGATTGAATATGACGGAAGCAAAATATAAAAATAACTATATACTTTGGGGCGCGCTTTGCGCCGCTTACTGCGCGTTTATTTTTATTTTCTCTTATCTCTATCCTTACGGCGGCGACGAATACGCGCTTACCGCCCCCACCTTCGGCGACGCTATTGCAATATTTTTAACCTCTTACCTTGTCCGCAATCCCAGAATAGGGCTTTTGTTTAATAACATTATTTTATGGTCGGGCAAATGGCTGTTTTTAGTTTTAAATCCGCTTGTGCAACTGGCCTTAATTTTTGCAATTTTCTTTTTGGTTTATCTTCGCCTGCCCGATTTTAAATCCCGCAAAGATTTTTATCCCTTCGCGCTTATTATGCTTATGTCCGTTTTTTGCGTGGCCGTGCCTGATAATACTTTATTTTGGATTGGCGGCGCGTGCAATTACAGCTGGATGTTTTTGTTTTTTGTTTTGTTCCTCTGCCTGCTGCGCTTTGCGGCGGAAAAGGGCATCAATTTTAATATAAACTTTCCCTTTAAGCTTTTAATGTTCTTCGGCGGTATTGTTGCGGGTATGAGCAGCGAAAATAATTCCCCCATGCTCCTTATTCTCTTTTGCGTTTTTTGGCTTTACGCGCGTTATAAAAAGATACAAATATCGTCTTGGTTCTATGTGGCTTTGGTGGGCATTATTTGCGGGCTTGCGCTGCTCTTTGGCGCGCCCGGGTCTTATTACCGTCTAAAAACTTTGCCGCTGGAATATATTAAAACAGCAGGGCTTTGGCAAAAGGTATTTTGGCATTTGCCGCGCTTAAATGCTTTTTTTGCAGATACGCTTTTTATACTTCCCTTAACCGCGCTCGGCCTCGGTTTTGCCGCGTGGACGGACCGCAAAAATGTTTTTAAAGATAAAGATTTTATTTTAAGTTCTTTTTTCGTAGCCGTTTCCATCACGCTCGCGGCAGTTTTATTTGCGGTTCCGCTTTTGCTTAACAGAGTGTTTTACAGCGCGTCGCTAACCGCCGTAATAGCTTTTATTTTTATGTTTAAATACTTTGGCGCTAAAAATAATGCCAACTATTTTAAGCCGCTGTTCTTGCTTGCTTTCTGCGCGGTATTTGCGCTAATGCCGCTGTTTAGCGTGCCTTATTTTGACCTATACCAAAAAGACGCTCAACGCCTGCGTTATATCCAAGCCGCAAAGCAGGCGGGGAAGACAATGGTATTTATGCCGCCCGTTTCCCCCCTTAAAGGCCCGAGTGAGAACCTTAGCATAAACTATTACGATTTTGTTTATTTGAACAATTACGATAAAAACCTTATCTTCGGGTTGGATATGGAAAGCGGGGTAAAGACCAAATTGCTGCCCCTACCCTCTGAAAATATATAGCGCGCAGCCCTGCAAAAGACATTAAATATCTGCTAAACTTTATATTATGCAAAAAGTAATGATTTTTATGCGCGGATTAACGGAATTTATAGCGCGGGCAACACATCTTAGCGAGCAATTTGTACGCTTTCTTTTTGTGGGCGCGCTTAATACGGTCTTCGGGTATTGCGCTTTTGCTTTTTTTGTGTTTCTGGGTTGTAATTATATCTTTGCGCCGCTTTTTGCTACCATTATAGGCGTATTATTTAATTTTAAGACTATCGGCCTGCTTGTGTTTAAAAACGGCGACAACAGGCTTTTGGCCCGGTTCTTTGGCGTTTACGCCATCGTGTATTTGTGCAATGTGCTTTGCCTTAAAGCTTTTGAGTTGGGCGAAGTTAAAAATTTATATGTTTCGGGCATTATTTTGGTTTTGCCTTTAGCTTTGTTGGGATACGGGCTTAACAAAAAATTTGTGTTTGAGAGAAAACTTAAATGAAAAAGAAAATATCAATAATTTCCAGCGCGTTTAACGAAGAAGATAATGTGGCGGAACTTTACGCGCGCGTTAAAGAAGAAATGGAAAAATTGCAGGATAAATACGACTGGGAACAACTGGTTGTGGATAATGCCTCCACCGACGGCACTTTGGCCAAACTAAAAGAAATTGCCGCAAAAGATAAACATTTAAAAGTTATCGCAAACGCAAGGAACTTTGGGCATATACGCTCCCCCTATTACGGCATATTGCAATGCCACGGCGACGCGGTTATCTATATGGCTTCCGACTTACAAGACCCGCCCTCAATGATACCCGACTTTATTAAACAATGGGAAGAGGGTTATAAAATAGTTCTTGGCAAAAAGACGCAGACAAAAGAGAGCGAAATATTTTTTATCATACGCAAAACCTATTACTGGCTGCTTAACCTTTTAAACGACTCGGGCGCGCAGCTTATAGAAAACTGCACAGGCTTCGGCCTTTACGACCAAACCGTCATAGAACAGCTGCGTAAGATTGACGACCCTTATCCGTATCTGCGCGGCCTTATATGCGAACTGGGTTACTCTAAAACTTTTATTACATTCACCCAGCCCGCGCGCAAACGGGGCATAACCAAAAACAATTTTTATACGCTTTACGATAATGCAATGGTGGGTTTTACCAATCACAGTAAAGTCCCTTTGCGCTTAGCGGCCATCGGCGGGTTTATATTAAGCGGACTAAGTTTTGCGATGGCGGTTTTTTATCTGGCGCTTAAGTTATTGTTCTGGGATAAATTTACAATGGGTACCGCGCCTATACTTATATCTTTATTTTTCTTTTCATCGGTACAGCTTTTCTTTATAGGTATTGTGGGCGAATACTTGGGCGCCGTGCTTACACAGGTGTTAAAACGCCCGCTTGTCGTGGAGAAAGAAAGAATTAACTTTTAATTAATCCCGCCCCGTTTATGGGTGGCAGAAGGCACAATGTTTAGTAAATCGGAAAGGAACATAAGCATTATTATATGGACAACGGTATGTTTATTATACCTGCTGTTTATTGCTTTGTTCTCTTATTTATATCCTTACGGCATAAAAGAATATTTATATGTGCCTGACAGCCTTTTAAAAGCCTTAGAGGAATATTTTACAGGTTATTTACAGTTCACCTCCCGCTTAGGCTTTTTATTCACCACCATTATTTTATATTTGGGCAAGTGGTCTTTTATAATAATAAATCCTCTTGTACAGCTTGGCTTGGTTATACTCACTTTCTTTTTTGTGTTTATGCGCTGGCCAGATTTTGAAAAAACAAAAGATATTTACATTTTTATGCTTATCGCCCTGCTGACTGTTTTCGCCGTTACTGTGCCGGGAAATACAGTCTTTTGGATAAGCGGCGCGTGCAGCTACCGCTGGGTATTTTTGGTATTTTTAAGCGTGCTGTGCTTGTTCAGACTTATTATAGAACACGAATATACTCTGCCCGATAATCTGTTTACAAAAATTATGATGCTTTTTGCGGGCTTTATAGTGGGAATGAGCAATAAAAGCAACGGACCTATGGGTGTAATTGTTTTTATTGGATTTTATTTTTATTGTAAATGTAAAAAAATAGAAACACCATCTTGGTTTTTTTGGGGCCTTACGGGGTTGGTGGCAGGGGTTATCGCACTTTTTTACGCACCCGGGCCATACAAAAATCCCAATACCATACATTATGATTCCTTCCGCAATATGACATTAAAGCAAAAACTTATTTTGCATCTCCCTAATTTTAATGATTTCCTTTTTGCCAACCTTCTGCTGCCCGTAATAACAATTTTTGGAATGGGCCTTGCTGTTTGGGATAAAAAATATACGGCGATAAAAAATATAGATTTCATTTGCAGCGTTGTCTGCTGGCTGCTTTCCATTACTACCGCCCTGCTGCTTTTTATTGAGCCTACCGCGCCGCTGCGCGCTTTTTATGCGGCCTCAATGTTCTCAATATTTTCTTTTATATTTATTATTAAGTATCTTAAAGGCAATTATGCTTTTAATATATATAAATATCTTTTTGCGGCAGCTCTGGCTCTTAGCGTAATAATCTTTCCTTCTTTCGCGGAGCCTTATCTTAATCTCTACTCCCAAGAGCAAAGCAGGACTGCCGCCATAAAAAATGCTTTGGAAAAGCAACTTGATTATCTTTGGTGCGACGAGCTTATTCCGTCTAACGGCCCTACAAAAAATTTAAGCATAACTTTTTTTGACGTACTTAGCAGGAAGGATACCTCCGCTACCAAACACTTCTTTGGCGTTCAACTTATAAATAATAAAGAGATATACGACATTAAATCCTCCAACGAGGTTATTTAGTAATGCCCTCCAACAAACAAAACAAAGCATATTTTTTATGGGCTTCGGGGATTGCCGCCTATCTTATTTTTATATTTGTATTTTCCGCCTTGCGCCCGTACGGAATGGACGAGTATAGGATAGATTACGCCTCCGTAAAAGATATTTTTAGAGGTTTTATGTCGGCCTATATGACGGAAAATACCCGCATAGGCGCGCTTGTAAACAATGTGCTTTTATACTTGGGGCAATGGTCGTTTTTAGTATTAAATCCTATAATTCAGTTGCTTGTGGTTTTTCAGCTTTACGGCCTTATCTTTTTGCGCCTGCCTGATTTTAAAACCTTAAAAGATTTCTTGCCATTTAGCATAATAATGCTGGCGTCCGTATTTGCCGCAGCCCAGCCCGATAATACAATCTTTTGGATGAACGGCGCGTGCAGCTACAGCTGGCTTATGCCGTGTTTTTTACTGCTTTTGATACTGCTGCGCCTAAACTTAGAGAAAGGCTTTATACCGCCCAATAATCTGTGGGTAAAAGCGGGTATTTTTATTGCGGCTTTCTTTACGGGTATGAGTAATGAAAATAATGCGCCTATGGCGCTTTGCATATTCATTTTGTTCGGCCTCTACTGCCTGTATAAAAAGATAAAACCGCCCTTTTGGTATTACTGGGCTTTGGCAGGTATTGCGGCGGGTTTGGCCGTGCTTTTTGGCGCGCCGGGGCTTTATAAAAGGCTTGATTACTGGGTGTTTGAGGATTTCCGCCAGTCTTCAATGCTCAAAAAAATGTTTATGCACGCAAGCAAGATGAATGACTTTTTTAGAATATCTTTCTTTATCCCGATAATAAATATTATCGGCCTTGCCGTTTGCACAGCCGACGGGGATAAGCCTGCGCCCGTATTAAAAAATAAAAACTTTTTATATTCCGTTTTCTTTTGGGGCGTAAGCTTTACGCTGGCTTTTGTTTTGTTTAACGCGCCCGCAATATCTTTGCGCGTGTTTTATTCCGCATCGCTTTTTGCCATTGTCGCTTTTATATTTTTTGTTGAGTATCTGCAGGAAGCTTATAAATTTAAACTTTATAAATACATCTTTACAGCAGCCGCAGCGTTTGCCGTCCTAGCCATGCCGCGCTTTGCCGTGCCTTACGTAAATCTTTATCAGCAAAATGCCGCACGCGAAACACAAATAAAACAAGCAAAAGAACAAGGCAAAACTTTTGTCTATTGCCCCAGATTGATTGTTTTAAAAGGCCCCACCGAAAACTTGGAAATTGAATATTACGACTACTTTCATCAGCTTGCCATAAAACAAGTAAATAAGCATTACGGCATAGAAATAAGAGAAGCGGTACAAACAAATTCTGTTTCCCCCGCTACGCAAAATATTTAAAAGTAAAAACCCCCGCTCCAAAAAAGGAACGGGGGTTTTAAATTTTAAGATGCTAAACGGCGCAAGAATTATTTAAGATACTGCGCTTCCAGCCTGTTATACATTTCCACCGCTTTACGCACAAACTTACGCTTGTCGTTATAAGGCCCAAAGAAGAAGCTTCCCTTAAAACCCGCTATAACAATATTTCTAAACTCTCTTTTTGTAAGCGGAATATTTTTGCAAAGCAGTTCGTATTCCTTGGTAACTGTGGTATTGGAAACCAACCTGTTATCCGTACAAATGCTGACGGAAAGGCCGCGTTTTATCATCTCTGATATCGGGTGTTCGGACACCTTTTTAATCTGCGGCAATGTTTGTAAATTGCTTGTTATGCAAACTTCCACGCCGATACGTTCGCTGGCGATGTATCCCGCCAATTCTTCCACATAATACTTTTTATTTTTTACGCTTTTGTCTTTTATGCTGTCCGCGTCAAATAAAAATGTGCCGTGGCCTATGCGGTTTGCATGGCATTCGGTAATGGCTTGGAAGATAGATTCCGGCCCGTAAGCTTCGCCCGCGTGTACTGTTTTGCGGATAAAAGCCTCGTGTACATATTGGTAAGATTTCCAATGGTCCTCGGCGGGAAAGCCTGCTTCTTCGCCAGCCAAATCAAAGCCGACTATAGGGTTGCCTTCTTTTTTAAGTATTACGGCAATGCGGGCAAGTTCTAAAGAGGCAAGAGCAAAAATTTCGTCTTTCTCGGCGTGTTCAAGCGTTTGAATAAGATACGCGTAATAGGGCGACATATCTTTGTTAAAACTGCGCATTGCGCAAAGTATTATGCCGAAGTGAAAAGGAATATCTTTACCCGCTTTAACTTCCGCCTTGGCATTATGTTCGGCCTCCGCTTTTCTAAGACCGTTGACGGCGGCGCGCACGGCGTCGCTGGGCGTTAAATTTTTGGAGCAATGCTGCTGCGGCGCAAAGCGGACTTCTATATAGCGCACGCCTTCTGCTATATTATCAAGTGCAAGTTCGTAGGCGATGCGTTCTATATTTTCCGCGCGCTGCATAACGGCAACCGTGTAGGAAAAACCTCTTAAATATTCGCCGAGGTTTTTATATTTATCTTTAAAAACTTCTTTACGCAAACCAGCTTCGGTATAGGCGGGAAGTTTTATATTTTCCGCCTTGGCAAGTTCTATAAGAGTAGGAATTCTTAAAGAACCGTCCAAGTGTAAATGTAAATCCGTTTTGGGAATTTTAAGTAAAAACTCTTTGGGGAAATTTATCATTATTTCCACCTCCATTCCGTTCCTTTCGGCGTATCTTTAACGATTATGCCCAACTTTTCCAACTCTGCTCTAAGCTCATCGGAAGTTTTAAAATCTTTATTTTTGCGCGCTTCCTGCCTTTTGGCTAAAAGTTCCTGCGCGGCGGGCGGGAGAGGTTTTTGTTCCGCTTCTTTTAAAAGAGAGAGGCCCAAAAATTTATCCGCGTAAGTTATAAAAGCCAGTTTATCGGCGGGCCCGCTTTGTCCTTTTATAAAATCCCAAACGGTCGCAAGGGCTTTAGAAGTATTAAGATCGTCCTCCATAGCCTCCTTAAACGCGGCCTGCGCTTTTGATAAAGCCTCTTGGTCTTTTACAGTAGCGTCATTGCCTGCGGCTTCGCGCAGCGCTAAAACCCTTTCCTTTAAGCCTTTTAAGCTTTGGCGGGCAAAGTCCAGCGCGTCGTAAGAAAACTCAAGCTGAGTCCTGTAATGCGCGCCAAGACACAGGTAGCGGTAGTCAAGCGGGTCGTATCCTTTGGCTTTAAGCGTGTCTAAAGTTACAAATGTACCGTCGGACTTGGACATTTTGCCCGCGGGTAATATCAAAAATTCGCCGTGTATCCAATAGCGCACATACTGCTTGCCCGTAGCCGCTTCCGACTGGGCAATCTCGTTTGTATGGTGTATGGCAACATGGTCTATGCCGCCGCAGTGTATATCAAGCGTCGCGCCGAGATACTTCATTGCCATCGCGGAACATTCTATATGCCACCCTGGAAAACCTACGCCCCAAGGGCTGTCCCATTCCATCTGGCGTTTGGTATCTGTTGGGGAAAATTTCCACAAAGCAAAATCGGAAGGATTGCGCTTTTCGTCGTTAAAGTCAACGCGCGCGCCTGTTTTAAGGCCTTCTATATGGCTTTTGCCAACAAGGTTATGATACTGCGCAAATTTAGCGGTATCGTAATAAATACCGTCGGAAGTTTTATATGTAAAACCTTTTTCTTCCAGCGTTTTTACCAAGGCAATCATTTCTTTTATATGCTCGGTAGCGCGGGCGGTAACGGTGGGGCGGGCGCAGTTTAAGGAGTCAAAATCTTCAAAGAATTTTGTTTCGTAAAACTTGGCTATGTCCCACGCGCTTTTGCCTTCGCGCGCGGCGCCAAGTTCCATTTTATCCTGACCGCTGTCCGCGTCGGAAGTTAAATGCCCGACGTCGGTTATATTCATTACGTGTTTTAAATTAAAATTTTCTTTAAGCACTCTGGCAAGCAAGTCTTCAAAAATATAAGTTCTTAAATTGCCGATATGCGCAAAGTTATAAACTGTCGGCCCGCAACAGTACATTGCCGCGGTTTTGCCGTCGAGCGGAGTAAAATTGTCTTTTCTTTTTGTGAGTGTATTATAAAGCTGTATCATTGTTTCCCTTATTGTATTCTAACGGTATTTGTTTAAAAAATAAATCGCACGCGGCTTTGCCCGTGGCGTTTGCAAGGCTTTCGCTTAATATGCATTGCACGTCCATCTCGGAGAGAGGATTAACGGGACCTGCGGGCGAAATGGCATAAGTAAAACCCGTTGCGTGATATGTGCGGCGCGCAGTATTATAAGCCGCGTCTAAAGCGGTTTGAAAGTTTTGCATATCGGAGTAAGAGGCATTTTCCCCCAACGGTATTTTTTTGGAGGCCATTACAACCACGGCTTCGCCGTAGGTGCTGTTGGTGCTTTCTACAACTTCGTTATCGGTGCCTGTTAAATCTTCCATACCGACGGGCTGGGCTGTTTCAACTTCTTCTTCCTGCACTACGGAAGGCACGGGAGGGACTATAGGCACTTGCTTTATTTCCGCCTGCTGTTCTTTGCGGATGTCTTCGTACTGTTCGTAGCTGATGCCTTTATATTTTTTATAGTTTTTTTCGCTATATGTATTACACGCGCCAAGCGCAACGGCGGCGCAAATTATGGAAAGAAGTAATTTTTTCATTTAATTTATCCTCGCTTTTACTGTTACGACCGCGTGGCATACCATAGCCTCGCCGCGGCCGACTTCGCCAAGGCCTTCGTGGCTTTTGGCTTTAAAACTGATATTGGGCAATCCTATCCCAAAAACTTTGTTGAGGGATTTTCTTAACGCGTCGTAGTGAGGGCGTATCTTGGGTTCTTCGGTAACAAGTGTGCAGTCTATATGCACAATTTCCGCCTGCTTTTCTTTAAGCACTTCTAACACGCGCTGAGCAATAACCACGCTGGATATGCCTGCAATATTTAAATCTGTAGGAGGGTAAAAAACGCCAATTTCCCCCGCGGCTATTGCGCCTAACGCGGCGTCGCACACGGCGTGCAAAACAACGTCGCCGTCGCTGTGGCCCAAAAGACCTTTGGGGTGCGGTATTTCCATACCCGCTATAATAAGTTTGCGGCCTTCCACCAGACGGTGAATATCAAAACCGAAACCGACTTTTATTTGCGTTTTTGCTCTTTTTTGCATAATGCCTCTGCTATTATAATATCTCCAGGTGTGGTAATTTTTATATTTTTGTAGTCGGAAACTACAACAGCCACCTTAACGCCAAGCTTTTCTACAAGTTGGGATTCATCTGTAGCGTCCTTTAAATCGCCGTATTTATTAAGGGCTTTTTTTAATATTTCCGCGCGGTAGCACTGCGGCGTTTGCGCGGCGTAAAGCACGCTTCTGTCTAAAGTTTCCGTAATTTTGCCGCCCGATACTTTTTTAATAGTGTCTTTGACGGGTACGGCAAGCACCGCCGCTTTATTTTTTGCCGCGCTTGCAAGGCCCGCTTTAATATCTTTGGGGCTTACAAGAGGACGTGCGCCGTCGTGTACTGCTACAAGTTCAAATTTGGGATTAAGCGCGTTAACGCCGTTGATTACGGACTGCAGGCGGGTTTCCCCCGCTAAAGCGTGTGTGAGGTTTTTGTAATGCTTGGATATTTTTTTAAAAATATCTTCGCCCGTTACTACTACAATTTGCCCTACTTGCGGAATTTTTAAAAACGCCTCTATGCTGCGTTCCAACACGGGTTTACCGTTAATCGGAAGCATTTGTTTGGGACGGCCCATTCTTTTACCGCTGCCGCCCGCGACAATAATCACAGAGGCGTTTTTCATAAAAACTTATTCCTGTACGGGTTGTTTGGTTTTGGCGAAAATCATTCTGCCCGCGGAGGTTTGCAATATGGAATATACTCCCACTTCCACACGTTTGCCTACCCACTTGCGGCCGTCTTCCACCACAACCATTGTACCGTCGTCAAGGTAGCCTATGCCCTGTTCTTTTTCTTTACCGTCTTTCATAACAAAGAGGGACATGCTTTCCCCAGGTAAGACGACAGGCTTTAAGGCTGTTGTTAAGTCGCTTATGTTAAGGACGGGAACATCATCTATAACAGCGGCTTTGTTTACGTTAAAATCTATGGTAACCGCCTGCCCGCCAAAGTGTTTGGCAAGGTAAACGGTTTGCTCGGCAATATTATCGCCCTTAGCTTCTTTTGTGGTAACGCGAACGGGAATGGTTTTAAGTTCTTTAAGGCGGGTAATAATATCCAAACCTCTTCTGCCTTTTGCTTTTTCAAGCTGGTCTTTAGAGGAGGCTAAAACATTAAGTTTATCAATTACAAATTGCGGTATAACCAAAACACCGGGCAAGAAACCAGTTTCGCAAAGGTCCACAACTCTGCCGTCTATGAGGGAACTCATATCAAGCACTTTAATGTGGCTGCCTTTTTTGGAAAGGCCTTCAAGTTCGCGCGCTTTTATGATGCTTAAAAAACCGCCCAGCACGGTAAGAATACCCGCTGCGGCTGTTTTATAGTCGTACCAATAATTGCTTATATCGGGGATAGCCATTTTATATACGGCATAATCGCAAAGGAAATAAAGCACATATCCCGCAAGAGAGCCGAAGAGGCCTATCATTAAAGAAACAAACTTTAAGCTGCTGATAAAATATTCCGCAGCGACCAGAATAAGACCGCACAAAAGACCAAGCATAATGCTGTGTTTATCCTGAGAAACAAAAATATAGATAAGAAAGGGAAACCCTATTACAGAAGAAACCCTGAATATCCAAAGGGGCATAAAAAACTCCTCCGAGAATTAAGATCCCTGGGCGGCACTTCTCGCCGATGCCGACAGGTATGTTTATATTCTACTATTTATACTGTTTTAATACAAAAGTTTAAAAATATTCCGCAATAATATTCTGCAATAAAAAACGGGGGAGAATTTTTTATTCTCCCCCGTTAGTAAAACTTAGTTTATAATTTTTAGTACAGCATACACAGTTCAGGTTCTATCGGTTTTATTAACCCTTGGTTGCTTAGACCAAGTGAGCAAGGGCAACAATTACCGTAAGAGTCCTCTCCGCATTCGCAGACATTCAAGACCAAGCATGATCCGTAGGTACCCCATTGGCAAGACGGGCTGCAAATTCTCCTCTTTTCACCAGTTCTGCCACCGCTGTAACACGTGGTCCATTGTATATCCCCTGGGTTACAGACACCTGACGCCGCGGAGCAAGCCGTCCAAGAGCCGCCTGAGCAGGTCTTATAGCTGCAATATCCGCTACATTCTATTTGCGCGCCGGGGCAGCACGAAGGTTCTACGCAAGTACTCCAAGAACTGCCGTTCCATGTAGACGTGCCGCAGTTACCGCAGGATTTTGTATCGCCCGCGCAGTAGGCAGGTTCGTTACAAGGACCCCACAGATTGCCTGAGCAGGTTTGCGTTCCGCATCTGTTGCAAGAGCGTGTTGCGCCGTTAGAACATTCAAAGCCTTGGCAAACCAAGTAGCTTCCGGAACCGGAGTTCTGCGGATAATATGAATGGACTTCGTTACCCTCACTGCAAACAGCCGCGTTGCAATAGAATCTGTCTCCGACAGGGCCGGGGCAATCGCAAGAGTATTCATATACTTTGCTTGCACAGCTGCCGCTGGCAGACTTCATACACTTATATCCTATGCCCATGGCATTACACAAAGCTTGGTCACTTGCGTAACCGCTGGGACACCAAGTGTTAGTTATCCATCCGTTGCAAGAGTACCAGTAATACGATGCGCCGCCGGAATACGGATATTCACATGTGCTTTCTTGAACACAAGGCGTTCTATTATCGTAATAGGTCGAACTTGTAGAGCTGCAAATACTGTAAGACTTATTGCCATAGTAGTCGCAGTTGACTACCGCGGAAGCACTTATAACTCTTGGCGTAATAACCGCCGTAGCGCAGGTGCTGCCTGTCCAACCGCTGTCGCAAGAGCAAGAGCCGTAAGAACCCCAATAGTTAGGGCATCCGCCGACGCAGGTTCTGGTTCTTGTACCATTGTAGCTGCAACCGCTTCTATCCGTGCTGGTTGCGCCCGCAGTACATGTGCCTGCAATTACTGTTCCGCAAGCGGAACCGCAGTATCCGCTGTCGCAAGAGCAAGACCCGTAAGAACCCCAACTATAAGGACATGTTCCTGTATTGCAAGACGCATATCTTGTACCGTGGCTATTACAGCCTGATCTGTCGCTTGTAGACCCGCCGCTGCTGCAAGTGCTTGTTTGTGATACGCAGGCAGAGCCATTGCTGCAGTAGCCGCTGGCGCAGCTGGCGCAGGTTGAGCCTGTATATCCCGTATCGCAGGAGCAAGAGCCGTAAGAACCCCAATAGAGTAAGTTGGGGCAAGAGCCTGATGTGCATGTTGCATATCTTGTGCCATGACTGCTGCAACCGCTTCTGTCAGACGTCTGTTGGCCCGAATAAGAACATGCATAGCTGGAGGCGTAGCAGGCAGAACCGCTCTGACAATAGCCACCGCTACAAGACCAGGGGCAAGCATTGCTTGTGCCGCCGTTGCTTGTATAGTAAGCATAAGAAGGAGCGTTTGTGCATGAGGCACAATTTTCCCCACTTCTGTATTGACCAGTAGGTATGCCTACATATGAAGAACCGTTCCAACAATATCCGCTGTTACCGCTGTAAGAGCAGCTGTTAGAAGTACCGCCGCTACTTGTATAGTAAGAGTTGGCAGGCTTATTGCTACACGCAGCGCAGTTTTCGCCACTTCTGTAATACCCTGTCGGCGTTACAACATAAGAAGAACCGTTCCAACAATATCCGCTTGTACCGCTGTAAGAGCAGGCATTGGAATAGCCGCCATAACCGGTATAGTAGGTGTTGGCAGGTTTATTGGAACAACCCACACAAGTGCCGCCGCTGCTGTAATAGCCCGTAGGGTAGTAATAGCAGCTGCCGCTTATCAAACAATACCCGCCTGTAACGCTGTACGAGCAGCTATTGCTTGTGCCGCCGTTACTTGTATAAGAAGAGCAGGACGGTTTATTTGTACAAGCTGCGCAGTTTTCTCCGCTTCTGTAATAGCCAGTAGGTGTAGCAACATAAGAAGAACCGTTCCAACAGTACCCGCTGTTACCTGTATAAGAGCAAGAATTGCTTGTGCCGCCATTGCTTGTATAGTAAGAGTAGGAAGGCGCATTGGTACAGCTTGTGCATGTCTCGCCGTTTCTATATTGACCGACGGGCGTACCCACGCAGGAACTGCCGTTATAGCAGTAGCCTGAGTAGCAAGTCCATCCGCAAGCATTGCTTGTGCCGCCGTTACCCGTATAGCTTGAGTTGGAGGGGCCGTTTGTACAAGAGGCACAGTTTTCCCCATTTCTGTACTGGCCTGTAGGTATACCTACATAGGAAGAACCGTTGTAGCAATACCCGCTGCTACCGCTGTAAGAGCAAGAATTGCTTGTCCAGCCGTAACCCGTATAATATGTATTTGCAGGTTTATTGCTACAAGCCGTGCAGGTTTCACCGCTTCTGTAATAGCCTGTAGGCGCGTAGACATAAGAGCTGCCGTTCCAACAATATCCGCTGTTGCCGCTGTAAGGACAGCTGTTGGAAGTGCCGCCGTTACCCGTGTAGTAGGTATTGGCAGGGGCGTTGGAACAAGAAGCACAATTTTCACCGCTTCTGTATTGGCCCGTAGGTATGCTTACATAAGAAGAACCGTTCCAACAATATCCGCTGTTACCGCTGTAAGAGCAGCTGTTGCTTGTACCGCCGTTACCCGTGTAATAAGTATTGGAGGGCTTATTGGTACAAGCCGCGCAAGATTCTCCGCTTCTGTAGTACCCTGTGGGTATACCTACATAAGAAGAACCGTTCCAACAATACCCGCTGTTGCCTGTATAAGGACAGCTGTTTGCCGTGCCGCCATTACCTGTATAAGTTGTGTTGGCAGGGGCATTGGTACAAGAAGCGCAGTTTTCTCCGTTTCTGTACTGGCCCGTGGAAAGGCCTACATAAGAACTGCCGTTAAAGCAATATCCGCTGTTGCCTGTATAAGGACAGCTGTTGCTTGTGCCGCCGTTCCCTGTATAAGATGTATTGGTAGGTTTATTTGTACAAGCCGCGCAACTTTCTCCGCTTCTGTACTGACCTGTCGGTATGCTTACGTAAGAAGAACCGTTATAGCAATACCCGCTTGCGCCTGTATAAGAACAGCTGTTGCTTGTGCCGCCAGCACTTGTATATGTGGTGTTGGCAGGGCCGTTGGTACAGGCTGCACAGTTTTCCCCGTTTCTGTAATAACCCGTAGGAATACCGACGTAAGAAGAACCGTTCCAGCAATATCCGCTATTGCCTGTGTAGGAGCAGCTGTTGCTTGTGCCGCCCGCACCAGTATACGACGTGTTGGCAGGCTTATTGGTACAAGCCGTGCAGCTTTCGCCGCTTCTGTATTGGCCGACAGGTATTGATACATAAGAAGAACCATTGTAACAATATCCCGTGCTGCCGCTGTAAGAGCAGTTGCTGGTTGTAGTACCCGCACCCGTATAATAGGTGTTGGCGGGTTTATTATTACAACCTGTGCAGCTTTCGCCGCTTCTGTAATAACCGACTGCGATAGAAATACAGCTTGAGCCGTTATTGCAGTAGCCCGTATTGCAGCTGCAAGAACCCCATGCTCCCCACGCGTTAGGCGCGCCGTACAGACAAGTTGCCGTTTGAGTGCCGCTTGTCAGACAGGCTTGGGATTTGGTAGCGCCTTCGTTACAGTTAATATTTCTGGCTGTACAAGCGCTTCCGTTAAGATAGTAAGCCGCATCGCAAGTCCACGGGCAGCTGTTGCTTGTGCCGCCGTTACCTGAGTATGTAGAGTAGGAAGGCTTATTGGTACAAGCCGCACAGTTTTGTCCGTTTCTATACTGGCCTGTGGGTATTGCGACATAAGAAGAACCGTTATAGCAGTAGCCGCTGTTGCCGCTGTAGGCGCAGCTGTTACTTGTGCCGCCGTTACCTGTATAATAGGTATTTGCAGGCGCATTGGTACAAGCCGCACAGTTTTCCCCATTTCTAAATTGGCCCGTAGGTATTGATACATACGATGAACCGTTGAAACAGTATCCGCTGTTGCCCGTATAAGAGCAACTGTTGCTTGTGCCACCGTTACCCGTGTATGTGGTATTGGCGGGTTTATTTGTACAAGCTGTGCAGGTTTCCCCGTTTCTGTACTGGCCCGTAGGTATTGATACATAAGAGCTGCCGTTGTAGCAATATCCGCTGTTACCCGTATAAGAGCAACTGTTGGTTGTGCCACCGTTGCCCGTATAAGATGTATTGGCGGGAGCATTTGTACAAGCCGTGCAGTTTTCTCCGCTTCTGTACTGACCCGTGGGTATGCTTACGTAAGAAGAACCGTTATAGCAATATCCGCTTGCGCCCGTATAAGAGCAGCTATTGGTTGTGCCGCCGTTGCCCGTATATGTGGTGTTGGCGGGTTTATTGGTACAGGCGGTGCAGTTTTCCCCGCTTCTGTACTGGCCCGTAGGCGTGGCGACATAAGAAGTGCCGTTATAGCAATATCCG
>MTLE01004678.1_pt1 | contig 22636 bp, 13 predicted proteins | sample 1982461 | NCBI WGS metagenome assembly MTLE01 (sample SAMN05712605, study PRJNA340218) | biofilm metagenome | isolation source: sample SPL anode biofilm adapted to -200 mV | place: USA | collected 2012-02-03
TTCGTGGAAGCAAAAAGCCCAGGTGTTTAGCCTGGCCTTTTCGTTAAATTGCTTCAAATATCTGATAGCTTACTACTGTTCTGAACAAACCAACTTCGGAACTGTCGAAAGCTCCAATCGGGAATATGAGGTCCAAACTGTTGGAATAATATTCTCCCTTTTCATTTATCGAAACATCGGTAGAAAGTCCAACATAGATGTGGTGTTCTGGCTCATTTTTGACTGATTCCCATTTCTGCATTGCAAATCCATTTGCATCATCTAAAGTATTAAAATAATAGGTTCCTGCCCGGTATCCGTCTTTATGGGTGACCGTGTATTTTTTAAATGTTTCCACGGTATAATCTTTGAGAAAGCTCATAATCCGGCAAATATCATCAACGCGTTCCTGGTTCTGTTCAGATAGCCATAAAACCGTATCCACTTCGGATGGACTTATTTCCATCGATCCAATAATAGCGGTTATTTTTGATAAATTTTCTTCCACAATTTACTCCTTCAAATCGTTCTAACACGCTGCATCCTACCCTGTTGAGGTAATTAAAGCACTTTTCAAACAGATAATCAATCTTTTAATAATATTTACTGTTGAATTTTATTCATCAATGGGCGTATAATCGATGTCATAAGGATAAAAAGAGAAGGAGGACGAATTTATGAGGAAGAGTATTCAAAGATTGACGGTTCTATTGTTGTCGCTGCTGTTGGTCATAGGGATGATCCCGGCCAGCGTTATGGCTGCTGCAGAACCTACTGTAAGCTACTGCACTCATGTTCAGAATGAGGGGTGGCAAGATTGGGTCGGCAGCGGCAAGATGAGCGGTACAGAGGGTAAATCTTACCGATTAGAGGGCATCAAGATTAACCTGGACGCGCAAGGTTACGATCTCGGCATTGAGTATCAAACACATGTCCAGAACATCGGGTGGGAAGCGGATGCCGAAAAGGGATGGTCTACTTCTAACGGCTTTTCCGGTACGGAAGGTTTGGGATATAGACTCGAAGCTATCCAGATCAAATTGACCGGTTCGGATGCGGATAAGTTCAATATTTTTTATCGGGTTCATGCACAAAATATTGGCTGGATGGGCTGGGCAAAGGATGGGGAGCCTGCCGGAACTGCTGGGTACGGATATCGTCTTGAAGGAATAAAAATTATGGTTGCTCCGGTCGGAGTCGACCCGCCTCTAAACTCTGGTGCCCCGTTCAAAGATGCTTCGGTTTCATATTATAAAGACGCCTATAAAAAAGTCGTTTATCAGTTGTTTGTTCAGAACGGGAAAACCTATGGGTATTCACAATATGCATGCCCTTACAGTTTATTTGATATAGACAGTAACGGAATACCTGAATTGTTCGTTAAAAAAGGGATTAGTGAAGCGAACTACGAATATGCTATTTATACATTTGAGAACGACCAGGCCAAATTTATAGGGACGACAAACGGCGGCCATGCATCACTATTCGGGAAGACAAATGGAACCAGCGGCGAATTGCTTTTGCGAATGGCCCATATGGGATATCAGCAAATTAGCGAAATTGGATATGTAAATGGGGAGATCACAACAAACATGATCTCAAGCGAAGAGCTTCCGGCCGGAGTTGATTACTTTAAAACTAATTATCCAGTCCCATGGGCCTATGCTCGGGATATGTCTTTGCTTAACTGATTTATTGGCGAAAACGAGTAGTATAAGTAATTTTATAACGAAAATACATCAGTTAACCACAAGTTTTCGATAAATCACCCATATTTCCGTTTTAATCAGTTTTATCTTTCACAGGTAATAAGTGACCTGATAAAACAAGATATAAAGTCATTTTCATTGGGCAGCTAGTGGTTTTATGGTATAATTCGATTAATCGTTCCAACCGGGCCGCTGATCCAAGCATAAATGAGGTTGGCCATCGAAAAACAATAGCATTCTGCAATTTACTTTCCGTTTTGCGGGACCGTATTAATGATACGGTCCTATTTTTGCGCAAAAGAAAAAGGCCCGGGAAATCCCAAACCTTAATTATTAACACACGTTCCAATATTAACATTCACATTTGAATTATTTAGTATATAATAGTAGAGTGAAATTTAAAACAGCTAATTAGGAGAAATTAAAATAGATATGAGCAAGAAAACAAGCAGTCGCAGACCTAAGATTATCAAAAGCTTTCTTATAAAAACCTTCGGATGTCAGATGAATGAAAATGACTCCGAAAAAATTTCGGGAATGTTAAAAGCCCTGGGCTACGTCGAAGAAATGGATGTCAATAAAGCCGGTCTGGTCATTCTTAACACCTGCTCGGTTCGGGAAAACGCCGACGAGCGGGTCTTTGGCAATATTGGCGCCTATAAAACCGTCAAGAAAAATAATCCTGATTTAATTCTGGCTGTCTGCGGCTGTATGATGCAGCAGCCCGAAATCGTCAATCAGATTGTCACCAAATATCCCCAGGTTGATCTGGTTTTTGGCACCCATAATTTTCATCAGTTACCGCAGATGCTTAACAACTACATGGTCAATGGCAAGCGGCTGGTGGAGGTCTGGGAAGATTCCGATACGATCATTGAAGATCTGCCGGTGGACCGCAAATATCCCTTTAAGGGCTTTGTGACAATTATGAATGGCTGCAACAATTTCTGCACCTACTGCATTGTGCCCTATACCCGGGGCCGGGAAGTCAGCCGCCAGCCTGAGCGGATTTTTTCTGAGGTAGCCGCCTTGGTCGCCAATGGTTGTGTTGAAGTGACGCTGCTGGGGCAAAACGTCAATTCCTATGGCAATGATCTGGGGGATGAGGTTAACTTTGCCAGCCTATTACGACAACTCAATACCATTGAGAACCTTAAGCGGATTCGGTTTATGACCTCCCATCCCAAAGATCTCACTGATGCGGTGATTGATGCCATTGCCGAGTGCGACAGGGTTTGCAATTATATCCATCTGCCGATCCAATCCGGTAGCACCCGGGTATTAAAAGCGATGAACCGCAAATACACCCAGGATGATATTCTCAATCGGGTTGCGGCGATCCGCAAAAAAATTCCCGGGGTGGCCATCACCACCGATCTGATTGTCGGCTTTCCCGGCGAAACGGAAGAAGATTTTTTAGAAACCCTCAAAGTGATTGAGCTGTGTCAGTTTGACTCAGCCTTTACCTTTTTATATTCGATTCGAACAGGTACTCCGGCAGCGACCATGGCTGATCAGATCCCCGATTCGGTCAAGCATGAGCGGATCAACCGCTGCCTGGAAGTGCTGCATCAGATCAGCCACGACATCAATCAGACCTATCAGGATCAGGTGGTGGAAGTGCTGGTCGAAGAAACCAGTCGCAACAACCCCGAACGGCTGACGGGTCGAACACGAACCGGAAAGGTGGTCAATTTTCCCGGTGACCCCGGTGAAATTGGCAAACAGCTGATGGTTAAGATCACCCAAGCCAAAACCTTTAGTCTCGATGGTGAAAAAATTCCACAGGAGGACACCGATGGCTCAGCTCACTCCAATGATGACCCAATACCTGCAAATTCATGAGGAGGTACCGGATGCCCTGCTTTTCTTTCGTCTCGGGGACTTCTATGAAATGTTTTTCGATGACGCCCTGACTGCTTCCCGGGAACTGGAGATTGCCCTGACTGGGCGGGATTGCGGCCTGGAAGAACGGGCCCCGATGTGCGGGGTGCCCCATCATGCGGCCCAGAATTATATTACCCGGCTGGTTGAAAAAGGTTATAAGGTGGCCATCTGCGAACAGGTCGAAGACCCCAAAGACGCCAAGGGGATTGTCCGCAGGGAAATTATCCGGGTGATTTCGCCGGGTACCATCTCGGAAGGAAAATTGCTGGAATCCAAGAAAAATAATTATCTGATGGCGCTGTTTCTGGAAAGCAACAGCCTCGGGATGGCCAGTCTGGATGTCTCAACCGGAGATTTTTATGTGACCCAGATCGAGGCCAGAAATCGGGATCAGTGGCTGTCCCAATTATCCGATGAAATCGGGCGGTTATTACCGGCTGAGGTGATTCTCAATGGGGCACTGTTTAAAGACAGTCAGGCGCTGGCCCTGATCGAAAACCGCTTTGGAATACTGGCCAGTCTTCATCCGGAAAAATATTTTTCAGTTAAGAGTGGCAGCAAGCGGATCACCGATCAGTTTCAGGTCTTTGCCCTGGGAGCGCTCGATCTGGAGCGCCGGGATCATGCCATTGCCGCTGCCGGGGCATTGCTGCTTTATCTCGACGAAACCCAGAAACGGGCCCTGACCCATATTAAAACGATCCGCTATTATAACAGCCGGGATTACATGGTGCTGGATTTATCGACCCGGCGCAATCTGGAGTTGACCCAGACCCTTAGAACCCTGGAAAAAAAAGGCAGTCTGCTGGGGGTGCTGGATAAAACCGTCACCGCCATGGGTGGACGCACCCTGCGTCGCTGGGTCGAGGCGCCGCTTTTAAATCGTGATGCAATTCTTGAGCGTCAGGGTGGGGTGGCAGCTTTTTTTAATCACGCCGCCGATCTGCCATCGTTTAAAACGATCATGACCAGGGTCTATGATCTGGAGCGGCTCTGTGGCAAACTGGCCTTTGGCACTGTCAATCCCCGGGATCTGCTGGCCCTCAAACAATCCCTCGGGGCGCTGCCATTAATTCGGGATTTTGTGCTGCAGCTGGATGCAGAACCACTCGCAGCACTGTTTGATCCCGAGGAGCTGCTTACGGATATCTGGGAACAGATTGAACAGGCGATCGATGATCTGGCCCCACTGGTACTAAAAGACGGTCATGTGATTAAAAGGGGCTTTCATCCCGAAATCGATGCGTTTCGGGAAGCCGCCGAGAAAGGTCAGGACTGGATTCGGGATTTGGAGTGCCGGGAGCGGGAACGCACCAGGATAAAAAACCTGAAGGTCAAATATAACCGGGTTTTTGGGTATTTTATTGAGGTGACCAAAAGCAATTTTGACCAGGTGCCGGAGGACTATATCCGTAAACAAACCCTAGCCAATGCCGAGCGCTATTTTACGCCGGAGCTCAAAGAAATGGAGAGTCGGATTCTCGGGGCCCAGGAAGGGTTGCTGCGCTGTGAAACCCAGGTCTTTCAGGAAATCCGTGACGGTCTGCTTAAAGAAATCCCCCGGATTCAGCAAAAAGCCCGGGAAGTGGCGGAACTTGATGCCATCTATGCGTTGGCGGCAGTGGCGCTTCAAAACCGTTTTGTCTGCCCGGAGATTCGGGAAGACAGCACGCTACTGATCAAAAACGGTCGCCATCCGGTGGTGGAGGATATGATTGGAACCAACCATTTTATTGGTAACGATTGTCTGCTCAATCAGGATGATCAGCGGATGTTGATTATTACCGGACCCAATATGGCCGGGAAGTCGACCTTTATCCGCCAGGTGGCAATTATCACCCTGATGGCTCAGATTGGTTCCTTTGTTCCGGCCGATGCGGCCAGCATCGGAGTCGTCGACCGGATTTTTACCCGGGTCGGAGCCAGCGACGATTTGGCCAGTGGCCAGAGTACCTTTATGGTGGAAATGACCGAGGTGGCCAATATCTTAAAAAATGCCAGCGCCCGCAGTCTGGTGATTCTCGATGAAATTGGTCGAGGCACTTCCACCTTTGACGGTATCAGTATTGCCTGGGCGGTGGTGGAATACCTCCACAATCCCGACAGTATCGGGGCTAAAACCCTGTTTGCCACCCATTATCACGAGCTGACTGAGCTGGAGACCCTAAAACCGGGGATTAAGAATTTTTCTATCCGGCTTAAAGATACCCCCGATGGGGTGATCTTTTTACGAAAAATCATTCCCGGTCCAGCAGACCAGAGTTACGGCATTGAAGTCGCCAAGCTAGCCGGTTTTCCAGCCGGAGTAACACGGCGGGCTCAGGAAATTCTGGGCCATCTGGAATCGGGCGAAGACACCTATCGTCAGGAGCTGCTGGTGGCGGAACCCACGGCTTTATACGGTAACAGAGGCAACCAGCTGAATTTCTTTGATGTTGCTCAGACGATGACCGAAGCAGAAGCGGCAGTACTAAAAGCCATCCGGGAAATGCAAATTGAAGAAATGAGTCCCCTGGAAGTGATGATTGTGATCGACCAATTACGAAAAAAACTATAGTGATCGGAGTAAAGATGAAAACCAAAGAATTAAAACGCATTGTTAAGCGTTTGATGAATGATAAAAAATATCGACATATGACTTTCGATCAATTATCGGATTTTATCGGTTTGTCCAAAAAGAAGGATCGCCAGATGCTGTCCCATGTGTTAAAAGAACTGGAAGTAAAATGCAAGGTTGAGAAAGACGATAACGGCACTTACAAAAAGGGTAATGGTGCTCCTAAAATTGTCGGTGTCCTGCGGGGCAATCAACGGGGCTTTGGTTTTGTTATTCCGGATTACTCGATTTTCTCAGAGGATGTTTTTATTCCCGATAAGGCCCTCCACGGCGCCCTGGACATGGATACCGTCTGGGTGCGCTTAACCTCCAAGCCTGGTGACAAACGACCGGAAGGAGAAGTGGTCGAAATCATTGCCCGGGGTCATCAGAAAATCATCGGCCGCTATCAGAAAGGCAAAGGCTTTGGTTTTGTGGTGCCGGATAATGATCGCCTCTGTAAGGACATTTTTATCCCCGAACGACGGGGTCGAAAAGCTGTAACCGGCGACAAGGTGGTGACTCAGATCGTCTCCTGGTCGGAGACCGGTAAAAACCCCGAAGGCGAGATTATAGAAATTCTCGGTAATGAAAACGAACCCGGGATTGATATTCTCTCGGTCATTAAAGAATATGATATCCCGATGGATTTCTCCCCAGATGTGGAACGGGAAACCAACCAGTTAAGCGACCGGATATCCGGGAGTGAACTGGAAAAACGGCGGGATCTGCGGCAGCAGCAGATTTTTACCATCGATGGCGATGATGCCAAGGACTTTGATGATGCCGTTTCGCTAACCCAAACAAAAAACGGTAATTTTTTGCTGGGGGTGCACATTGCTGATGTCAGCCACTATGTCCGGCCGGGCAGTGCCATTGATGAGTCCTCACTGGAACGGGGCACCAGCGTCTATGTAGTCGATCGGGTGGTGCCGATGTTGCCGTTTAAGCTTTCCAATGATGTCTGCAGTCTGGTGCCCAACAAGGACCGACTGACTTTCAGTTGTGAAATGGAAATAAGTAAAGATGGCCAGGTGGTGAACTACGAAATTTTTAAATCAGTGATCTGTTCCAAGGCCCGGATGACCTATAAAAAGGTCAACGCTTTGCTGGAAGACCGACTGGATGAAGCAGCTGAGTTAAAACCCTTTCGCAGTGAGCTGGTGTTAATGGAGGAACTGCATGAAATTCTGCGGGTCAAGCGCCGCTTAAACCGGGGAGCGATTAATTTTGATTTCCCTGAAGCCAAGATTTTACTCGATAAGCAGGGGTTTCCGGAAGAAGTCATCATTGATGAGCGGCTGATTTCCCACCGGATTATTGAAGAATTTATGCTGGTCTGTAATGAAACCATCGCCGAGCACGTCTCAAAACTGGAGGCACCGTTTATTTTTAGAAACCATCCTGAACCTCATCCTGAAAAGCTGGCCGCCTTTCGCACCTTTATCAATCGCTACGGCTTTAAGCTGGGGAAAAACGACGATCAGGTGCCTTCCGGTCATGATTTTCAGCAGCTGGTCGCAGATATTGCCGGTAAAAATGAAGAGCGGGTGATTACCCTGCTGATGCTGAGGACCATGCAACAGGCCGTTTATGAAGGCCATAATCTGGGCCACTATGCGCTCGGGGCCAGCTTTTACACCCACTTTACCTCACCGATTCGGCGCTACCCGGATCTTTTTGTCCACCGCTATCTGGCCAAGGCGATGACTGGAAAAATCAATAAAAAATCACTGTATTATCTGGAGAAAAATATTGACGCAGTGGCCAGCCATGCCTCTGAAACCGAGCGCCGGGCGGAGAACATCGAACGGGAAATCACCAAACTCAAGATGACTGAGTACATGACCCGCCATCTTGGTGATGAATTTATCGGTCGGATCAGTGGCGTCACCTCCTTTGGCTTCTTTGTCGAACTGGAAAATACCATCGAGGGTCTGGTGCGGCTGGCGGATTTAAAGGATGATTATTATAACTATGACCCGGATCTGCATCAGCATATTGGGGAACATCGGGGAAAGATATTTAGATTAGGCCAGGAAATCAAAATAAAAGTGGCAAAAGCTGATGTGAGTTCCAAACAAATTGATTTTGTACCTATGGATTAATTAAGGATTCCGTGTTATAATGTGGTGCTAGAGAAGAAACAGAGGAGTTGCGTATGGGTGAAACTATTAAAATTGTGGCCAAAAATAGAAAAGCACGTCATGATTTTACCATCGATGATACCTATGAGGTAGGTCTGGTTTTATCGGGGACGGAAGTGAAATCGATCCGGGCCGGAAAAGTCAGCCTGAAGGAAAGTTTTGCCGATATCCACAACGGCGAGGTTTTCGTTTATCAGATGCATATTGATCCTTATGAGCAGGGGAATATTTACAATAAAGACCCGCTGCGCATCCGTAAGCTGTTACTGCACAAACAACAGATCCGTAAACTGATCGGGTTGAAACAGCGGGAAGGCTATACTCTGGTACCACTGAGCCTGTACTTTAAGGATGGCCGGGTAAAAATGGAACTGGCCCTGGCTAAAGGTAAGAAGCTTTATGACAAGCGTCACGCCATTGCCGAGCGGGATTCTGACCGGCGGATTCAAAAAAGTATGCGGCATAATGGCTAGTTATTATTTGGGGGTGTACTGGTTTCGACGGGGGTTTTGAAGCTTGAGTAGCGAGTCGATGTTGCTAATCATCGTTAAAAATAGCGCCTAAATATAAACGCAAAAACAGAAAAAAGTTACGGGTTAGCTTTAGCAGCGTAATACGCTCTAAAGTTTAATACTAAGACTTCGCAGCATAATTAATGCTGCACGCCTCCCATCTCAACCTGTGGTTTTGGGTTCCGGCGTTCATTGAAGCAGGGAACCGTTTCTGGTAGTGTCTCGCACCATTAACGATCAAGAGGCTGGTTCTTCTTTTTCTATGTCATTGGAGAAAGAGGGGAATGAGAAAATAAACAATGACTGCACTCGGAGAAGCTCCTGTGAATGGACTTTCGGACAGGGGTTCGACTCCCCTCACCTCCACCAAAAATGAAACAAAAGAAACATATTGAATGGCTGATTAGTGATAATCGGCTATTTTTTTTATTCAATTACGATGAAGTGTAAATTAGATTGATAATACTGAAAAATAATAGCGTTTTTAGACGGGAGTAAGGTACGGATATATTCGAATGTGTTTGACAACAGCGGTACCTGTGGCCACGCATTTAGAATTAAAATATCGAATCGACTTCAGGAAAAGGGGATGAGATATTATGGCAGCATTCAACATCGAACCGGCTAACGCAGAGAAATAAACACTGAAAACTGCTGCAATGGAACACGGATATTTGTTGAGGATGCACATCAACTGTTCATCAATGCCTGGAACCACTTGGTGGACCATCCGAAAGAAACAATCAAGCCAAGCGAGGATGCTTTGAAAGATTATCGGGCAGGTGAGCTGAAGCGTCTGATATCGAGGTATGATAAGATTGATAAAATCACCCCGGAAATGGTCAAAAAGACATTGGATCACATCTGCATGGAACAATCATGGTGATTATGAGTAAATAGGAATAAAAAACAGAGAATTTTGTATTAACATTGAACCAATAAATCGGTTTGCTGTTATTTATTTGCAAAATATTTTTGATGCCTTGAAATCGAATGTATAAAAGCGTAGAATGAAGTAAAATTAATAAATACTATATGTTATGTAATAAAAAATTCAAAATTATAAAAGCATGTAAAAAAAGAGAAAAGGTGAACAGCATGGCCAGTGAATTACAACCACTCTCATTATTATTTCAAAATAAACTATTTAGAATACCGGATTATCAGCGAGGTTATGCTTGGAAGAAATCTCAACTTGAAGATTTTTGGGACGATTTAATTAATCTCCAACCGCAAAGGTATCATTATACTGGTTTGCTTTCACTTAAGGCACTTGATAGGAAAGAAACCGAATCCTGGGGTGATGATCTTTGGATGGTAGCTAAAGGGTTTAAGGCATATCATATCGTAGATGGGCAACAGAGATTGACTACTTTTGTTATTTTTATAAATGAAATTGTTTCTTTTACTAGAGAATTAAATGAATACAAAGGAAAATCAGATGAAGAAATATTTCTTGGGTATGAGTCTTTAAAAGAAGTAATATCAAAATATCTGTGCCAGAGAAGACCACCACATAATCAAATAAGTACATATTTATTTGGATATGAAGTTGATAATCCGAGTGCGGATTATCTTCGCTACAAGATTTTCAATGAGACTTTTACTAAAACTGTAAGTGAAACTTATTACACAAAAAATTTAATGTATGCCAAGTCATTTTTTAGAGAGAATTTGACAGCTCTTTATGCAAACGAAGGAATGGAAGGAATTAATACTTTATATCAGAAGTTAACTCTTCAGCTTATGTTTAATATTCATGAAATTGATGATGATTATGATGTATATGTAGCGTTTGAAACTATGAATAATCGAGGGAAAAAACTTACAAACTTGGAGTTGTTGAAAAATCGATTAATCTATCTAACTACACTGTATTCAGATAAAAAGCTTGACGAATTAGATAAATCCCATTTGCGAAAAGAGATTAATGATGCGTGGAAAGAAGTTTATTTCCAGCTTGGAAGAAATAAAAACACACCTTTGTCTGATGATGAATTTCTAAGAGCTCACTGGATAATATATTTTTCTTACTCTCGAAGAAAAGGTGATGACTATATTAAGTTTCTATTAAATAAATTTTCTGCAAAAAATATTTTTGAGAAAAAAACAATCAATTTGGATAGTCTTGAAACGCAAGAGATAATTGTTGATGATTTAGAAGTTGACGAAGATATTGATGAAATAGCCGACGTCGAACCGGAAATTGTTGAAGTATCAAAACTTGAACCAAATGAGATCGCAGATTATGTTAACAGTCTTAAAGATATGGCGAAATATTGGTATGACTCCTTCTTCCCTACGCAGAGTGACAATCTTAATACCGATGAGAAAATCTTGATTGATAGGTTGAACAGAATTGGAATAGGACATTTTAGGCCACTGGTCACTGTTCTCATCAGTCGACGAGATATATTACCTGATGAAAGAATGCAGATGTTTAAAGCTATAGAGAGATTTATTTTTATTTGTTTCAGAGTCGGATCTTTCAACGCATCTTATCGCAGCAGCGAATACTATCGTGCGGCGCGAAGTATTTACCGGAAAGAATTGTTGGTCTCTGACTTACTAATGTATATTGATAATACAACAGACGAAAATATTGAATATGCAGTTCCAAACTTTGTAACTAAGATTGAAAAGCATTTTTCGAATGGCGGGGGGGTTTATTATTGGAATTCTATCAAATACTTTATGTACGAATATGAGTACAGCTTGGCAAAAAAAAATAACATTGATAAAGTAAATTGGGAAATGTTTACAAAAGTAGAGAAAGATAAAGTATCAATTGAACATATTTTACCGCAGACGCCTACAAAATACTATTGGCAAAATCAGTTCAGGGCATTTAGTAAGGAAGAAATTAAGCTCCTTTCTGCAGCGTTAGGCAATCTACTTCCATTATCGCAGAGTGTAAATTCAAGCCTTCAAAATGATAGCTTTTATGACAAAAAATCATCGAATTCAAGTGAGAGAAGAGGTTATGAAAATGGATCACATTCCGAAATCGAGGCTTCAAAAGAAATTGATTGGTCAGCCCCTATCATTTATAAGCGAAGTGAAAGATTATTGAGATTCATGGAAAATAGATGGCAATTCAGTTTTACTAAAGAGCAAATTGAAAAATTGGTTTATGTTACATTTGCTATTGATGGTAGGGAGATACCAGCTGAATTACCAAAGGAAAAAATAATAGAAGGAAGAGAAACATTAGTTGAAACGGTTACTGGAGGTACGGGACTCGAAAATGAAAGAATGAAGTTCTGGACAAATTTTGTGAACTATTGCAATCAGAATGGATATGGTGAAACAATAGCTTCGAGAAAACCTTCATCTGATGGATGGTATACAATTTCTGTCGGAACAACAGATTTACATCTAGAATTTGCAGTTACACATAGTAAGTATTTGTCTATTTTAATTTACGCTGAAAACACAGAAGTATTTCTAAGATTGGAAAGCAAGAAAGAAGAAATAGAAAGTGCTTTTGGTGATAAATTTGACTGGTATTCCAGTAGAGAAAAGAGTAATGCAAAAAGAATTGTATTAAAGCGAGAATGTGAATTATTCAATCCAAATAAACAGAGCGAGTTATTTGAATGGATGGTTTTTAAATTCGATGAATTGTATAATGCACTCGCCATAGTGGGAGAAATTTATAAAAGAAATTCATCATCAGAAAAATAAAAGTATATTTTTGAATTTTTCAAGTTTAAATCATATTATCAAACCCATACCTGGTATTACAATTTAACTATAGCAGAACAAAATTAATAGAGGTGATTTTTAAAAATTGTGTGAGCAGATTAAGGATTTTGATTCTTCCCAATTAATATCTTTTCTTTACATACTTCATGACTCGAATTTTATTTCGAGCATTTGTTTTCTGGTGATAAATTAGAAAACATGAAATCGCATATTCTTGCGGCATTGAATGTTACTGATTTTGTGCAGCAAAAGGTTATATATAATTAAGAGTTTCTAGATTAAGTACAATTTTTCAATATTTTGCCACTTCTTTCAAAGTAATTAAACAAAGGTTTTAGTTCGCGAAAATTACAAGGTCTATTATAGAATACTATAGGAGGTGCATTTTTATGGCAATAGTACAAGAAGTATTTGATATTCCTGAAGATATCATGACGAAGATTCTTACAGGAGAGTACAAAAGAATAGGTGGCGTGGTAAGACAAGCTATGGGTCCTGAAAAAGGACAAATTATAAAACATCTGAAATCAATCGATTTAAAACCATCAGAACAGACACAGGGTGTTAGTGCGAAAATTTTAGAATTTGCAAAAGATAATAAGAAGGCACTGATTATAGTAGGGGTTACAGTAGGTGTCGTTGCAGCGGGAGCAGGCGTTTATCATAAGGTGAGCAAAAGAGAACCCGAAACAGTTGCAAAATTCAGAACAGTTTTAAACGAATACATCGGTGCTATCCGTACCGCAAATTTGGATCTAGATATAATCGACAATCTTATGAATTCAATAGAAGAATTGAAGCTTCATAAGAAGTATGAGAAATTTAATATTAAGCTATCCACGGAAGAATTAGATTTACTGGTTAATAGGATTTATGATTACACGATGAAATTTGCAAAAGACAATTTGATTGAACTTACTGATGAAGAGCAAGACACATCAGACAGTACAATTATCAATCTTCAGAATTATCTCAGTACACAGAAGAGAATATTTGAAACAGCATCATAACAAAAAGACTCTCCATTGTTGAATGAATTTTATTAAGTCCTGAATTCTAATATACGATTAGAATTCAGGACTTAAGGAAGAAGTATTCAGCAACAGTTGAAATATAACTACGGGCGAGAGCTTAATAATAAACGGTCTTTATGATATTAAGGATAGTTGGGACATATGATGGGAATCAAATAGTAGTATGTTAATCTTAAAATTTATCGAGTCAAATACTATTTAGAAAATGAGAGGACTAAAATTATGAGATGTGCTAATTGTGGAAATGAAGATCCTAATACTTTATTTGATGAGGACGATAAATTTTATTGCAAAAAAAGCTGTCATAGAACCCAAACTGCCACAGGGCAAGACGATTTAATTACTTGCCCGTATTGCGGAAGATTGAGAGATGAAAAGCATTTAAATGCATGTGGTGTGGCAATTCAATTAATCAGAATAATCCACCCTCAAGAGAAGAGTATGAAGAGCTTGATCAAATAATAAATGAATTTGAAGATAACTTAGATGATTCGGATCATAGATATGTAAGATTAAAGAATAAGAAAAAAGTTTAATTAATTATAATATAGATTGTTCTACTATAACTGTAACAGGATTATAACTTCAGGAGAGCCTTTAATTAAACGCATTTAAATCAAGTATAGAAACATAGTTTGCTGATACAATGAAATTGTAACACTAGGGGGGCCGACGATTTCTTGGAGTATGTTATATTAAACTTAATCTATGGCGATATTTATTTATATCAATTGTCACCATGAACCGGTACGGATCACCTCCACCATTGATGAAATAAATACAACATAAAAAATGACTGGTTAGTGATAATCAGTCATTTTTTTTATTCAATTACGATAATATTGAAAATATATAGATTAAATTAAAAAATAATAATTATTTGTGGGCGGGAGTTCGATGCGGTATTCACTAAAAAATAAGATGCTGATTAGAAAATATAGAATGGTTACCTTGTAATTAAAAATTTAAGTACGAATAGTTTTTATAGAAGAAACACAACTTGTGCGGTATAATAGTATACAAGTATTTTTATAAAATCAATTTATGAGGTGAAAATAAGCAAATGGATTATATTCCGCCGTATACGATAACCGATAAAACTGTTAATTTTGTTTCAAAGATAACGGAAATAATTACGCATATTACAATTGCTGACAATATGGACAGCAATCCAAGACTGAGAAGAGATAATCGAATTCGAACCATTCACGCTTCTTTAGCAATTGAAAACAACTCTTTATCTTTGGATCAGGTAACAGATATTATTAATGGTCGAAGGATTCTTGGTGCACCTGATGAAATATGCGAAGTAAAAAATGCCTTTGAAGCATATAATAAGCTTTTGGAATTGAATCCATTTTCGATTAATGATTTGCTACGGGCTCATAAAATATTAATGAACGATTTGTCAAAGGAATCTGGTATCTTTAGAAGCGGTGGTGTCGGTATATTTGCCGGAGACCATCTGGTTCATATGGCTCCACCAGCTAATCAGGTTCCACACTTGATAAAAGATCTGTTCAACTGGGCAAAAGTAGCAGATGCACATCCATTAATCAAGTCTTGTGTTTTTCATTATGAATTTGAATTTATTCATCCGTTTGCAGATGGGAACGGACGAATGGGAAGAATGTGGCAAACCTTATTGCTCTACAAATGGAGACCATTATTTGGATGGTTGCCAATTGAAACGCTTATTAGGGAGCGTCAGGATGAATATTACAAAGTACTTGGAGAATGTGATCATCGAGCAGATTCAGGTCAGTTTGTTGAATTCTTATTAGAAGTAATTTATGATGCGCTACAAGATGTCTCAAACACCGGACAAGTTACCGATCAAGTAACCGAACAAGTTGAGAGATTATTAAAGGTGATCGGTGATAATGCCTATTCGACAAAAGAATTGATGGAATTGTTAGGTTTAAAGCATCGGCAAACTTTTAGAGATAATTATTTATTACCGGCAATGGAAAAAGGGATGATTGAAATGACAATTCCGAATAAACCAAATAGTAGCAAACAGAAATATAGAAAAAATGATAAAAATATCCTCTATTAGAATGAAATTTACGTGTTGTGGAATAAAAATTTAACTATGTGTATGAATTATGATAGATGTTTTTAGCTTTAAAGTATTATAGTTTATTTTATTAGTATATAAAGGAATAGTCATCAACTCTTAGAAAAGGAGAACTGATAACAGTGAAATTATTGGTAATTGCTGATTTACATTTCAAAGAGAGTAATGATTGGATTTTGATAGATCGTATTACTAACAACGTCATAAAAAAGGTGAAAAATCTAATCGATGAGCATGAAGAGGTACTTGTAATAGTACTGGGGGATATTATCGATCGTGGAAGAAATGGCAAATTAGATGAGAAATACTTAGAAGCGGATAGATTTTTTGAAAAATATAAAGAAGCGTTTGAAAATATAAGCTTTTTATTTATTCCTGGAAATCATGAGCTTTCATCAGAACCCGATAAGTTATTAGAATTTAATAAATTTACACAGAAATATAGTCTTGAAAGTGATCTTCAATTTACAGCTGATAATTCTGTTTATTCATTAAATAAAGAGGGTGTTAATTTAATTTTAGTTGATTCTACTTTAAGTAGAGATGATCAAGCAAACGGAAATATTAATATTGATGAAATAAAGAAAAAATTTAACAAAACAAATAATTTGATTTTTTTGCACCATCCTCCTTGTGCGATAGAAGGTGCGGATAGAAGTGTTGATCAATCACAAGAATTAATAGAAACTCGATCAAATTTTATATTTTATGGTCATCAACATGGGGGAGTTAGAAAATCAGACTTTTTGGAGAGTGATACAGATATTCATTCAGTAGGTGCACTTTTATTATCAGATAGTTGGTGCAAAAATGAATTTTTATTATTGGATATTTCTGAAGGGAAGTTACATTATGCGATCAGGAATACTTTAATTGGTGAATATTTTAGAATGAAAATTTTGTTTCCCCAAAAAAAAGAAATAAAATCACACAAAGAACGATTAGAACCACTACCAAAAATTAATTCAGAAATTATTCGCAAACTGAAATCTGTGTCTTGTGAAAATGTTGGTTTCAAGATTCAAAATGAGATTAACACTTTAGTAAGAAAGTACAATAATTTATTAATAACGGGTGAAGCTGGAGTTGGAAAATCATTTGAATTAGCTAGAATTTGCGATGTTTTTGAAAACGATGAGGACTATTTCCCAATTTGGGTAGAAGCTAGGAATACAAATTATGAAAATCTTAAAAGATATATCAGTTATATTGAAAATAATACAATTGACTGTAAAATTCCAGTACTTATTCTTGATGGTTTAGATGAATATAGCAATTATAACACTAATGTAGTTAATGATCTAAGGGCAGCTATTAGTGGAAATAAAATTGTAAAAGTTATTGTTTCTGTCAGGAAAAGTTCAAAAATAAGAATTGATGGATTTGAAGAATATGAAATCGTTCCTTTAGATATAGAAGATCTAAAAGCGATTGCAAAAAATCATAATATTGATAATGTTGAAATTTTTGTTGAAAATTTAAAAAATGCTGATTGTCTTGATTTAGCAAAAATTCCATTTTATTTACTAGATATTATACAAATCTATTGCAAAGATGGGCAGGTTCCAAAACGCGAAAAATTATTAGATGCGATAATTAATTCTAGATTTAAAAGTGAAGACGAAAAATTTAGTGGTTCTACTAGAAAAAGCCTTTTAGAATATGAGTTTGAAATAAAAGAATGGTTAAAAGAATTGAGTTTTATGATGCAGTCTTGCCAGTTAACGCAAATGGACAATATACTATATACTCAGAATTTTAACGAAGACCAAAGAGAAATATTTATTAGGACAGGGTTACTTAAACGTAGGAACAGAGATGGAGAGTCTAAATGGGAATTTGTCCATAATATTTTTCGTGAGTATTTTGCTGCAAAGTATATTTGTGAAATAAAATTCGATGAATTACTGAAAATAATTACATATGATTGTAAAAAGGAAAAATTAAGGCCATCATGGATAAATACAGTTTCATTTGTGCTTTCGATAAGAACAGAAGATGACTTGAAAACATGGTTAATTGAGAATGCAAAAGACACTATAGCTGAATTTGAATCTGATAAATTAAACGAAGATAATCGTAATGAAGTTTTTTTATCTATAATGGAAGATGTTAGAAAAACAGATATTCCAATTTATGCATCTGTACATGATTTGGGAAAACTATCACGTTATTTTCAAAGTAGGAAAACAATTGATTTTCTTATTAACATTTTAAAAAACAAATCAAGTAGTGATATAAGTATATGGAGCAGTTTAAAAATCTTGAGCTATTGTACAAATTTTTATGGGAAAAAGACTGTATTAACCAATATATTGTTAGAGTATATTAACAAGGAAAATTCAGAAAATTCAGTTAGATTTGCAATTGAAACATTAATTAACGTTTTCTACGACGATCCATCAGAAGTACTAAAAATTATTTTTTCTAAAATTGAAATAGATGAAAGAGCCTCAGTTATTAGCATTATCTGTGAACTTATTTTTATTGCAAATGCAGCAGATCAGTATACAAATTATATATCAGGAATTCTAAAAAACATTGCAAAATATAGAGATAGTTTAGATGTTATGTATAGAGTTGAGCAATGTGTGAAAATAATTAATGAATCTCAAAATATCATAGGAGTATTAAAAACTTTATTAATTAAACAAAATCCACGAGACTATTATAATTCAGACAAACTATTTGAAAAGCTTATTGATAATTTAGGAACACAAGTGCTGGAAAAAAGGATATTTGATGAAATTGTACAAATATATTTTATTGCTTCAGAAATATTTGAAACTAGAAAAATTGGAATTTTAAATAACTATTTTAAAAATACAAAAACAGAGGATAAAGCTTTCGATTTATTATTACGACTGGAAGTTGAAGACGAAAAAAAATTGTTTTTAATTGAAAATATTATGAATGAAAGAACAACTGATATTCTGATAGAAAATTTTAAAAACGAAGTGATAAATTCAAGTGTATACAGTTGGTATGCGCAAAGATTACAAGAAAATTCGTCTTTATTTAAACAATTGAACCAAGTTTATATGCAAAAAAATGGAAATGAAATTCCCCGTAGAAAAAGTATAGATTGGGAAACTGTTAATAAAATTGGTCTAGAAAGATACTTCAATTCTTTATTTAATAAGAGTGATTTTGAATTATTATTAGATGAAATTTTGGGGTTGTTACCAAAAGATACTAAATGTAAAGACAATATTTTTAAAAAAATCCCAGATGATCGATTTGATTTAAAATTAATTTTAGGAACAATAAAACGGTGGGGAGCAGTGGAATATTCAATTTCTGATTTTTGGAAGAACATAAATTGGGACTTCTTTAGTCTATATGAAATTTATAATCTTATTAGAAATAATGAAGAAGTAAAAATATCAGATGTGCAAAAAGAGTTTATAAAAGAATTTTGTGATAATAAAATTAAAAAAATTGAATTTGAAAAATTAGATAAAAAAAATCCAAAGGATAAAGAAGATCTCTTTTATACAAAAATAGTTATATTTTTCATACAAAAATTTGAATTTTCATATGAAGATGAGAACTTACTAGAAATGCTTATGCTGCCTTGGTATTATTTTGCAAGTTCATCTGTAAATAGTGAATCGGAAGTTCTTAAATTTATTTCTTCTCGAATTAGTGATGAAAGTAAATTACATAACAAAATTATTGGAAACTTAGAATCAAATAAGTTATCAAATTCTGCAATTCCTACACACCTAATCTATTGTCTAGAAAATAAATTAAATAATATTAATGCTGTACGAATTGCCAAAATAATTCTTATAAGCAATGATAATGAGTTGGAAAATTATAGAATTTCAGCTATTAACTATTTACTGGTAATAAGAGGAGAAAGTTATGTCGATCAAATAGTTGGTGAATTAGATCAAGTAGATTTTAATTTACTAACCTATTTATCAAGTAAACTACTAACAGATAATAAGTGTTTAGTTAAAAAATTAATTCAGGAAAATAAGAATTCAAAAGAAAATCCCCTGAAGTATTTAAGTAACCTTATTCGATTGAATCAAAAATATGGTATTGAAAAGTATCTAGAATTAGCAAAAAAAGAAGATAGGATACCGGATTTTCATGAAGATGAGAATATAATACCAGAAGTTACAAAGTCTATTAGCGAAATTAATAATATTTGCTTAATTAAAACAATTAGTGATTTACTTGTGCTTTGTAAATCTGATACTTTTGATGATATGGAGTTTTGGGGATTGAATAGAAGTGTTCAAATAGCCTTTTCAAATTTAATCCAAGTTGATGCGAAAAAAGTAAGGGATGAATTGTTGAAATTAAGATCAAATTACTCAGATAATAAAAAATTAATTCAAACTGCTAATTGGTTAATTAAAGAAGCCGAAAGTATTATAAATATTTCTTGTGATATACCTTGGGAAATTGATGATGCAGTAGATTTTATAAATCAGCATAAGCCAAAGAGACTATATAGCTGATTAATAGGTATTATGCCTCAAATTGTGAATATCGATTGTCACCATGAATCGGTACGGGTCACCTCCACCAAAAATGAAATATTTGTAACGTTTTAAATAGCTGATTAGTGATAATCGGCTATTTTTTTAGATTTAACTTTATGAGGTAAAAATAAGCAAATGGATTATATTTTGCCGTATACGATTACAGATAAAACCGTTAATTTAGTTTCAAAAATTACGGAAATAATTACAAGGATGACCATTACTGACAATATGGACGGCAATCCAAGACTGCGAAGAGATAATCGAATTCGAACCATTCATGCATCGTTGACAATTGAAAACAATTCTTTATCTTTGGATCAGGTAAAGAAGTCAATACTTTGAGAAGTCTCTGCCCGAGTAAGTCGGCCAGAGGCTTTTAAAATTTAATAGATATAAAGATTGTAAAAATTTGATGGTAAACTTTAAATTATTGTTATTAAATTAAACATCAATAAGGCATTTGACAATAAAGTGTGTAATGAATAGTGCGGTTATAGTCATGAAAGTTTATTGAATAAACTAAATTATACAGTTATGATGAAATTAATATTTATTTGTTGTTTCTTTATGCACGGTATCTCAGGTATTCTATATTATTCCGGATGAATGGATATCGTTTGCTTAGAAATATGAAATTTAAAACTTAAATAATGTTTTATTTCCGATTAAATCCGGGGAATCTTTTTTATATGGGGCTATTAAGAAGTTAGTATAAGTGATTTCATAATAAAATATGATGCTTAGATTGTACAAATGAAGATGCTACATCTATCAAATTTTATTTTACTAAGTTACGTTGTTTTTATGTCACACAACATGCCACAGATTGAAAAAGGTAATTCAATGTGATATGATTTCAGAGAAATTACAAATTTTAGAATTAAACATTATTTCCATATTGCCAAAAGGAGGGCTAAATTGAACGTTATGATTGTTTTAATCAGCTGTATTTGGACGAGTGCAGTGATGCTGTGGTTTAATTTAAAATTGAACAATATAAAAGACCACCTGCAAGTAAGAAAATTCATTATAGGGAATATTAGTTACGCGATATTAATAACAACATTTACAATATTTTTTCATGATCGAAGTGTCAATGCCAGTGTTGTTGCAAATGTAGGTTTTTACATTTTTAGCATGATGATTTTTTCAGGGCGAAATATATTTTGTTCATTTATTGAAGTCATGTACACTTTATTTATACAAATACTCGCTAACATTTTGTTTGCTATCTATTATACAGGCATACTAAAAAAAACGCTTGATGAATTTAATAATAATATTATTGATAATCTATCATTTTTGATCTTGGTTTTAGTACTCTATATAGTTTTAAATAATAATCTCGGGAAATTAATTTTTAATTTGAGGGATTCTGTGTTAATAAAACACAAATTATCAATGACTGCGGTAACTGCCTATCTGTTGATCATTTCTATCTGGTGTTTAATTGCAGTAAATATTTTAGAATATGAAATATCAAATTTATTTTGGTTAATTTCAAGTTTGATATTGGTTCTAATTGGTGCTTTTGTTGGCATCACGATTATTGAGCAACGAAATAAATTTTTGGAATTGAAAAAATCGGCTTTTACAGACGAATTAACCGGAACAATGATCCGAAAAGAGGGCATGAATTATTTAAGAAGTATGATCGAAACCTCCCATAAAAAGGGACAGAATTTTAATATAGTCTATTTAGATATTAACGATTTAAAAGTTGTAAACGATGAATTAGGCCATCTATGTGGGGATCAAATGATCTGTCATATCATTTCAACAATCAGGAAAAATATTAGGTCTTATGACCATATAATACGTATGGGTGGAGACGAATTTCTAATTGTGTTTCAGGAGTATTCGTCTGAGGAATTAAAAGGAATCATGGAAAGAATTCTGATTATAGTAGAGGCTGAAAAACCGCCCTCATTAGCCAATTATCCGATCAGTTTTAGTTATGGGATTGCAGGGCATACAAAAAAATCGAAGATTTCCGATCCTATGGATCTGATTACATCGGCTGATCAGGAAATGTATCGATACAAAAATAAATATAAGTTAAATGAAAGTCAAACGCAATGTTCATGATTTTCTGATAAGTAAGAATTTTAAATTGATCCGATAAAAGCCGCCTTACGCATAAGCGGCTTTTATTCGTTTTTTACGACCGTGTTTCGAAATTTTCAGTTTCCCCATTTTTGAGACGATTTTTATTAACATACATCTGTTCATCGGCTTCACTGATTAAGTCTTGCAGGGTTTGCGGGTCAGCCGGATTAAAAATGCTATAACCGAAACTTGCGCTTAGTGAATAGGGTTTACCGTTTTTTTGGTTATAGTCTAAAAATGTTTGCTTAATCCGGGTGATCGTTTCATCGATGACGGTTTTGTGATTGGATTCCAGGAGGATGATAAATTCATCTCCCCCAAAACGATAGACGTTGTCGTGACTTTTGGCGGCATGATGAAGCAGGTTTGC
>MTLE01000844.1_pt2 | contig 22586 bp, 18 predicted proteins | sample 1982461 | NCBI WGS metagenome assembly MTLE01 (sample SAMN05712605, study PRJNA340218) | biofilm metagenome | isolation source: sample SPL anode biofilm adapted to -200 mV | place: USA | collected 2012-02-03
AAAAAAAAAAAAAAAAGACCGGTCAGGGGGAAAGCCTCCCGGCTGGTCCAGGTCCAGAACCGTACATGTAACGATCGGGACAACAGGTTTATTATACCACCAAAATCGAATTTGTCAAGCAACTATTTTGCATAAATGCATTTTTATTTCGATTTGTATGTATGATTGGTAAGAAAATAGTACCAATTCCTACATACATTTCTGCTGTTAGCAGCAGCACAATTATGCACACATGCAGTACTAAACAGTATGGCGACGTAGCTCAGTGGTGAGAGCAGCTGCAAAAAGCGGAAGACCTGGTCGTCGGATCAGCACCTCTCCAGGCGCTGCCTATGCTACCCACCTTTCAAGGGCGTTCTTCACTGCCGTAGCAGTCCAGGCTTTACCCCGAGCCGTCTTTACCCCTAGCTTATCCAGCTCCGCAGCGATACCCCGAAGGCTCAGGCCCTGCGCCTGTAACGCCTGAATCGTTCCTGCAACCCGCCCCGCAAATTCACCAGCAACCCGCTTGATCGTTTTGACACCCTCAGTGGTACCCTTCACCCGACCTTCGGCTGTCAGGTTCGGATTACCCAATTTAACCCCACGCTCTTTTGCGGCAGCAAGGGCCGCTTTAGTCCTGGCTGAAATGACTTTTGCTTCATGCTCAGCGACAGCGGCCATGATATGCAGGGTAAGGGGGGAGGCTTCGGGGAAGTCACAGGCCACGAAGTCAACCTTGGATTCCATCAGCGATGAAATGAAAAACACGTTGCGAGCCAGCCTATCTAGTTTGGCCACGATCAAGGTGGAGCCTGTCAGCTTGCAGTGCTCAAGAGCCATCATCAGCTCAGGACGATCTTTCCGCTTGCCTGATTCCACCTCCACAAAGCGAGCAATCACGTTGCCGTTGCCGTTGTATGTCTTGATAGCCTGCTCCTGTGCCGCCATGCCTAGGCCGTCTATACCCTGCTTTGTGGTAGATACTCTCAGATAGGCGACGTAGGTTTTCATGGTTTAGGCTCCTGTATAAGATTCAATTGATCGTTGAAGTATTTTATACAGGACGATGGCTCGCATGTCAACGCTAAACAACCCAGAGCTACCCCCCAGGTGGCGGCGGCGGGTAAAGGTAGCCGGAATCCCTAGGCTCTAAACGGAGTTCTATCCTCTCGCTAGAAAGATTAAAAAGATATAAGCAAGTGGCAGGAATTAAAATGTGGACTTGGTTTGCGTTCAGGAAATAGGCGCGCATCTCCCGGAAAGAAATTTTCCGATTGCTATGTATATTTCCTTTTCAACAGCTTTAGGTCAACGCCATAGTCCAGTCTGATCAACGCCTCTAGCAGCCTTTCTGGTCGCACCTCCTTTGCATATTCGCGCCACGTTACACCGTTGAACAGAGCGCCTAATATTTTCTGCTCTGCGTTATCAACGTGTCCGACCAAACCCTTGACCGCTGTAAAATCCAGATTCTTGACGTTCTGGAAATGCCAGTCGATGAACGAATGCCTCAATGAGTGGAACGGTTTTAGCTCAGGATCAACCACGATATGGTTTTTTCTGAACGTATCGCAGTACCACTTGCTAACGTAGTGTGAGTGGTTGCCCTGTTTCGCGTAGTAGTCCACCGCAGGTGTTTTGAGTTTCTCCCAGACCTTAACGCACTTCTGTTTCCTTCGGGAGGCCACAAAATCGAGAAAGCCCAGTTGAATAAGGGTAGGGTGGACCGGAATAGTCCGGCGACTCTGCTCATTTTTAACGCTTTTCAGGTTGGATTCGATTAGGTGCTGATTCCTGTCAACGTTATCTGTGATTCTGATACAGGGGATACCGTCAACCTCTAGCACGTCATCACAATACAGCTGGCAGATTTCGTTTTGGCGCATGCCCTGATATAGCCCTATCAGTGGTATCCAATACCGTTGAGGCTGCCGTACTCGGTTTTCTTTTGCAAGACCTCTGAACAGGCATTCGATGTCATAGGGACTATACACAGCCCGCTTCGTGGTCGTCGGCTCCCCTCCTTTTCCCTTCGTAATTCTGAACACCCTATCAGCTGCATAGTTACGGGCTATTTTGTATTTGTCGTTTTCCGATCCAAACAGCAGTAAAGAGCTGACGTCATGCCAGGTATCCTTGAACGTCGTCTGATGCATCGCCCTGAACGTTGGGAGTTTCCGGCACTCGTCGAGTGTTAGCGGGGCATATGGGTTTTTACAACGGTTTACGGGGTAATTTTTCAACTCCTCATAAAGGTGCTGCACCCGGTCTTTATTGATATCAACGGTGTTGATATCGCCCCAAATCTCAAGGACCTTTTTGAAATTGTCGTCTTTTTTGCCTCTCGTTCGAACTTCCCAGGTTTTGCCGGACATGCTTATGTAATCGTCCATCAGTTCCGTTAGCCGGTATTTCTGCTCCCTGACACGCATTATCAGGCCGTCGTCGTAGCCGTTCCGAAGGTTGCCTTCTTCTCGATCAGCAATAACCTCACTAACGCGCATCTCGGTACGTAGGAGGCCGTCACAGAGCGTTTTAAATTCCTGGCTGCTAGCTTCAACACTGATGTTCCTACTCGCTAGGTGCATGCAGGCATCAGCCTGAACGCTGGAATAGTCCCGGTTCTGGAGCTGTGTTTTGAGTTCGGCGGCGAATTGTCGGTATGTCTGGGAACGGTTTGGGGCCTCGAAGGAGTTTTGCCGATGAACCTCTAGCATGCGTTCTTTTACATCAGTGCAGATGTCTAGGATCATTTGGGGGGTTAGCAGGCCGGAACGTATCATGAAGAAAGCCTTTTCAATTTCTGCGGTCAAGACCTTGACCAGAGTGGTAGCCTGCCGGACGCTTCTGGTCCGCAGAGACTTTTTTATCTGACTGCATTGGAAAAACGGCTGGATGTCCGCAGGCAACCGGATTTGAAAATAATATTGATTTCCGCGCTGGACTAGGTAGGGGATAGACAAAAGGCCCTCTTTCTGTATCTCAGATTTGCTACCGAGATCGAAAGAAGGCCCTTAAAAACAACCGCTATTACAGCTAGTTGTGTAAAATTTGGGGTGGCTAGAGGGGATCGAACCCTCGAATGTACGAGTCACAGTCGTAAGTGTTGACCGCTTCACCATAGCCACCGTAATGAGTTCTGACTTTTATCCCAAAACCGGCGTCAAAGTCAAGCATATTTTTCCGGATAAAACATCAAACCGTCGTACCCCTGATCATACCTCCGAAATATCCGATCCCGTGATCTCCACGTCCGGCCAGTTCTCGTAGACCCAGTCCTCCAGCCGCTCCAGGGTAGAGCGGGCGATGCCCTTGTCTGGGCTGACGGTGACGAAACCCAGCACCGCCACCCGGGGGTTATCCTGGCGGTCCACTTCGGCGCAGGAGACGTTGAAGCGGTTGCGGCTGCGCCCCAGAAGGCTCTTGACGATACCCCGCTTCCCCTTCAGCGAGTCGCAGGAGAGGGAGAGGTGGAGTTCGAGACAGAAGATGAACATGGCTCAGAACTCGGCGTGGCGCGGGGTGCGGGGGAAAGGGATAACGTCGCGGATGTTCTCCATGCCGGACAGGTACATCACCAACCGCTCGAAGCCGAGGCCGAAACCTGCATGGGGGCAGCTTCCCCAGCGGCGGCTCTCCAGATACCACCAGAGCGGTTCCTGGGCGATGCCCACCTCCGCCATGCGTGCCTCCAGGACGTCCAGCCGCTCCTCGCGCTGGCTGCCGCCAATGATCTCCCCCACCTTGGGCACCAGCAGGTCCATGGCGGCCACGGTCCTGTTGTCCGGGTTGGCGCGCATGTAGAAGGCCTTGATGTCCCTGGGGTAGTTGAGGATGAAGGCCGGTCCCCCCACGATCTTCTCGGTGATGTAGCGTTCGTGCTCGGTCTGCAGGTCCAGCCCCCATTCCATCGGAAAGGAGAATGAGACGCCCGACCGTTGCAGCCGTTGGATGGCCTCGCCGTACTCCATGCGCACGAAGTCCGCCTCGGCCACCCGGCGTACCCGCTCCAGCAACCCCTTCTCGATCTGACGGTCGAAGAAGGTCATCTCCTCGCTGCACTCCTCCAGGGCAAAGCGGCACAGGTAGCGGACGAACTTCTCCGCCAGGGCGGCGTCGTCGGCCAGGTCGGCGAAGGCCATCTCCGGCTCGATCATCCAGAACTCGGCGGCGTGGCGGGGGGTATTGGAGTTCTCGGCCCTAAAGGTGGGGCCGAAGGTGTAGATGTCGGAGAAGGCCAGGGCAAACAGTTCCCCCTCCAGCTGGCCGCTGACGGTCAGGCCGGTCTTCTGGCCGAAGAAGTCCTGGCCGAAGTCCGGCCTCCCCTGCAGCAGGGGAGGGGAAGAGGCGTCCAGGGTGGTCACCCGGAACAGCTCGCCGGCCCCCTCGCAGTCGCTGGCGGTGATGATCGGCGTATGCACGTAGAGGAAGTTGTTGTCGCCGAAGAAGCGGTGGATGGCCTGGGCCAGGCGGGAGCGCAGCCTGAACACCGCGCCGAAGGTATTGCTGCGCGGTCGCAGGTGGGCGATCTCCCGCAGGTATTCGAAAGAGTGCCGCTTCTTCTGCAGCGGGTAGTTCTCGTCGCTGGTACCCACGATGGTGATGCTCTCCGCGCGCAGTTCCCGCTCCTGGCCGGCGGCCGGCGATGCCACCAGCGTGCCCGCGACCCGTAAGGAGCAGCCGGTGGCTATGGCGTCGATCTCAGAAAAGGCCGGGCTCTCCTGTTCGACTACCACCTGGATGCCGGCCAGGTTGGAGCCGTCGTTGAGCGCGATGAAGGCGATGCCTTTGGAAACCCGCAGGGATCGGACCCAGCCGGCAATGGCGTAGGTCTGTCCGCTTACCCCCTGGGACAGCAGCTGTCTGATGATTGTTCTCACGGATTACATCCTCCCCTCGGCGCGTGTGCTGGCGCAATGATACGTGCATGGGGGAGGGGATGCAAGGGGGATGGATGGGGGATGTTAAGATCATTAGAAAATTTGACCCGCTCTCTCCTCTTGTGTAGATTGGCTCCCGCATAACTCATGTATGCGCTGCCGGTGAAGAAACGGTGTAATCCGCTACATGGCCTGTATCCGGGATACGCGATGATGTTTTGCCCTCTGCGCTATTTTGATCGTTGCAAGGAGCCTTTCAATGACTGACAAAACCATACGACTCACCCAAACCGTCAAGGGAGCGGGGTGTGCCGCCAAACTTGCCCCCGGAGACCTGGATCGTGCCCTGTGCGGGCTGGACCTCCCCGTGGATCCCAATCTCCTTGTCGGCCTGGAACGTGCGGATGATGCCGGGGTCTACCGGATCTCGGACGATCTCGCCCTTGTCCAGACCATAGACTTCTTTCCACCCATGGTCGACGATCCCTACAGTTTCGGCCAGATCGCCGCGGCCAATGCGCTGAGCGACATCTACGCCATGGGAGGGGTTCCCAAGACCGCCATGAATGTGGTGGCTTTTCCGGCCAAAACCATGGATATCTCGGTCCTGCGCAGTGTTATCGAAGGCGGGCTGGACAAGATGCGGGAGGCTGGGGTTGTTCTGGTCGGCGGGCATACCGTGGAGGACAGCGAGCTTAAGTACGGGCTTTCGGTAACTGGCTTCATCCACCCTGACCGCATCCTGACCAAGAAGAACCTGCAAACCGGCGATTGCCTGATTCTCACCAAGCCGCTGGGGACCGGGATCGTATCAACCGCCATCAAGGCCGGCCTTGCCGGCAGTGATCTGACCGAAAGGGTCATCCGGAACATGACGGCTCTGAACCGTGACGCGGCTCTGGTTATGGGGGATTTTACGGTGCATGCCTGCACGGATATCACCGGTTTCGGTTTTCTGGGGCATCTGGCCGAAATGGTGGTGGATTCCGGCTGCGGGGTGCGCATAATTGCGGCGGATGTGCCGCACTACCCCGAAGCCCTGGAGTGGGCGGATATGGGCCTGATTCCGGGAGGCGCCTACAACAACAGGGATTACAGGGGAACGTTCGTCGATTTCGGAGCCGCTGTTTCCCGGCGGTTTCGTGATCTGCTCTTCGATCCCCAGACTTCCGGCGGCCTGCTGATCGCCGTAGCGCCCAACGAAGCTGAACAGCTCGTTGCCGCGCTGAAGGCGACCGGAATCGAGTGTGCCGCGGTTGTGGGTGAGGTGGTTGAGGAGCCGCTGGAACGGATTGTCGTGGAATAATAAACAGGGGGAAGTGTTATGCTGAACGATCTCGATTGCCGCGGCCTGGAGTGTCCCGCCCCGGTGCTGCGGGTCAGACAATTCATCGAAGAGGAAAACCCTGTCGCCATTGCGGTGCTTGTCGACAATGATGCGGCGCGGCAGAATGTGAGTCGTTTTCTGGAACACCGCAGCTATCGGGTCAGCAGCGAGCAACAGGGGGACCGGTTCAGGGTTGTCGGCACGAGAACCGAGGGGGTTGCTGTTCCGGAAACCATGACGCCATCGCCTGTGCGGGAAAAACGGGAGAGCGGGGTAGGGAAGATCATGGTCCTGGTCACCAGTGAAACCATGGGACATGGCGATGACGCCCTGGGAGACATGCTCATGTTTAATTTCCTGAAGACCTTGAAAGAGATGGGACCGGAACTCTGGCGTGTCGTCTTCGTGAACAGCGGCGTGAAGTTCACGGCGGATGGCTCCGAAGGGGTTCCCGTCCTGCGGGAACTTGCCGAAAGCGGAGTCGGGATCATGGCCTGCGGCGCGTGCCTGGCTTACTTCCACATTCTGGACAAGATTCAGGTTGGGGAGGTCACGAACATGCTTGAGGTTGTCACCGCCATGAAACGTGCCGACAGCGTTATCACGGTGTAGCTGCCCGTGACTTATGTGATGTCTCCTCAGCTATCCCCTGGCACGACGATACGGCACGGGGGGATGCAAGGTTTGTTCTCGGATATCCGTAATCTTGCTCAGCGCTGTGATCGGGTGCACGGCTGCATGGTCTGATCTCATCTCTTCATATCCCTGATGCCGCGGATGACGTCCCGCGAGCTGTCGGCTGCAATCTCTTCCATGTCGTTGCCGTCATTGGCGATGCGCAACGTCCTGACAATCTCTCCGGTTCCGCAGCGCCGCAGTTCTGCCTCCAACTCCAGTTCAAAATGCTGGCGAACTCCGGAGCCCAAAAACCACCAACGGGATTTCGTGTCGCTCATGACCTTGCTGATATGCCCCACCAGTTCGTAATCGCCGGTCGTGCAATCCCGAACAACGGTCATGCGTGTTTCGGCCCTGAGGCGTTCGATCATGAAGCGGCGGGACGTGCGGCTGATATCTCCCACGGTCTCCCCGGTGACCGCGGACGGATTGTTTGTCTGGTACCTGTCGGAGGCAAACTGATTGACAACGACTGATCCTGCGCGTGGTATGGGGGACGCGCAGGCGGTGAGCATCAGGGCAATCAAGAACAGGGTGCTGTTTTTCACTGGATCTTCCATCCGTTATCGTTACAAAGCTAAAAAAGTCGGGCGCGGCCCCACAGGATCCCCCACGGGGAGGGTCACTGCTTCCAATATTCCTGCGGTTTGCGTCTGATATCCTCCGCCAGTGCGGACAGACCAGAATTCAACCCATTACTCAAGAGTATGTTCATGCCGGTATAGGGCTCATCATGTGAATAATTGTAATAAAAACCGAAGATTCTGTTCCATTCACCTTTTACGTGACATTTCCAGACCACGGTATTGTCACAGGCCCGTCTCATTTCGTAGTGGACGTCAAGATTGTTATAAAGCCTTCCTTCAGGCAGACCAAACGCCCAGGGAACAATCCCGAACAGTGACAAGCCGTATGAAGTAATTGCGGTGTCCACACTGGCCTTATTGATCCTGCCGGTGACAATAAAATCCGCTTTTCGGCTTTCGCCCGGTTTTACCAAAGATACGTCTTTGAACAGATTGTTCTGTTTCATCTCTTGCATAAGTGCGTGGGCAAAGTCCCTGCTCGGCTGCAAGTCTTTGATTGCAAATTTCTCTTCAGCTTCCGGCTGTCCATAATGAGAACTGGCGTATGGCATAAGCGGAAGGTAGATCAGTTCGACATTTTCATTGCGTTCTTTTTTGCGCGCATCTTCCAGATAGGTGATGGCAACGCTCGCCGGCAATGGCTGCATGTCGTTACTCACTCTTTGGCCCGGGATGTAGGCATAGCGGGAACTGTCCAAGGTTGCCCCACATCCTGCACATATGAAAAGGGCAAGCCATAAACATGCTGGAAACAGGTTTTTTTTCATACCTTCCACGGCACGACCTCCTTCTTTCGTAAATGTGTCCCTTCTCGTGGAACCTGCTCAGGCTGTCCCAATCACAACCCCGGATCGACGGTAACCCCGGTCTGGCGCACCGCATAGGCAGGGTTGAACAAGCCCGTTTTTTCCTTCCCCTCCTGACGCACGACAATTGGCAGGCCACTGACAATCGCGGTCCAGCGCCTTCCCGTGGAGTTCTTGTCGGCGAAATCAGACACGATGACACGGCAGTTCTGGCCGTTGATCTCGGTCTGCTCTTCTGAGACATGCCGGTACTCCCGGTCGACAATTTCGGCGTTTTCCAGATCGACAATCCGCATTCTCCTGACCTCTCCGGGCGTCAGTGTCACCTCTGGATACTCCATATTGGTCGTCACATAGCCTGTAACCGGAAACTTCTTCTGCTCCGATCGCGTCCCGTCGCGGACCAGCATGCTGAAGGTGCCGCCACTGGACTCGCCGCGTATCTCCCGCCGGCGTCCCTTGTTGTCAATGGTTTTGTGGTATCTCACCAGCTTGCCGCCGCGGATGCTGGCTGTCTCGCTGCTGGTCAGGGAAAACTTGAGGAACAGGAAACGCACATTCACGTTTACATCGGCGCGGAACTCGTTATCACGGGCAGTACCGATGGTTTTCGCGCTGACCGTGCCGATATCCGAGCCAAGGCTGCGGATGACATATTTCACGGCAACCGCGTGGTTTTCTCCGCTTGTGGCGGTGGCTGCTACGCAAAAGAGGGAGCAGACGACGAGTAGGGTGTAGAGTGTCAATCTCACGAAAAGGCCCTCAATAGGTTTGAAGAATAACCGGCTGGCTGGCGGTGGCGTTACTGATCATCTGCTGGGCGGCAGCGGGAAAATGAGTGCGAGAGAGGCATGACAGGTGAAAGGTACCAGAAAATAGCCGACTGTCGAGCCTGAGGGCAACGACGCGGCCGACTTGATCCTGCCACTGGAGCCTTTGCCCGTTTGTCACCTTCTGGCCTGAGAACCGACGTGTACCGGTTCCGGATAAAGGGCGTACACCGTGTCCAGATAGGGGTGGAGACCCTGAGCGGCAGGCTGTGGATGTCACGGATACAGCCCCCTCAGCCTGGTTGCCTCAATCACCCGGCCGATGCCCAGCATCTGGGCCGCGGTCCTGTTGTCGACGCCGGCATCTTCCGCGATGGCGGTGACTTTGTTGAAAGCGCTCACCATCAGCATACGCAGTTTTTCGTTGATCTCATCCTCGTTCCAGAAGTAGTTCTGCAGGTCCTGGACCCACTCGAAATAGGAAACCGTTACCCCTCCGGCATTGGCCAGAATATCGGGGATGATGAACACTCCCCTGTCATTGAGGATTTCGTCGGCTGCGGGGGAAACCGGGCCGTTGGCGCCTTCGGCCAGGATCCTGGCCCTGACCTTGGCGGCATTGTCCCTGTGGATGGCGTTTTCCATGGCCGCGGGGATGAGGATGTCGCAATCCACGGAAAGCAGTTCTTCATTGGTTATGACATCGAGCCCCTGGAATCCCGCCAGGCTGGCATGCTCCCGGTAGTAATCCTGAAGCGCATGGATGTCAATGCCCCGGTCGCAGTAGACTCCCCCCTTGGAGGTGCTGATTGCCGTGATTTTGACTCCCGCACGGCAGAGGTGCTTGGCCGCGGATGCGCCCACATTGCCGAAACCCTGGATGGCGGCGGTCGCTCCGCCCAGATCCATGCCCAGCTTTCGTGCAGCCTCGAAGATGGTGTAGACGACCCCCAGTCCGGTCGCCTCGCTTCTCCCTTCCGATCCGCCGATTTCGATCGGCTTGCCGGTTACCACTCCCGGTACCGAATGCCCCATCTGCATGGAGTAGGTATCCATCATCCAGGCCATTATCTGGGAGTTGGTGTTGACGTCCGGCGCCGGTATGTCCCTGTCCGGGCCGATGAAGCTCAAGATTTCGGCGGTAAACCTGCGGGTGAGGCGCTCGATTTCGCCGGCGCTCATCTGTTTGGGGTTGCATTGGACTCCCCCCTTTGCGCCGCCGAAAGGGATGTTCATCACTGCGCACTTCCAGGTCATCCAGGCTGCCAGGGCGGTGATTTCGTCAAGCCCCACGTTCGGATGGTAGCGGATGCCCCCCTTGGCCGGTCCCCTGACGGTATTGTACTGCACGCGAAAGCCCCGGAAAACCTTGAGCTGGCCGTCATCCATGACCACCGGCACCGAAACCAGCAGCGCGCGCTCGGCGTATTTCAGCTTTTCCACCAGGTTCAGGTCGGCCTTCAGGTGCCTGGCCGCCTTGTCTAACTGGGTGTGCACCATTTCCAGCGGGTTGAGTCTTGTTGCCTCATCGGAATGCATCAGTTCCTCCTCGGTTTAACGAAGTGCAATTTGTTCTTTTCAGTAAACCACCGGCTGTGCCGGGAGGGGTTCCGGGGACATACAGAACTACGTTGAAAAATGGAGAGTTGATCCTACTATTCCCATTAGCCGCCACGATATTTGCTGATTCTGGTTATTTCATCAGACTTCCCATGAGGCCTAAAGTTCTGATTAATTGACTGACATAGCTCATTTCATTGTCATACCAGGAAACAACTCTAACCTCATAAATCTTGGTTCCACACCGCTGCGCAAGTGTTTGAGTAGAATCAAAAAGTGAACCATAGCTTATACCAATTATATCGCTTGACACCAACTCCTCGTCAGAATATCCAAAGGAATCATCAGCAGCTCTTTTCATTGCTTCATTGATTCCTTCAACAGATACAGTCTCGGTCTCATCCTTTAAAGTGGCATCAAGAATAGTGATGGAACCAGAAGGAACAGGTACACGTTGCGCTGATCCGATAAGCTTTCCATCAAGTTCAGGAATGACAAGGCCGATAGCTTTCGCAGCACCGGTTGAATTAGGCACAATGTTAATTGCACCGGCTCGTGCACGGCGAAAATCACCTTTACGGTGCGGTCCGTCAAGCAGCATTTGGTCGCCCGTATATGCATGAATCGTAGTCATGAATCCTGTTCGTAACTCACGATAATCATTCAATGTCTTTGCCAGAGGAGCAAGGCAGTTGGTTGTGCAGGATGCACCGGAGACAATGAGGTCATCATGTTTCAGAGTATGATGATTCACGCCATAGACAATGGTTGGAAGATCATTGCCGGCAGGAGCTGAAATAAGAACCCTCTTTGCCCCTGCATCAATATGCGCCTGACTCTTGGTTTTTGAGCAGAAAAACCCGGTACACTCTAAAACAATGTCTACCCCAAGTTTGTCCCACGGAAGGTTCTTGGGATCTGCGTCTTTGTAAACTCCTATTTTCTTGTCATCAACGACAAGAGAGTCATCATCAAAACACACAGTATGTCCTGCAAAACGACCTTGTACACTGTCATACTTCAGAAGATGAGCAAGCATCTTTGGCTCTGTTAAATCGTTAATTGCCACAACTTCAAAACGATCATCTTCAAAGATTTTTCGAAATGCAAGTCTTCCTATTCTCCCAAAACCATTAATTGCTACTTTGTACATAGTATTTCCTCCAGTTTAATATATATCCTGAATCCAGGGGGGTCATGCTTTCACGTTGTTGAGTTGCTTCAGCTCATCTGTTACTGATCGAACCCTATCAGCCAGTTCGGGGGGGCTGCATGCAGGTTGTCGGAGGGATCAAATCTCAACATTCAACAGGTTTCCGACTTGCTCCACTCTCCTCAAGCCACGCTCAATCCAGCTTTTCTAAGTGCCTCCACCATTGCCTCTCCCATGCGGATCGGGCTGTCGGCCACGGTGACGCCGCACTCCTTGAGGGTGCGGATCTTGTCGGTCGCCTTGCCCTTGCCTCCGCTGATGATAGCGCCGGCGTGCCCCATGCGTTTTCCGGGAGGGGCACTGACGCCGGCCACGAAAGCGGCCACCGGCTTGGTCATGTTCTCCCTGATCCAGTGGGCAGCCTCTTCCTCGGCCGTGCCGCCGATCTCGCCGACCATGAACACCCCGTCGGTGTCTGGGTCGTCATTGAACAGCTGCAGCACATCCGTGAATTTCATGCCGATGATGGCATCGCCGCCGATGCCGACGCAGGTGGACTGCCCCAGCCCCCTGTCGGTCAGTTGGCGCACGATCTCGTAGGTCAGGGTGCCGCTGCGGGAGATGACGCCGATCCTCCCCGGTGCGTGGATCTGGCCCGGCATGATGCCCATCTTGCACTGGCCGGGGGTGATCACGCCCGGGCTGTTGGGACCGACCAGCCTGGTTTTGCTTCCCTCCAGCACTGCCCGCGCCAGCACCATGTCACGCACCGGTATCCCCTCGGTTATGCAGACGCACAGTTCGAGCCCGGCGTCCACCGCCTCCAGGATCGAATCCGCCGCCGCCGGGGGAGGGACGAAGATCAGGGACGCCGTGGCGCCTGTCTCGCGTACCGCCTGCTCCAGGGTGTCGAAGACCGGGAAGCCGTCGATCTCGCTCCCCCCCTTGCCGGGCGTCACCCCGCCCACCACCTGGCTGCCGTAGGCACGGCACTGCTGGGCGTGGAACAGCCCGCTGCGGCCGGTGATCCCCTGAACCACAAAACGAGTGCTTCCGTCGATCAGGATTGACATGGCTGGTTCACCTCCCGGTTCAGCATGGCGACGATCTGTTGGGCGCCGTCCCCCATGTTCTCGCCGATGCGGATATTCAGGCCGGACTCCCGGAGCAGCAGTTTCCCCTCCTCGACCCGGTTGCCGTCCATGCGCACCACGATCGGCAGTCTGCACCCGCCGTCGGAGGCTGCATCGATGATCCCCTGGGCGATGATGTCGCAGCGCATGATCCCGCCAAAGATGTTGACGAACACTCCCCGCACGTCCCGGTCCTGCAGGATGATGCGGAAGGCCTGGGCCACCTTCTCCCGGCTGGCACCGCCCCCCACGTCCAGGAAGTTGGCCGGTTCGCCGCCTGCCTCCTTGAGCACGTCCAGGGTGGCCATGGCCAGGCCGGCGCCGTTGACCATGCAGCCGATGGCGCCGGAGAGCTTGATGTAGGAGAGATCAGACCTGGCCGCGGCGATCTCCAGCGGGTTGAGCTGGGAGTAGTCCACCAGGTCGGGGTACTCGCGGTGGCGCTGCAGGGCGTTGTCGTCAAAGGTCATCTTGGCGTCCATGGCCACCAGCCAGCCGGCGTTGGTCACCACCAGCGGGTTGATCTCCACCAGGGAGCAGTCCCTCGCCAGGAGGCAGCGGTACAGGTTGAGGATCATCTCCACGCACTCCTCGCAGAGCGGGCCGCCCAGCCCCAGTCCCAGGGCGATCCTGCGTGCCTGATAGGAACGCAGCCCGATAAAGGGGTCGATGGTCAGTGTCTGGATCCTGTCCGGTAACCTGCGGGCGATCTCCTCGATGTCCATCCCCCCATCACGTGATGCGATCAGGCAGTAGCGGGAGCTCTCCCGGTCCAGGGTGATGGAGAGGTACATCTCCCTTTCGACATCCACGACCTCCTCCACCAGCAGGCGGCGTACCTCCAGTCCCTCGGAACCGGTCTGGGGCGTGACCAGCTTTTTGCCTATCAGCTCTTTGGCGATCTCGCCGGCCTGGCCAGGATCCTGGGCCACCCTGATGCCGCCTCCCTTGCCGCGGCCGCCGGCGTAGACCTGTGCCTTGATGACGCAGCGTCCGCCCAGCTCCCTGGCGGCACGCTCCACCTGACTGGCGTTCATGGCCACCCGGCCGCGCGGGATGGCGATGCCGAAGCCAGCCAGGATATCCTTGGCCTGGTACTCATGGATCTTCATGGCATTCCTCCTGGGTCTGAGGATATTTGCTTGGAACTACTGACGTTTGCGCAGCAGCTTCTGCTGATCCAGCTTGGCGTATTCGGCCTCCGAGGCACGGATGTAGACCGGCAGCAGCTGTTCGGGTGCAAGGGTCCGCCCCTGGCGGTAGCACTGCAGGGCCAGCAGCGCGCCGTTGGCGGCATGGCTGCTCTGCTGGGGAAAGGGGGCGAAACGGGCCCGATCCCCCAGGCGTGACGAGATCAGCTCGCGGTAGCGCATCGCCCCGTCGCCGCAAAGGATCAGCGGGCCGTCAACCCGGGCGCAGAGAATCTCCAGGAAACGCTCCGGCGCCAGGACGCACTCCTCGAGCAGCGTTGTGGGAATGGGGGTGGAGCAGTCGCTGAGGGAGGCGTAAACCTCGTTCTTGCGGGCATCCAGCATCGAGCAGACCGGCAGGGATGCCAGAGGGAAGTTCATGGCCAGAAGCGTCAGGGAGGAGTAGCCGACGCATGGTTTTCCCGTTGCCAGGGCAAACCCCTGGGTGGTCGCCAGTCCGGCGCGCACGCCGGTGAAGGAGCCGGGCCCCAGGGCGCAGGCGAACAGGTCCAGGTCGTCGACGGTCAGGCCGGCAGCCTGCAGCAGGCGCAGGACTTCCGGCACGAGACGGGCGGACAGGCAGCGGTCCGCCATGAAAACCGATTCGGCCAGGGGCTTTTCAGCGGCAACGAGGGCCACGCTGGCCAGGGATGTGGATGTGTCGATACTGAGGATACGCATGGAGAAGAATACTTTCTTTGTGGCTGGTTTGGTTTGGGATTACGGCGTCTCCTGCCGGATTCTTGTTACGTTGTACCGTGAAAGCAGGGCAAACACAAGCCGCATTGACGCCCCTCTGGCGCCAGGAGAACCGCGTCTGCCGCATTGAAACCTGCTGGTTTGCTTGCCAATGGAGATTTGTGCGTAATACTTATGCCTGATGTTTTCTCATTCACTTCAACTCACGATCGGGACGGAGGACGACCATGGCTGTCCAGGAGATGCTGATCCAGCATATAACCGCAGTGAAAAACGATGAACGTGTCTTCGAGAACGCCTTCCAGTCCGTTGCCAGGATGATTCTGGGGGCAGGGTTCGAGAAGGTGGTGGTCAACGGCAGGACCACCTACGACTTCACCCTCTTTCGCGGCGGCAAAAAGCACGCCATCGGCATGTACGATGAGATCAACAGCTTCGTATCCTATGTCAAGGATGCGGCCGAGGGGGGCTCCAGCAAGGAGATGGCCTTCGTGCTGGTGGGGGAGCCGGGCAACGGCAAGACCTTTTTCGTGGAGTTTCTCTGCTCCCGGTACCGGGACTTCCTCTCCCAGTCCAGGAACCGGCGCTACACCTTCCGCTTCGACGGACTGGCCCAGCTTGGGCACTACGGCAGGATCAACCAGGTGGATTCCCAGACCCTGGAAGACCCCATGATCCTGGCCATGAACCTGTTCGACCGTCCGGACGACAACCGGAGCTACCTGGCTGACCAGTGCGGACTGGACGACCGGGCCATCGAGCAGCTCTTTGAAAACTATCGTCCCCTGGGCGCATGCAGCGGCTACATCTGGAACGACATCCGCGCCTTCTGTGACGGCAACCTGGAGCGTATGCTGGAGTTCGTCCAGGTCATCCCGGTCCCCATGAGCGAGAGCCTGGGCACGGTCACCGGCAAGTACCCGGCCAAGGACAAGATCACCTCCTCATCGGTGGACCTCCTGGGGGAGGAGTCAATCCAGCGCCTGCTGCACATCTCCGACACCAACAACCCCTACCGCTTCGACCTGCGCCGCGGCGCCCTGGCCAGGGTCGCCGGCGGCGGGATCCACTTCTCCGACGAGATCTTCAAGAACAAGAAGGACCTGGTGCAGGTCTACCTGGGGGTGATCCAGAACCGGGCCATCGAGATCGACGGCTACAGGTGGCCCATAGACTCGCTGATCATCGCCACCAGCAACAACTCGGAGTTCAACCGCTTCCTGGCCGAGAAGGAGGAGGCGCCCATCGTTGACCGCTGCCGGATCTGCTATGTCTCCCACAATACCAACTACCTCTTGCAGAAGGGGCTGACCGCTTATGCCATCGGCAGCGACCACAAGACCACCCTGGCCAAGGAAGTGTTGCATCAGGACCCGAACCTGAACTACGCCGCCTCCGTGGGGGTTGTGCTGACCCGGTTGCCCCGTTCGGAGAAACTGACCCCCATCGAGACCATGAAGCTGGCAGCCGGAGAGGTGGCCGGCGAGAAGAGCATCAAGACCCTGGCTGAGGTGATCGACACCTTGGGACAGGACCCTGACATCACCAAGCGCTTCGGCCAGAAGGGGCTGGGGCACCGCAGCCTGGGGCGTGCCCTACAGCTGCAGGTGGAGAGCTCCGAGACCAACGAGGGGCGCTGCATGTTTGCCTACGACGTGTTCAAGACCCTGGAGCGGGTGGTGCTGGACTATGTGGTGGAGACCAACGACCGGGCCAAGTACCTGGAGGACCTGAAGGTGGCCAAGGGGCTCTACCGCGAGCGGATCATGACCGAGATGTTCAACGCCTACATGGACGAGCCCCAGGCCATCCGCAAGGACGTGATGAACTATGTCAACATGATCATCGGCATCGACGCCGAGAACCTGGGACCTGACCGCATGTGGAAGTACAAGGATCCCCAGACCGGCGAGCTTAGGGCGCTGAAGATCGACGAGCGCTACGTCAAGAGCGCCGAGGAGCGCATCGGGCTGAAGACCGAGGAGCAGCGCGACTCATTCCGCACCTCCATTCGCAAGATTTACGGCCAGAAGATCTCCGTGGATCCCAACTACGACTTCATGGACAACTTGGAACTGGTCAAGGCGGTCACGGATGTGCGCCTCAAGTCGGACATCGCCGGGGCGGGCAGCCTGATCGGCGCCCTGGCCAACCGGACCAACGAGGAGAACCAGAAGCTGTACGACCGCATGATCACCACCATGCTGGACAAGCTGGGCTACTGCCGCACCTGCGCCCAGAAGACCATCGAGTACTTCTGCACCCAGGAAGACGAGAACTAAAAAGTCCCCCTTAGAAAAAGGGGGGAGCGTTTAAACGGAATATTATGCGAAACAAACTGCTCACATACCTGGAAGAACTGAAGGCTGCCGGGATGTCTCCCCAGCGGGAGGCAGAGCTCAGAGCCGAACTGGAGACGGCGGGCAGGGGGCATGACCTTGCCAGTGCCTCGACAGCAGCCGAAGGGGCCGGCCAATCCTTCTGCGACGGCGGGGATCTGCGAATCCTGCAGCGGATGCCGCCGCTGCACGTCAACGCGGCCGTGCTGGCCAAGTCCCTGGACGAACTGCTGGAGCGGGACCGACAGCGGGAGAAGGATGGCTTCCCGCGCAAGATTCAGGTGGGTAAACTGGTCAAGCCGGGCAAGGGGGACAAGGGCAAGGTGGTGGTGGTTCCCACCACTGTGGAGGAGAAGCTGATCCATGACCCGACCATCAGGCCGAGCGGCGAGGGGGGGGGCGAGGGGAGCGGAACCGGCGGCAGCGGCGAAGGGGAGGAGGGGGAGGTCATCGGCGAACAACCGGTCCGCGGAGAGGCCGACCAGCCGGGAGGAGCGGGTCCCGGAGAGGGTGAGGGGGAAAACCACGAGCTGGAGTCCACCGCCTACGATCTGGGCAAGACCCTCTCGGAGAAGTTCCAGCTACCCAACCTGAAGGATAAGGGCAAGAAGCGCTCCTTCACCCGCTACTCCTACGACCTGACCGACAAGAACCGCGGATTCGGCCAGGTGCTGGACAAGAAGGCCACCCTGCGCACCATCGTGGAAACCAACATCGCCCTGGGGAATCTCCCCGACCTGTCGGACATCGATCCGACCCGTTTTTTGATCGCGCCCCACGACAAGATCTACCGCGTGCTCTCCCCGGAGAAGGACTACGAGCCCCAGGCCATGCTCTTCTTCCTGCGCGACTACTCTGGCTCCATGGAGGGCAAGGCCACCGAACTGGTGGTGTCCCAGCATGTGCTGATCTACAGCTGGCTGTTATACCAGTACGCCGGCCAGGCCGAGACCCGCTTCATCCTGCACGACACCGAGGCCAAGGAAGTGCCGGACTTCTACACCTACTACAACTCCCGCGTCGCCGGGGGAACGCAGGTTTCCAGCGCTTTCAAGCTGGTCAACGACATCGTGGAGAAGGAGAGCCTGGCCAGGGATTACAACATCTACGTGTTCCACGGAACCGACGGGGATGACTGGGACGACGGCGGCATGAAGGCCGTTGCCGAGATCAGCCACATGCTGGGATACGCCAGTCGGGTGGGGATCACCGTTGCGGCCCACGCCGGCCAGGACGGGGTAATGACAACGGTGGCGCGCTTCATGAACACCTCGGGGCTGCTGAAGAGCAAGCCGGGGCTGATCAGGATGGACATCATCCAGGAGGACGCGGACGAAGCGCGGCTGATCGAAGGGATCAAGAAGCTGATCTCCTGAACCTCTGCACGGAAGAGAGACGGTGTATGGAACTGATCAACCAGCATACCAAGAGGATCATGGAGGGGTGCAAGGAGCGCGCGCGCTCCGCCGGCCTCAGCTTCACCGATGAGAGTCTGGAGTACCTGGTCACTAACCGCGATCTGCTGGAACTCTCACCCAAGGTGATGATCCCGACCCTGTATGACTACTGGGTGCACGACGTGGAGGTGCTGCGGGAGAAGGGAAAGTACGAACTCTACCCCCACAACCCCTACGAAACGGTGATCAACACCCGGCCGCCCATATCCTTCTACAACGACAACAACCCGGACTGGCTGAACGTGATGATCTTCTACCATGTCCTGGCCCACATCGATTTCTTCCAGAATAACCTCTACTTCCGCCATACCTGGGACTACGACTTTACCGGCCAGGCCCTCTCGGACAAGCGGGTTATCGCCAAGCTGCGCGCCGAAAAGGGGCGCTGGGTGGATTACGTGATCGAGTTTGCCCGGGGAATCGACAACCTGGTGGATTTCCACGGTGGCCTGACAGAGCTGTTCATGCCCCGGGGGGCTGGGTGCTCGTCCCGACTGAACTACTACTTTGACGTCTTTCTGCAGAGCGTGAAGAAGGTCCCGGTCAGCGACTACTTGAAGGAGGTCAGCCGCTACAACGACTGTCTGAAACACGACGCCCAGCTGGGCGAAAAGAGCTTCTTCGTGGAGGCCGAGCGGCGCTATCCCGAACTGGAGGCCCATTTCAGTCGCTGGGAGCGCCAGGACAAGCCGGTGGTCCGACGCGACCTACTGCGCTACCTGCTGGACCACTCGTCCTTCCTCGCCAGGGACGAGAACGTCTGGATGCGGTCGATCCTGGAGATCGTGCGCAAGACATCCGTGTTTTTCCAGCCCCAGATCAGGACCAAGATCATGAACGAGGGGTGGGCCAGCTACTGGCACGAGCAGCTCTTCCTTAGGGACGACCGCATCCGCGGGCATGAGGTGGATTTCGCCCGGGTTCACGCCGGCGTCACCTCCATGCCGCGGGTGGGCATCAATCCCTATGCCCTGGGCATGCGGCTCTTCTGCCAGATCGAGGAGCAGGCCGACAAGGGACGTTTCTCCTTTGACTTCCAGCGTCTGGCCGACGCCGACAGACGCAGGCATTTCGATGCGGGTACCGCCTCGGGACGGGACTACATCTTCTCTGTGCGCGAGAACCTGTGCGATTACCTGTTCCTGAAGAACTACCTGGATCAGGATTTCCTGGATCGCTACAAGCTGTTCGTGGCCGGGAAGCGCCTGGACCAGTCGCGCATGGTCTGGCAGTACTATGTCAAGAGCCGCAGGGCGGACGACTATCGAGCCATGCTGCTGGACTCCCTGTACCATCCTCCGGTCATCACCGTGGACCAGGAAAAGGGGGTCGAGGGCTCACTCTACCTGGTGCATGCCTTCGAGGGAAAACAACTGGTGCATGAGTACATCGCCAATACCCTGATGGGAATCGAGTATCTCTGGGGCGGGCCGGTGCATCTGGAAACCAGCGATGCCAGACTGGCCGCCACACCTTCGAGCCCCGGCAGCCCGGAGGGAGTCTCGGGCGGGGTGGTGGCCTGGCAACGGGTGCTGTACTCCATGAATGAAAAGGTACTGTCCAGAAAGAATCTCTGACCGGTGAACCAGCATGTCAAACGTCGATAAAGCCCTACGGCACCTGAACCGCAAGATCAGTGAACGAGAGCAGAGCCAGACCATCGGCTTCGACGAGTTCCTGAGAATCCTGGCCACGCGCCCCACTTCCGTGGTGCGCAATGTCTTTCAGACATTCCATGACATGATCCACGGCTATGTGGGTGTGGGGGTGGACGAATACCCGGACGACCCGGAGTCCATCAACTACGTCAACTACGATTGCGCCAACCTGTTCGTCAAGGATACGGATCACCCCTTCTTTGCCGACCGCCTCTTCGCCAACCGCCTGATCAACCATGTGGATGCCATGAAGAGCAGCGCGCGCCAGAACAAGATCTACATCTTCGAGGGGCCTCCCGGTTCCGGCAAGAGCACATTCCTCAATACCCTGCTGCTGAAATTCGAGGAATATGCCAACAGTGAGGCGGGGATGCGCTACGAGGTGGTCTGGCGACTGGACCGGCGCCTGCTGGCGCGGATCAACGAGACCCAGTTATCGTCGTTCGTGGACCGTCTCACCAACCTGCTGGACGAATACGAGCTGGGTCAGGCCGATCAGCTGGAGATGAAGAAGGGAGAGGCGTACAGCAGCGATTACGTGGAGATTCCCTGCCCTTCCCACGACCACCCGCTGCTGCTGATTCCCAAACGGGACCGGCGCACCTTCTTCGACGAGCTCTTCAAGAACGACGAGTTCAAGTGGAAGCTCTTCACCGACAAGGAGTTTGAGTGGGTCTTCCGCGAGACCCCCTGCACCATCTGCAGCTCCATCTTCAACGCCCTGATCCAGCGCATGCCCACCTCCATGGACATCTACCGCATGATCCACGCCCGCCCCTATCGCTTCAACCGCCGACTGGGGGAGGGAATCACGGTCTTCAATCCGGGCGACAGGCCGATGAAGCAGAACATGATCACCAACGAGCAATTGCAGCGCAAGATCGACGTCCTGCTGGGGGACAGCAACGCCGTCAAGTATCATTTCTCCAGTTTCGCCAAGACCAATAACGGCATCTATGCGCTGATGGACGTGAAATCCCACAACTCCGAGCGGTTGCTGGAGTTGCACAACATCATCAGCGAGGGGATTCACAAGGTGGAGGAGTTGGAGGAGAACGTCAAATCGCTCTTCATTGCCCTGATGAACCCCGAGGACGAGAAGGCCATCGAGGGGTTCCCGTCATTCAGCGACCGCATCGAGTTCATCAACATCCCCTATGTCATGGATCTGCACACCGAGGTGGAGATCTACCGCAACACCTTCGGCAAGCATATCGACGAGAGCTTCCTGCCACGGGTGCTGCACAACTTCGCCCGCATCATCATCGCCACCCGCATGAACAAGAAATCGCCGGCCATGCTGGAATGGATCGAGAATCCTGCCAGCTATGCCAACTACTGCGATGAAAACCTGCTGCTGCTCAAGATGGAGATCTACTGCGGACACATCCCTCCCTGGCTGACCGAGGAGGATCGCAAGCGCTTGACCGCAAAGCGACGGCGCCGGATCATCGACGAGTCGGAACAGGAAGGGGTGACCGGCTTCTCCGGCCGGGACTCCATCAAGCTGTTCAACGAATTCTATTCCGCCCATGCCCGCAAAGACGGGCTGATTTCCATGCAGAGCCTGATCAGCTACTTTACCAAGTGGCGCACGGACTTAAGCGAGATGCTGCCGGAACACTTTCTGGATTCGGTGGTAAAAAACTACGACTACGGCGTTCTCCAGGAGGTCAAGGAGTCGCTCTACTACTACAACGACGAGCAGATCTCCCGCGACTTGCTCAACTACCTGTTCGCGCTCAACTTCGAGGCGGGTGCGGTCACTGTCTGCAGCTTCACCAACGACAAGCTGGAGATCAGCGAGGATTTCCTGCGCTCCATCGAGGGGCGCCTGATCGGCATGGATATGGCCGACGAGGCGCGACTGGCCTTCCGCCGGGAAACCCAGAAGGAGTACGCCTCCCGCACCCTGACCCAGGAGATTCTGGCTTCCGGGAAGGATCCCCGCGAGACGGGGCTGTTTCAGGCGCTCCACGAACGCTATGTGCACAACCTGAAGGAGAAGGTGCTGGAACCGTTCGTGGACAATGAGAATTTCCGTCGGGCCATCAAGGATTTCGACACCGAAGCGTTCAAGACCTACGACAAGCGCATTCGCGATGACGTGACCTTCCTGATCAACAACCTCTGCGCCTCCCGCCTGCACTACAGCAAGCAGAGCGCCAAGGAGGTCTGTGTCTACGTCATTGATCAGGACCTGGCCCGCAGGTTCTCTTCCTGAGCAAATCGCCGTGCGGTTCCGGCCTGGTCTTTAACCTGAACAGCGTTGAAAAAATGGTATTTATGGGGGATTTGCTGTGGCGGCGTTGTCTGTAAATCCCCCGCCACCCCTCTATTAAAGGCTGACCTTGTCCCACAGATTCT